>JGI24723J26617_10001526_pt1 | contig 20300 bp, 14 predicted proteins | sample Cruoilmetagenom6_FD_26617 | JGI IMG/M metagenome (IMG submission 26617)
GAAGGTAAATGCGGCGAAGGCAAATGTGGCGAAAACCATGACAAAGATGCCGAAGGTAAATGCGGTGAAGGTAAATGTGGCGATGAAGCTGAAGAAAAAGATGCCGAAGGTAAATGCGGTAGTCATTGATTGGTACATCTGAAATGAAAATAAACAACATTTCAGGCGCCGGAATTGGCCTGAGGCGGGGACTGATGTCCCCGTTTCAGTCTCACGGCGACCTCAACCCTGTTCAATTCATGGAAGTTGCACCAGAAAACTGGATGACGGTTGGAGGAAAATCGGGGNATAGATTCAGGGCATTTGCTGAACAATACCCAATGATTTTGCACGGTCTTTCATTGTCAATTGGCGGCCCTGATGAACTTAATACCGCTTTTATCAAATCCCTTAAAAAGTTTAAAAAATCAATTAACTCACCCATTTATTCAGAACATTTATCTTATTGTACTGACGGTGGACAGCTTTATGACTTGATGCCAATTCCTTTTACCCAAAAGGCTGCAGACTATGTGGCGGAGCGCGTGTTAAAAGTACAAGATTTATTGGGCGAACGAATGGCCTTGGAAAATGTATCATATTATTTAACCCAACCGAATTCAGAAATGTCAGAAATTGAATTCATAAATTATGTGATTAATAAAGCAGATTGTTACCTGCATTTAGATGTCAACAACATCCATGTAAACAGCGTCAATCATTGTTATGACCCCTACCAGTTCTTAGATCAACTACCTACAGACAGAATTGCATATATACATATAGCTGGGCATTACAATGAAGCAGAAGACTTGATAGTAGATACTCACGGTGCCGCAGTGATAGAAAAAGTGTGGCACATCCTTGAATATACATATAAAAACCATGGTGTTTTTCCCACCCTGTTAGAAAGAGACTTTAACTTCCCCCCCGTTACCGAATTACTCAAAGAAGTTAAACGAATCGAAACACTTCAACAGCAACATTCAGAACCTCAAAAGAATGAACAACAAGCCATCCTTTAAACAGACACAAATAGATTTTGCGGCTCATATCAGAAACCCTCAAGCACATGCGAGGCCCGAGCAAATTGATGAAAGGCGTATGGCTGTCTATCGCAGACTGTTCATAAATAGCATCAGCTCATTATTAGGGGGCTCCTTTCCTGTGCTTCGATCACTCTATAACGAACAGGATTGGAAAGCACTGGTTCGAGCTTTCTATAAAAAAGAGCACAACAAAACCCCTCATTTCCCTGAAATACCCAGAGAATTTGTAACGTTTTTAAAAAATCATTCAGTCGATGACAATAAGCCATTTATTTATGAGNTGGCACATTATGAATGGCTTGAACTTCATTTAAGCAAACATCAACTTGAGGTCACTCAGGCAGAAAATTTTAACTACCAAGACTTACTTAACACCATTCCTCAAGTGTCTCCTTTAGCTAAAATTCAAGCCTATCAATACCCAGTTCACCAAATAAAAAAACAGTTCCAACCTTTCACCCCCCTGCAATCACCGGTATTTTTATTGATTTGGCGAGACACTGCCTACAACATTCAATTTGCCGAGCTCAATGCCTTTTCCGCAGTGTTACTTGAATCACTAATGAATAACACCACTCAAACTGGAGAACAACTGTTGTTGACTTTGGCTTCACAAAGCAAACATCCAGACGTCAAACAATTTATCGGATTTGGATTACAAGCCATGTCAAAATGGTTTGACCAAGCTGTCATCACATCAACCATTTCATAGAATTCAGGAGCATTCATGTCAGTTCTTACAGCACAAAAACTTTGGACACAAATAACAAGTCGACTTAACTCAGTTGGTCAATGGTTACCGCCTTTATTCATTCGTTTGATTTTATTTTGGGAGTTTTATGAAGCCGGTTCTGGAAAGTTAAAAGGCAGCAATTGGTTTGCCAATATTCAAGACAACTTCCCTTATCCTTTTTACCACATACCAGCTGACATTTCTTGGTTTATGGCAGCTTGGGGGGAATACCTATTTGCTATACTACTTCTGTTGGGTTTATTCACCCGATTTGCTGCTGTTTCCTTATTGGTAATCACTGCGGTTGCTACCGCTGCTGTTCATTGGCCAGAAAATTTCACCACCTTAAGCCAACTGTGGGAAGGGTATGCGATTTCCAATAAGGGTTCAGGTAATTTTAAATTGCCCTTACTGTTTATTATCTTATTGTTACCATTGATTTTTTCCGGTGCAGGCAAATTCAGTTTAGACCACTTGTTAACCTCATTGACAGGTAACGACACCTCACACCCAATTACCTCTGACTTCATATCTAAAGGACTTGGGCTGTGCGTCATTGGCTTGCCATTATTTTTTGTGATGCCCGCTGTTGGCATGGCACTTTTATTCGCTGGGATTCTGTTAATGGTTTCAGATCGATTCATCACACCCAAAGGGTAACTCTCCCCATCAGACAGTCAANAAAAGCCGTTCAAAACGGCTTTTTTTTAATTCCACTAAAAAAAATAGTCTGTTAATTCAGTCACACAAAAGTCATGAAATACAGTTAGAATATATCGCTCAGAAAAAGACGGAGAATATAAATGAAAAAAATCGCCACCCTCTTACTGTGCACCGGCATGGTATTTACAGCCCAAGCTGGAATGGAAGATTTACTGATCTCAGAAATCAACATCATTCCAGACAGCAATGAATTTATCGAAATTCACAACAAAGGTGCTACCAGTATAGACCTTTCAGACATCTACTTAACTGATGCCACTTATTCAAATGGCAACACCTATTATTACCAATTGGTATCAGGTGGCGGTGGTGGTGGTGGATTTCAAGATTTCTTTGCCCGTTTTCCTGATGGCGCTGAAATTGCAGCTGGGGAGTACCAAACCATTGCCATCAATGGCTCAGATAATTTTTTTGCGGCCTATGGTATTGATCCCACTTACGAATTGTACGAAGATGGCGCCGTAGATGCTGTAGCTGATATGCGTGAAGCCTATGCAGGCTCCATCAATAATCAAGGCAACTTAACCGATAACAGCGGAGAAGTTGTGGTCTTATTTCATTGGGACGGTACCACTGACTTGGTTCAAGATTTGGACTACGTTGTTTGGGGTGATAAAGTAGAAGCCATCGACAAAACTGGTGTACAAATTGATGGTCCAGATGCTGATTCCACTGATTCAAGTTATCTAAATGACACAGCCATCAGCTCACAAATCGTTATAGCAATAAATGCCCATGCTACGGGTAACAGCTGGCAACGTATTGACATGACAGAAGGTGCTGAAGTACAAACAGGTGGGAATGGCATTGCAGGNAGTGATGAAACTTCTGAAAACACCGACTTCACTTTTGGTGAATCTACCCCCACTCCCAATGCAGCTACCAATTTATCTGCTCCAGTAGCACAATTTGTCATTAATGAAGTAGATGCCATCAGCAACAATGCAGATTTTATAGAATTATTCGGTAATGCCAATACCAGCACCGATGGTTATACAATTGTCTTGTACGATGGCGACACCGACCTGTCAACAGCCGTAATTAACTTAGATGGACTGAGCACCAACACCAGTGGATATCTCTTAATTAATAACACCTTAGAAGATGGCGTCGACGCAGTGGCATTGTATGCATCTGATGCCAGCAACTTTTTAGTAGGTGATGCGATTACCACTACAGATATCATGGATGCTGTGGTATATGGTACTGGTCAAAGTGATGACCTTGAATTATTGGCATTAATTAATCCAGGCCAACCTCAACTGAATGAGAACGCCAACGGCGCANCATTAGCAGAATCATTGATCCGCTGTACCAATGGCTCAGGAGGCCAATTAAACAGCAACTCATTCAAAGCATTCACACCTTCACCAGGTGCTGAAAATAGCAACTGTGTCACTTTTGACGATTATTATGCAACGGCAGATACCACCAATGCACAAACCCTCAGAGACACTTTACATGAAATCATCGATGAGCATTGTAGCTTTAATTATTCTGGCGAAAGCTCTGGCACTTGTGGTACCGCAGGTGTTTCTGAAGACACCTGGAGTATTTTGTCCAAAGCTGATGAAGACCCCACTAATCCAGGACAAGCTTGGATGGTCTATAAAAACAACAACTACACTTATCAAGGTGGCGGCCAACAAGCTTATAACCGTGAGCACACTTGGCCACAATCTTATGGCTTCAGTTCGGGTTCAATGGGTGCCAACAATGCAGCCAGAACAGACGCTCATCATTTGATGATGTCAGATGTTGGATACAACAGCGATCGAGGCAATCTGTATTTTGATAATTGTTCAGCCTCATGTAATGAGAGAGCGACCGACACACATGACAACCCCAACACACCTCCTATCGATGTGATTGGCGGCGGTTCTGGAAACTACCCAGGNAACTCAAATTGGTTTGATGGTAATTCTTTCGAAGTTTGGAATTTCCGCAAAGGTGATATTGCAAGAGCCATGTTTTATATGGATGTTAGATACGAAGGTGACGTTTCTGGTGAAGTTGACCTACAACTCACAGACAATGCAAGCTTAATTCAAACAGGCGCTCCATATATGGGCTTATTGTCAACTTTACTCGAATGGCATGAAGCAGACCCTGTAGATGACATAGAACGTAACCGCAATAACTTTATATTTACCAAACAACTCAACAGAAACCCTTTTATCGATCACCCTGAATGGGTTGAGTGTATTTTTGTATCAGGTGGCACTTGTGGTACCAATAACAATGATTTGATTTTTGCTGATGGGTTTGAATTTCAACCCTAAAATAAANACAAGTTAAACTTAAAGAAAGGCAAGTCATAAACTTGCCTTTTTTTATGAAATAAACTCACATTTATACTGAAACTGTTAATAATTTGTATTCATCTAAGGCACTGTGATCAGTCATGCCACTGAAGTGATCCTGCAACAAACGACAACGGTAATAAAACTCCCACAACGCCTCATCTTCACCATTCTTCAACGCGATACTTTTATTGTATGCCTTGATTATTTTCTTATCCATACGATTCAACAAAAGCGCTTCATAACTCATACCTTGTTGTAAGCCATGACTCAACGCTTTAAATTGTGCTTGAGGTAACTTGAGTATATCCAAGTAAATATCTAACAGGCCAGTGATTATTCGGTGTCCCTGGAGTTCCAATTCTTGAACCTCTTGGTGATTAAACACATGTTGATATCCCACTTGCTTGAATGTTTTTACTATTTGATTGGCCACACTGCCGTCTTCTAACAACGCCTGATTTAAACTGCCGTTATAAATGGTATCGATATGATTGATAAAGCGTTGACTGGCATGATGAATCAAATGATGAATCAAATTAATACGCAACTTGATAAAATATTCATGGTCATGATTGATACTGTCTTTGTGACTTATCTTGATGGCTTGTTCCAGAATTGATTCAAAACTGTTATGCTTCCCCGTGAATGACAAAATATTCGCTGCTTGTAAATCACCAGAGTTTGCCACAAAAGTTTGTTTGAGCAGATGAGTAAGCTCTTGCAAAGAAAGCATGCCCTTTTCAACCGCATCTTCTAAATCTGCCAAACAATAAGCAATGTCATCAGCCGCTTCCATCACATAACTGAAAGGATGCCTGTGCCCTTCATTCATGTCTAAATGCTCCATCATATCAACAACAAAATCTTGTTCCGATAAATAAAAACCTGGTTTCTTCTTCAGGTAACTCAAAACATCTCCCTTTTGGGGCTGAGCTTCAAAAGCCGCACGAGTGTATTTCAAAATACTGGCAGATTGGGCATAGGTCAAGTTCATTTGTTGTAATGAGAATGTCAAACGAATGGCTTGTGCATTGCCCTCGAATTGAGACAAATCTCGCTGAATTTGGTGTGCCAATTGCCGATTTTTTGCATTTGCAAAAACTTCAAAATCACTTAAATGAGTGGCAAACCATTTTGAAATCGCTACTTCACCAAAATGACCAAATGGAGGATTGCCAATGTCATGCATCAAACAAGCCATTTCTACCAAAGATTCAATTGCTGGCTGTAAACCACTCAANCCCAAATCATCTGTAGCAGCACCCAGCTTTTTATAAATAGTTTTAACGATATATCGACCGTTTTGCTGAACTTCCATTGAATGAGTTAAGCGCGANCTGACAGCAGCATTGCGTTCCAATGGGAAAACTTGAGTTTTTTGTTGTAAACGACGAACAGAAGCTGAATTGATGATGCGTCCTCGATCACTNTCTAATGCATACTCAATGCGCTGAGAATCATTATCTGACTGCCTGTTCTTGTCATACGGGCGAGTGATATTTAGNTTGGTTTTAAAATTTATTGCTTGTTTGTGTTCCATGCGGCTATTTTAGTGGGTTTAAAGAATAAACCAAGCAGTGAATGAGCAAATTAATACCTGCACATAAGATTACCCTCATTATAAATGTAACATTCAAAACTAAAAATTACCCACTACATGGTGGTGATAGATAACTTTAAAAATTCAGCAATGATAGAAACCAACGGCATCAGTGTCCATCAAGAACATGTTCTCTTCTGATGCCAGAAATGTATGTTTAACACAAATACTTCTGTTCAATAGTTTGTGCATCATTGGGTTTTGACAGCAAGAATCCTTGCACATAATCAACAGCTAAAGTTTGACACAATTCAAGCTGTATGTTTTGTTCGACACCTTCAACGGTCACCTTTAAATTCAAAGAATGTATCATGCCACACATGCCTTTAAAAAGCCTATAGACACTTAAGTCATCATCTTTTATAGGCAAAAGACTTTTGTCAATTTTAACCACATCAATGGGAAAATTTTTCAAATGTGTGAATGATGAAAATCCGGTACCAAAATCATCTAAAGCNAAAGAACAACCCAATTCAGAAATGGCCATTAGTTTTTCAACTTTNGGAGAAGTACTGTCAAGCAAAGTGGTTTCCGTCAATTCAAATTCAATTTGATTGAAAGGTATTTGATATTTTTTAACCGAGTCTTCAATACATGCAACCAATTTTGAATCTTCAAGTTGAACTGCTGATAAATTAATCGACATCTTCAGTTTTTGTTGATAACGCTTATTCCAAATTGATATTTGCTTGATCGCCTGTTTGATCACCCATCGACCAATTGACTTAATTAATTTACTTTCTTCGGCCACTGCGATGAACTCTTCTGGTGCAATCAAACGACCTTTATTCCACCTTATCAAGGCCTCAAANCCAACCAATGCTGACTTTTTACCAGATTCAAATATGGGTTGATAATACAGTTCGAATTGTTTGTTTTGAATGGCAGCACGCAAATCTTTTTCCATTTCAGNTTTTTGTATGATGTCCTCTTTCATCCATTGTTGAAATGCTTGGTACTGATTACGGCCTTCATTCTTAGCCGCGTATACTGCCATATCCGCATGTTTAAATGCAGATATCGCACTGTCCGAATTATCAGGAATGATGGCCATACCGATAGAAACAGTCAATGACTCAACTTTACCTTTAAATCGCAATGGTTTTGACATCGAAGCAATCAAATCTGATGCCAAGCGAATGGCATCACTTTTACAATCTTCACCACTTAAAATCACACCAAACTCATCACCACCAATTCGAGCAATAAAAGCTGTGGGTGATGCCACTTTTTCTAAGCGTTTAGCAAATTTAGATAGCAATTGATCACCCGTATCATGCCCATAGCTGTCATTCACAACTTTAAAATGGTCTAAATCAATCAGTAACAAAGCCAAGATGCTGTCTAGTTTCAATACCTCAACTGACTTTCGTTTTAAGTAGCTATCAAAAGCATATCGATTATGCAGTCCTGTTAGGTGGTCAGTTTCAGCCAATTGTTTGACCTTAATATAAGAGGCCTTCAACTGCTTTTCCAAAGACAACCTGATTTGAGAGTTGAATATACTTCGTCTCAAACTTAATGCACTCAATGCAGATTTTGAAATAAAGTCATGTGCACCTGCTGCTAAACACTTTAAGATGATACTTTCATCATCAGTTGTGCTCATCATGATGATGGCATTATCATGTTGATGACTGTGCTTTTGCAATTCAAACAATAATTCAATACCATCTCTTTGAGGCATTTTATAATCTAATAAAATCACATCAAATTTTATTTGTTTCAGATACGACATGGCTTCATCAACAGTGACAGCTTCTTTAATCGTTTGTGAACCCCGCCTTGAAACAAGTGCTCTTTTAATCGCTTCTCTGTCAACCACATCATCATCAACTAATAAGATATTAAGGTGTTCTTGAACGCGCAATTCTTCGGTAATCATAACGCCGGCTCGATTATTTTCGATGACGTAGACTCATGAGTCACAAATATAGTGGCACTGCAATAGGTCAAATATATTTGACTGCTAGGTATGTTTAGAATACATGATGTAATAACAGTTGTCTGTATGCTTATGAATGAACACATCACCTGCTGAATTATTTTTGAGAAATGCCGGAAAAAATCAATACACTGATGACATGACAATGAGAAACTGTTTGTTGTCATCACAACAAAAAATGTAACCGCAATATCAAAATGTTTAATTCTTTTCACTATTTCTCATCAACAAAGTTCGTAGACTGACAAGCCATCATTATATAAATGTATTCCTAGGCCATGATATTTCTACTGCCAAACCACCGTGAGTAGAAAATTCACTTGCATTTTTTAACACCAATGATGCCTTGTATGATGTCACTATTTTTTTAACCAATGCCAAACCCATACCACTTCCTTCTACTTGGTCTCGAGGTTGTAGTGTTTGAAACATTTCTAAGGCTTTATCGATTAAATCTGGAGCAATACCAGGACCATCATCTATCACCACCAGTTTATATAGCTTAGGATCATCTTCCAGGTACTTAATTTCGATCACACCTGTTGGTTTATCATGGTGTTTAATGGCATTAAAAATCAGGTTTCTCAGTACAATTTCAGTAGGAGAGTAAGGGGCAATTAAATTTTTATCATCGGCGGTTATTTTATATTTCAATTCAGGATTCATAAGCTCCATAATATGCGAGACCATCTTTTTTAAATTAAACTCTTTGGTTTCATAATTGCCATGATGAAATCGAGAATATTGCAGCAGATCATCAAGCAAGGTTATCATCCTGTTCGATCGATTACGTAATAATTTCAAATGATTAAGCCCTGCTTCATTTAAACTGTCATGACAGTCTTCTTCTATCCAATCCACAATTTGTCTTATCGCATTAGCCGGTGACTTCAAATCATGAGATGCAACATACACAAATTGATTTAAATCAGCATTAATTCTTTCAAGATCATCTAATAAATTAATGGTTTTAGTCACATCTCTTGAAACACACAAAATAAATGCTTCCCCTTGTCTATTAAAAAACTTCTTTTTAATGGTTTCTAAAAATTGTTTCTTTCCATTTGGTAAGACTATCTCTTCTACCACCTTACTGACTCCTTTACTGAAAGCTATCTTATCTTGAGCGACAAGTTTTTTTATGTCATCATCTTGAAACTTATCAAATGTGGTTGAACCAATGACTTGTTCCCGTTGATCTTCTGGGTAAATTGATAGAAATGCTTTGTTTGCAAACACAATTTTGAACGATTCGTCTTTAACAAAAACCAAGTCCTGATTATTTTCTGAAATCAGCAACAAAAAATCTTTAACTTCCTTTAGCTTATCTTGTAACAAAATGGTGTTTTCATGATTCATAACTTGTACCATGAATGATGCTTTTTTCGAATTTTGACTTGAAATTTGAGACAACAACAGACGAACTTTGATGGTTTCGGAGTCTTTGTTTACCATCGAAACATTCATTTCACAAACTTTTTTATCTTTTTGATTTTGTAGCTGTATCAATGAATCATTGAACACATTTTGGTCGTTTTCTTGTATCTGTTTTGACCACCTCATACCTTCAAGCTCTACAGCTGACAAGCCTAATATTTTTTGAATGTATGAATTTGAATAACTAACCAAGCCTTCATCACTTAATAACACAATACCCATGGCCAAATGATTTAATATTGAATCATCACGCTCAAATAGTTGTTTATTACTTGTTTGGTACTGGGTCAGTTGATCTGTCATCTTTTCTCGTGTTAGCCATATAAATTACCACTAAAACCAAATGGTTATTGGTTGCCTTGAATTCACCATCAACTCAAACACAGCACCTAAGACAATACCAAGTCATTCAGGGAACCTAAATTTTTTTAAACTTATGATTTTAATATAACTTAAAGTACTTGCATTTATAGAATATTGTCAAGAACTATTGTCTGTATTACTACAAACCAGCATGACCATGATGACCAATCATTTNAACAGCTGTTAACGTTAATTTGTGTCTTGTTCTCACTTTGGCCCATAAAAAAAGGCCATCCATTGGATGACCTTTGTATATCTGATTTTGAATGAAAGCTTATTTTGCTTCTTTTCTGGCTTTAGCAGCCGCAATCACTTCTTCAGAAATATTGTTTGGACATGGGTTGTAGTGTGAGAACTCCATAGAGAACTGACCACGTCCAGAAGTCATGGTACGCAATGAACCAATATAACCAAACATTTCAGACAAAGGTACATCAGCCTTAATTCGCACTGCTGTTGCAGTAGGATCTTGAGACTTAATCATGCCTCGTCTTCGGTTCAAATCACCAATCACATCACCCACGTGATCATCTGGTGTAAACACATCAACTTTCATGATAGGCTCCATGATTTGTGGAGAACACTTCTTAACAGATTGACGGTAAGCACCTTTAGCAGCAGCTTCAAACGCCATAGTTGACGAATCGACGGCATGGTAAGCACCATCTTGTAAAGTGAATTTCAAGTCTTGTAATGGATAACCAGCCAATGGGCCTTCAACCATTAAACTTTGGAAACCTTTTTCAATTGCAGACCAATATTCCTTAGGTACATTACCACCTGTTACAGTTGACTCAAACACATAACCTGAACCAACCTCACCTGGCTCAATGGTGTAGTCAATTTTACCAAATTGACCTGAACCACCAGATTGTTTCTTATGCGTATAAGAATCAGTAACGGTAGATGTAATGGATTCACGATAAGCCACTTGAGGTTGACCTACTTCCAGCTCTACACCAAACGTACGTGATAAGATATCTACTTTAATATCTAAGTGTAACTCACCCATACCTTTCAAAATAGTTTCACCTGAATCTTCATCAGTCTCAACTTGAAACGATGGATCTTCAGCAACCATTTTACCTAAAGCATTACCCATTTTTTCAGAACCGCCTTTGTCTTTGGGAGCTACAGCAATCGAAATCACTGGATCTGGGAAAATCATTGGCTCTAAAGTACATTCATGTTTCACATCACATAAAGTATGACCTGTTTGCACATTTTTCATACCTACAATCGCCAAAATATCACCAGCTTGTGCTGAGTCCAATTCATTACGATCATCTGCATGCATTTCAACCATACGACCAATTCGTTCTGTTTTACCAGTAGCTGAATTCAACACAGTGTCACCTTTTTTGATTTTACCGGAGTAAACTCGAACAAAAGTTAAAGCACCAAAACGGTCATCCATAATTTTAAAGGCCAAAGCACGGAAAGGCTCATCAATTGAGACAATGGCTTTCTCACCAGTTGGTTCACCTGTTTCAGGATCAGTCAAATCTTGAGGATCAACTTCAACTGGGCTTGGCAAGTAATCTACAATCGCATCCAGAATTAACTGCATGCCTTTATTTTTAAAGGCCGAACCACAGTATGTTGGGAAAAATGCCAAATCACGAGTACCTTTACGGATACATTTCTTGATGTCTTCTTCGGAAACTTCTTCACCTTCCATGTAAGCCATCATCAAGTCATCGTCTTGCTCAACAGCAGTTTCGATTAATTGCTCATGGTATTTCTCAACCTTGTCAATCATATCAGCAGGCACGTCTTGAACTTCAAAGTTTTCAGGTTGACCTGAGTCATCCCAAACATAAGCTTTTTTGCTCAGTACATCAACAACACCAATAAATTCATCTTCAATACCAATAGGCAATGTCATCACCAATGGATTGGCACCCAGAACGTCTTCAACTTGACNAACGACTCGATAAAAATCTGCTCCCATACGATCCAGTTTATTAACAAATATCAAACGGGCNACACCAGATTCATTGGCATAACGCCAATTCGTTTCTGATTGTGGCTCAACACCACCAGAACCACAAAATACACCAACACCACCATCCAATACTTTCAATGAACGGTAAACTTCAACAGTAAAATCAACGTGACCAGGAGTATCGATGATGTTAAAGCGGTGATCTTTCCAAAAACAAGTGGTTGCAGCTGATTGAATGGTAATACCACGTTCAGCTTCCTGATCCATGAAATCCATGGTTGACTCACCTTCATGAGTTTCACCAATTTTGTGAATTTTACCTGTTAATTTAAGAATCCGCTCAGTTGTGGTGGTTTTACCTGCATCAACGTGAGCAAATATACCAATATTTCTGTATTTTGCTAAATCTGTCATGTCATTCTTCTTGTGTCATTTACCCCGAGGGACAAAGTTAAAAAAGTGGCCTATAATACGATAAAAAGACCTTTGGCTAAGTTACTGAGAGGAATCAACTTTTAAATCAATTAATCCCGTAAGCAAGCTAGACAAAAGTCTCTCTGAATCTTTACAAGCCTTAAAGTGCGCGCATCTTACTATAAAAGTGCCGCGAGGTTAAGGAATTCGTGAGATATTGAGGTTTTTTTTTGCTTTTCAAGCCAATATATTTACAGACTTTTAATTTTCGACCTCAACGGACTGCCGACGGCTTGCCGGCAATCCATTTTGACTTTTCATAACAGTCAATTCGCCAACTGTAATTCTTCGAGTTAAAGGTAAGCCATTAAACCTACCATGACAGCAGTTAATACCAGTGACAAATGAATCACACCTGCAATACTGGCCATTGGTCCCATTTTACCAAATAAGGCATTTAACTCCACCAACACTGCCAAAGCCAATGCAGCAATTAAACCATTGGTTAAACCACTGTTACTAATCGGAATCATGCCATCTGCAACGGCAGCCCCATGCTTTGAAGCAAACATACAAAATAACATCGGTGCTGAAAACAAGGTATTGGTTCTTGAAGCCAAACCAGCTTTAGCCGCACTAGAAGCCACATCACCAGAAGTTAAACCCAAGACCACTTTTTGCTTGGGCCAAATGATGAGCCACACATTTAACATCATGAATGTACCCAACAATGCACCCAAGACTATCCAACCATTCAAAGTGGCTCCCAACACACCCAATAGAATCACACCTGTTAAAAAGGTCATCATGGCGCCCCAACGAAACCACCATAAAGCCCGTGTAGCTAATTTGGCTTTCACATCAGGCAAAGCCTCTTTAGAAGCCTCTTTAAAATATTCTCCTTGTACAAAGTTAAAATAATACAACAACCCTATCCAAGTAATACCAAATAATCCATGTCCCCAACGTGCTAATATATCCACCCAAACATTGTTCATATTGACATCCTCTAATGATTAAAAAAATTGATTTAAACATCTTAGGCAAGAAAACTTAAACAGTCAATTACTAGAATCGAATCGCATCTTGAAAAGCCTTATTTTCAAGTTATTCAACTGCTTACGTGTAAGGTGTACACAAATATTATTAATTTGCTAACGCCTAATCACATAAGCAAACACAATTGTTATTTACTCACCNNTTTTTTTATGTTCTAAGCTATTTTTCTTTCAACCTACTTTTTAACTTGATTTCTATTCATATTGACATTTAGANATAATTCAGCTTCCTAAAATACATAATTACCACCATTTNAATGTCGCCCCTGAATTAATTATTAAACACAATTTTAATCTGACCATAAATGCGTAAGCCAACTGCATTNNTCGTCATCATATTCAGCTTCAAATGTACGCTTTAATTATTTAAACAAAAGTGGTATTTGTGTCTTTAGTTGCAAATATATTTTATCAGTTAATTTCCCCTAATAAAACGCAGCACTCACATATATGATCAAATGATGCTGCTTGCTGAGTTAGTTTATTGGTAAAAGTTGTTGAATTGATCCTGCGTGGTATTGAAATCGTTTAAATAAGCTACAGATAGGTTGAAGAAACAGTATTTTACTTGACAATACGCATGCGTATGGTGAAAATAATTAACTCCCTTAAATTCAAGCACATTTATGATATTTAAAGATTCAAAAGTAGCAGTCATTGATGGTTTAAGAACACCATTCATGAAAGCACCGACAGGAAAAGCCCAAGATTTAAAAGCCTATGATTTGGCTCGTGAAGCAATCAATAACATTAAACACCGCCATCCTTTCTTAGAAAATGACTGTGACATGGTCACTTTAGGCAGCGTGATACAAAATGCGTCAACATCAAACATTGCCAGAGAAGCCATGATAGGTGCAGGCTTGAATTTAAACACCCCTGCTTATTCTGTGACAATGGCCTGTATATCTGCCAATGTCGCTATCACCAACACAGCCAATGCCATTCAAGCGGGTGCCATTAAAACTGCCATTGCAGGCGGTGTAGAATGTTCATCTGATGCACCTGTCAGAATCAGTCATAAATTAAAAAAGACTTTAATGCAAGCACAAAAAGCCAAAGGTTTAAAAGGCTTCTGGCAAGTTTTTAAAGATTTCAAATTCAAATCATTGGCACCGGAAGCCCCTGCAATTGCTGAGTTTTCAACCGGTTTAACCATGGGAGCAGATGCCGATCAATTGGCTGCAAAATTTGGCATAACACGTGAACAACAAGATGAATTTGCTTTGCGTTCACACCAATTAGCGGCACAAGCATGGGAAGCTGGAGAGTTTGAACAAGAAGTTTGTGCTCTTCCTATTGCACCGTCATTCAGTTTAGTCACACAAGACGATACATTTTATGCCAATTCATCAATGGAGAAGCTAAGCAGCCTAAGACCTGCATTTGTGCGCCCTCATGGAACAGTCACCGCTGGTAACTCATCGCCCATCACTGATGGCGCAGCTGTCAGTTTATTGATGGATTTAGACTTGGCAAAAAGTAAAAAAATGAAACCGCAAGTTGTCATAGAAGGTTATGCCTTCTCTGGTCAAAATCCCCAAGGAGAATTGCTATTGGGCCCCGCATATACAATACCCAAGTTACTTGACGAAGCTGGCCTTACAATCAACGATGTTGATGTGTTTGAAATTCATGAAGCCTTTGCAGGACAAGTTTTGGCCAATATAGCCGCTTTAAAAGATGAAGATTTTTGTAAAAACAGCTTGGGTTTAAAAGCCGCATTTGGTGAAATTCCTATGGCTAAAATCAACACTCAAGGCGGCTCATTGTCTCTGGGTCATCCTTTTGGCGCCACTGGTTCAAGGCTATTAACCTCAGCCTCCAGAAGATTGATACAAAGCAAGGGTAAATACGCACTCATCAGCGCCTGCGCTGCAGGAGGATTGGGCTCTTCTATACTACTTAAAAGAATAGGATAAACAAATGGCAAATTTTAAACTCACAACCAAACAAAATATAGCCACCATTTGGATGGATCAAACAGGTTCTGAAGTCAACACCCTGTCAGTCAAGATGTTAGATGATTTCAGTGAATTATTAGACCAAATAGAACAAAACAAAGACGTCAAGGCCGCTGTATTGATTTCTAAAAAAGACAACTGTTTCATTGCCGGTGCTGACATAAAAGATTTAATGGCCATCGAGGACTCAAAAGAAGTTGAAAAACTTTCACGAGAAGGCAACAAAATATTGATGCGGTTACAAAATCTAAAAAAGCCAGTCATAGCTGCCATCAATGGTGCATGCTTGGGTGGTGGTTTAGAAGTCGCCATGGCCTGTCATTACAGAATAGCCACTACAGACAAAAAAACCGTTTTTGGATTGCCAGAAATGAAACTGGGCTTACTACCAGGTGGTGGCGGAACACAACGTTTGGTTAAATTAACCAATTTAAGGTATGCATTGGATGCTTTGTTGACAGGGAAAAACATCTACCCATTCAGTGCTAAAAAATCTGGTTTGATTGACAGTTTGGTACACAAAGAAGGTTTATACCAAGCCGCTTTAAAAGTAGCCGCTGCACCCATTAAACGCAAACCCAGAAAATCAAGCTTGATTGACAAAGCATTAAACACTTCTATGGGAAGAAACTATGTTCTCAAAAAAGCCCGAGAAACAGTGATGAGAAAAACAAGAGGCAACTACCCTGCTCCTTTAAAAATACTTGATTGTGTCGAAACTGGTCTCAATCATGGCATGGCAGCAGGTTTAGAAGCAGAGGCCATGGGGTTTGGAGAGTTACACGCCACACAAGCTTCTAAAAACCTCATTGGCCTGTTTTTAGCCATGCAAGAGAATAAAAAACATAAGAATAACAACAAAACAGAAAATGTAGACTCATTGGTCATGATTGGTGCAGGTTTTATGGGTGCAGGCATCACAGAAGTATCAATTAAAAATGGTTATGACGTGACATTAAAAGACATCGATGAATCAGGTCTAGCCAAGGCCTTAAAAACCATCTGGACAGACTTCAACAGCCTAGTCAAAAAGAAAGCCATGGGTGCTGTAGAGCGCGATCGTTTGATGTCCAAAATAAAAACCACCACCAATGATGCAGACATCAATGACTCTGATTTGGTGATTGAAGCAGTGTTTGAAGATATTGATTTAAAACAAAAAGTTTTAGCTGACGTAGAAAGCCGCTGCAAAAAATCAACTGTATTTGCCAGCAACACCTCATCTTTGCCATTATCAAGTATTACAGCCAACGCCACCAATCCACAAAATGTAGTTGGCATGCACTATTTCTCACCGGTTCCTAAAATGCCTTTATTGGAGTTGATTGTAACTGACAAAACATCAAAGAAAGCACGTCAGTTGGCCACCAATGTAGGGATTAAACAAGGCAAAACAGTGGTTGTGGTCAAAGACGGGCCAGGCTTTTTTACCACCCGTGTCTTATCTGCATTAACACATGAAGCCATTAAAGTTTTACATGATGGCGCCAAAATTGAAGACATAGATGCCGCCATGAAAGACTGGGGGTTTCCTGTAGGTCCACTCGCACTGATGGATGAAGTGGGCATCGATGTAGGCGCACACATTGCTCGCGGCGCATTGGGCGAGATGTTCAGCAAGCGCGGCATTGAACAAGATGACACCGTACAAAAATTAGCAGAAGCTAAATTGTTTGGACGAAAAAACGGTAAAGGCTTTTACATCTACCCTAAAAAAGGACGTAAAACTGTCAATGATGCCATTTATAAATACTTTGGTGGCGAAGAACGAAAATCATTTTCAAAAACAGACATTCAAAACAGAATTGGACTGATTTTTGTCAATGAATGCGTTCACTGTTTGGAAGAAGGCATTTTGTTTGCTGCCAAAGACGGAGACTTGGCTGCCATATTGGGCTTGGGCTTCCCTCCATTCACTGGTGGTCCATTCAGCTACATTGACGCCATTGGCGCACAACAAATAGCAGACACTTTAGGGGAACTAGAAAGCAAGCATGGCAACAGGTTTGCAGCTGCACCTTTACTGCTTAAACATGCGAAGGACAAACAAGCTTTTATTGCTTAAACTTTAAAACTGCATGCCCTTCTTACTTAATAGCGCAGTGTTTTAAACACTGCGTTATTTTTATCCATTTAATAAAAAGTGAACATATATACTGGCAAAATACCCAAGTGCAATCACTGGGGTCCATTTTAAATGCGCAAAAAAGGTATAATGGCCCCTGGCTTGTCCCATCAGAGCCACCCCTGCAGCCGATCCAATTGACAACAAGCTGCCGCCCACTCCAGCAGTTAAAGTAACCAATAACCATTGCAGTTCTGACATCTCAGGATTCATGCTCAAAACAGCAAACATCACAGGAATGTTATCTACTATTGAAGAAAGCACACCAATTGAAATGTTGGCNGTTGTTGCACCAAAAGTGCCATAAAAGAACTCTGAAGCCAANGACAAATAGCCTATATATCCTAAGCCACCTACACACATAATGACGCCATAAAAGAACAACAATGTATCCCATTCAGATTTAGCCACCATCTCAAAAACATCAAATTCATCACTTTCCTCTGACTGCAATTCAGTTTCCAGTGCTTTGATGTGTTGTCGATGTAATTTTCTACTTAAAAAGTACGCATATATTTTCAGATACCCCAAACCAAACATCATGCCATAAACCGGAGGTAACAATAACCATGTATGAAAACTCACTGCTGTGATGATGGTGGCTAAAAACATCAACACCATGGTTATGCCACCAGGTTTAATGTGTTGTACATGTGCAGATGTGGCAGCTGCAACCGGTTTGTCTTTGGTGATGGCAAAACTCATAATTATTGCTGGCAGAAGATAGTTAACCAAAGAAGGTACGAATAACCTAAAGAAATCTCCAAATGCAATGATACCACTTTGCCAGACCATTAATGTAGTGATGTCACCAAAAGGACTGAACGCACCGCCTGCATTGGCAGCCACTACCACATTGATGCAACTGAGTGAGATGAATTTGGTTTGATTTTTACCTACGGCCAATATGACAGCACACATGATCAGTGCTGTGGTTAAGTTATCAGCCAATGGCGAAATACAAAAGGCCAAAGTACCTGTTAACCAAAATAACTGACGGTATGAAAACCCCTTGGAGACCAACCAATCCCTTAACGCTTTAAAGACGTCCCTTTCAGCCATTGCGTTGATATATGTCATCGCTACCAATAAGAAAAAGAATAACTCGGCATACTCCAAAAAATCATACCTGATGGCTGCCTCAATGGCGTGTGAATCACTGTTTTGTAGCTGAGAACCTGCAATAATAATCCATATGACACCAGCAGCTAAAAGCACCGGTTTGGATTTTCTTAAATGAATTTTTTCTTCGAGGATGACAAACACATAAGCAATAATAAAAATTGCCAATACACTGTAACCAACCCAGTGGTTACTTAAATCAACACTGTGCGTTTGATCAGCTGCTGATGATACAAATGAAAAAAATATACTGAAAAAGGCGATGATATACTTACTGACGGTCATTTTAGTAAATACCCATAAAAAAAACGCTTATGATAACGGCCTGAACAACTGAAATCACTATATTTATTTAACAGAATATCAATCATATAAAATATTCAATACATTCAGTAAGGATTCATTGAATTACACAGACAAGCAACTGGACGACCTATCAACCATCAACCAAACAACTCAGTCTTAATTTGATTCAAAAAATTGATGCCTGTTTCGTGAGCCCCGTGCCTTTATTGGTGTGACTGATGTCTGTAAAGTCAGCTACCACAACAGCATTCTTACCGGTTGATTTGGCTTTATACAACGCCTTATCAGCTCGCTCTAAAGTTTCTTTACAAATTGACTCACCNACAATCCATTGCGCTACTCCCACACTTATGGTCACACTCAGTGTCAACAAGCTATTGATACTAAACTCATGCTCAGCCACTTTACGCGTTAGTTTCTTCGCGATTTGTTTGGCTTCAAACAATCCAGTTACTGGCAACATCACCACAAACTCTTCACCACCCCACCGGTATATACTTCCTGATTCATTGACATGGTGTTGAAACAATTCACTGATTTGAACCAAAATAACATCACCAACAGCATGTCCATACTGATCATTTATTTTTTTAAAGTCATCTATATCAATTATCATCATAGATAACTGACTGTGCATCATCTGACAAAACTGCTCTTCTTTAAGCGCATGTTGTGCCATTGCACGTCGATTAAACAATTGGGTTAACTCATCAGTAAGCAATTCATTTTGCATCAGCTGTTTGGATCTATTGTGTCTTTTAGACCATTCATTAAGCCCATAAAATCCGAAAAGATAACTGAGACCAAAAAACAAACCTGCTAAATACCAAGTCAACTGAACTGGAGTCGCAAAAATAAATGACATCACCAAAACCATCAGCGCCAAGTGTACAGTTAAAAAACTCAAGGCCATGGTCCTGCCTTTAAAGTTTTTAGCATGCATGTCATTTATAGCAAATACATAGAAAGAAAATACCGACAGACAAGCATAAATAGTGGCCAAAACCCAGTCAATATGATTTTGAAATCCATAAAATTTATGACATAAAAATGCAACTGAAGCGATCAAGAGTAAAAACACCATCACATACATCAGAACCTCAAGCAAAGCACTTTTGAATGAGACAAGACCAGCTTTAATTCGAACCATGAAACAACGCACACATAAAAAACCCATTGAATTTAACACAATATAAACCGTTTTTTTGTGATTACATTCTCATACTTG
>JGI24723J26617_10001528_pt1 | contig 20269 bp, 16 predicted proteins | sample Cruoilmetagenom6_FD_26617 | JGI IMG/M metagenome (IMG submission 26617)
TGGCGCGCCCGACAGGATTCGAACCTGTGACCCCTGCCTTCGGAGGGCAGTACTCTATCCAGCTGAGCTACGGGCGCTTTGTGGGGGCGCTATTCTACCCCGTGCGCAAGATTTAGCCAGTCCGGATCGGACGCGCCTTTTTGTCGACTAGCGGCGCGCTTGGTACACCTCAGTGTTCAGCGCCCGCTTCAGATCCTCCATCGTTCCGGGCTTCGGGCTGTGCGCCGATACCAGTATCGCTGGAGCCAAACCGGCTTTCTTCATCGCCGCGGCGAATGTCTTTGTCGAAGTGACCGCCGGTGGTACCGGTCCCACGCGTGGCATCGCGAAGTGATCTGCCTCGAACAGGATGCCCTCATCAGGCAGCCACGCGACAAGCAGGTGCTCTGTGTGGGCGGTCGCGCCAATGTCGATGATCTCGACGCGGCGACCATCTGCTTCGAGAACATATCGATCATCGACCAGCTTCACGNTCAANGTCTCGCCATCGTTCGCATTTCGTCGCACGATGCGCTCATGCGCAGTTGCCGCAATAATCGTTGCGCCCTCTTCTTCGTATGTGCTGACAGCTGCAACATGATCAAAATGGTGATGTGTCATCATGCCGTAGCGAATGGGTTTTCCACCTACAACGTCGCGAAGTGAGTCGATACGGTCTTCGATACCGCCCGTGCCACCTACCGCAAAGACGTAGTCACCCATGTCGACGAACATCCCGTAAGTGCCATTGCCGCCGATCAGCCACACGCCCTCGGCAAGCTCCTGCCTCGACATCGGATCGGGCTGAACCTCCGGAATGGACGCCAGCGATTCGGGCACCGCAAGAAACTCATCGATAGCGACATTTACCTTGACCGACTTGATCTCGCGCTCGAGATTCACATCACCATTCAGATACAGCGTGAACTTCCTGTTGTACGGTACTTCGTTGCGAGTCTCGTAGTCATCGAATCGATACTCGACCAGACCAAATCCGGGGAACACGCGCTCGCTGCGGCGCATGAGATTGGTGTCTTTTTCTATATACAGGCTGATCGCCGGACCAACCGTCATCGAAAAACCGACGACATTGTAGTCCGTGCCATCTACCGTGGTCTCTCCCAGGAAATGGGCGTTGGCCTCTCTGTCCTTGAGGGTACGAATAAGCAATGCGGGCGTGACGCGGACAAAGGGCCCTGACGTCGCTGCGTAGTCCGGCTCTGCAATACGCGCCACCGTGCCGGCACGATAGTTGAGCTGGTAGCTTTCCTCGCCGTTGACAATGGTACTGGTGTTGTTTTCAAAGCCCCCACCCGTGCCTTCGGCCTGGTTCACGAAAATGTCGTTTTCAATGTCGATCACATCAACGGTGTTATTTACTGACGTGTCCCAGGGCGCGTCTGTGCCGCGGCTCTGATCGACCGAGTAGTTGACCGTGCGAGTCTCGACAACCAGCGTACGCAAATCCTCCATCATCGCATCGCCGCCATGCGCCGCGACCGCCGCGTCGATTATCGCCTTGGCCTTATCGGTATTTTTCTCAGTAAAATTCGCTCCCAGGGCCGTGCCCACGGCAAGCAAGCCCAGCAGGGCCAGGATGGTACGAAGCTTCATGTCTTTCCCCTCTTGTGAAGCAGGCCGAAGTGGCCCGATTGTTGAGGGTTAGTCGCCGGCACTCGCCAGAAGTGCCTTGTCTTGCGACGAAGCGACTTATCTGTGAGACGAGCCGTTTCGTCTTGACCTGGCACAGGGGTAGCACCACCCGCACCAGAAATCCCGGAATTCGGTACACTGCTCACTTCGAATAGAGGTGGACGAAAAAAAAACACGAAACAAAGGGGTCAGAACAATGCGCAATTTTTTCTTGGTAGTTCCTCTGCTGCTATGTCTCAACGCAGCCATTGCGGCACAGATTGAAACCACGACAACCGAAAACGGCACCAAAACCCGGTGGTCGGTTACGAGTATTGGCGAAAACCAGCTGATGCGCATTGACGAGGGTGGCTGGGGCAGTTCGGTAACGATGTCAGGCGAAGCCTCGGCCGGTTCCAGCTCGGCAAATGTTCAATATGAGAAGGGCAAGGTGCAGGACACCATTATTTACGACCCGAATCTCGGCGAAGTCATGATGGTCGAGGGCAATGTTTGTCGCGTGCTCTCAGCGCAGTCCGCGGCACCTCCAGGTATGGACTTCATGAGCAGCCCGGAAATGAAAGACCATCAGGCCCGAATGGCCGGCGCAATGGCGGATGCCAGGGCCCAAATGGAACAGAGTGGCATGTCACAAGCCCAGATCGATGCCATGGGTGACGTCCTCGGCGGGTTCGATATGGCCGAGCCGCCGCGTGAAGATACGCTGCATTTCGAAGCGCAGGAGAAGAACGTCTCAGTCGGTGAATTCACTGCGGATGTGTATGTCGCGAAGACCGCCAGCGGCGTTGAGAAGTACCGCTTCTACATGGCCGATATCGATGACGTACCGGGCGGACGGGCGATCAAGAAAGGCATGGTGGGCATGATGAATATCTATGCCGAGTTCATGAGTAATGTCGGCGCCGGACAGTTAATGGACGAGGCCCTGGTCAGCATCATGAACGGTCCGAGGTTTGAGGGAGAATACCCAGTCGCAATCGACGATCTGCAAGACAACTCTCACACCGTGATTTCGCTCGCGAGCGACGATGGTCCCAGTGTCGATCTCACGCCCGATTGCGTGAAGAAAGACATGATGGAGTACTGACTTAAGGGCCTGGTGGCTCGGTTCGGAATACAAATGGCGAAGAAACTCAAGAACGAGAAAGAACTGCTAAAGGTCGCACTCGACATGGTTCTCGAGGACGCCGTCAAGCGCGGCGTCGTCGAGTTCGAGCCGACCGACTCACACGACCTCAAGACCCAGTACGCCTATCGCCTGCTCGTGCACGACAAGGCTATCGCCCCTCTGCCCAATGGGCAGGAGTCATTACCCAAGATTAGGCACCGTCTCGCGATGTGGGTTACGCACCAGCTTCCTGATGACCACGAGCTGTTGCGCTAATATATTCATCAACGATGCGTTCGAGAATATCGAGCGGCACTGCGCCATTCTTCAGCACGACATCATGAAAATCCCGAATGTCGAAATCGTCTCCCAGGCTATCCATCGCCTTCTGGCGTAGCTCCAGGATTTTCATCATGCCCACCTTGTAGGCGGTTGCCTGACCCGGCATGACGATATAGCGCTCTATCTCCGCGATGACATCGCTCTCCGCCATGCCCGTATTGGCCGCCATGTACTCGATGGCCTCCTCACGCGTCCAGCGTTTGTGATGAATACCGGTATCGACCACCAGACGTACAGCGCGGAACAACTCGGCGGTCAGGCGTCCTACGTTGTCTGCGTTCGTCGGCATCAGGCCCTGCTCCCACGCAACACGCTCGGCGTACAACGCCCATCCCTCGACGTATGCCGTGAACAGCGAAAATCGACGCAGCAGGGGCATGCCCTCAAGCTCCATGGCGATGGCAACCTGGAAGTGATGCCCGGGAATGCCTTCATGCACAGCCAGGGTCCGCATGCCGAATTTGGGCGTCGCCTTGATGTCGAAGAGATTTGCGTAGAAACGACCGGGCCGGGTTCCGTCCAGCGAAGGCTGTTCATAGTAGGCGCCCGGTGATGTCTCTTCCTTGAACTGAGGGATTCGCACGACTTCGAGACCAGCCTTCGGCCGGATGTTGAAGGCCGCATCCAGGTTGGCATCGAACTCATCGAGCATTGACTGGTAGTCCTCGAGAATCTGTGCCCGACCCTCGTCGTTATCCTCGTAGTAAAACTCTGGCAAGGACGAATACGACTCCATCGCGTCGCTGTAGCCCAGCGATACATCTATCCCTTCGGTCGCAAATATCTCCATCATTTGCGCCTGGATACGAGCGACCTCGGACAAACCCGTTTCATGAATCTGATCGGCCGTGTAGTCCGTCGTGGTGAACAGCCTCAACGCGAGTTTGTAGGCTGCTTCGCCATCGGGGAGGTGCCAGTACCCGTGGTCATCTCCTGCTTTTGCTTCCAGTTCGCTGAAGTAATTGATGAACGTATCGTAGGCCGGATATACGCTCTCGTTGATCGATGCCTCGGCCTGATCAAGGAATTGGGCGGCCTGCATGTCATCGATGTCTTCAGCTTCCTCGAGCTTCCCGGCCAACGACGTATACAGGATATTTTCCTTCGCGGGCGTGGCCTTGAAGTCACGCATCTGCGTGAGAACCCGATCGACAACGAAACGTGGCGGGATGATCCCTTTGCTCTCTCGAATCTTCAGGCCGAGCAGGTACTGCTCATGCTTGCGTCCAAGCTCATTCATGCGAGAAATGTAGTGTTCCGCATCTTCAATCGAGTGAACCTGGTGACTGGAATCCATGAAGCTGGGAAACGCGCTCTGAATTCCGAACGTCTGGTTGGCGGGATACGTGTGATATTGGAACGGCTTTGCGTCAGCCAACATTCCAGCCAGGTACTGCGTGATCTCCTTGCTGAGTCGCTCATTGGCGTCAAGATCATCGTCGTCGTACTGGCTAAGCCCTTCACCGTAGGCAATCATCTCGGCAAAAAACTCGTCCGACCTGTCCGGGTGTACATCATCGAGGTGAGCGTTGTGGCCGTTGATTCCCATGGACTCGAGAAAGCCCAGCGAAGTCAGTGTCTCCGGGTCCTGGAAAGCAACCTTGACGGGTGTGCGATCAAGATACGCCCGGAACATAAACGGCTTGTCGGCGTACCACTCATGCGCCGCAAACGAACCGGCACCCACGATGACGACCAGCACAAGGATGCCGGTCCACTTCAGAATTTTGCGGAGCATTTGTCTACCTTTATTTAGCGGTTAGTGCAGAACGTCACTGCGAACGCCGGTCATTTCCCATTGGCCGAGCGAAATCGGAATGCTGTCGATAGCGTTTAGTCGGTCGAAAAAATCCTTCAACCGGAATTCTTCACCACTTTGCTCGGCCTGCCAGGCAAAGTCCTTGAGCGTCTCGTCCAGCAGATACTTGCCAGTCACGTAACTCGTGCCGTACCCAGGTTGCCGCAGGTATAAGTGCTGCTCGAATTTGACGAGATCTTCTTCGGTCTTCATCCAGCCACGAGGAGTCCACTCAATGTGCAGACCGCCAGCTTCCTCCATCGTCATGTCATTGGCATGTGCGTACAGTGAGCCAAGGCCCCTTGCCGCTCGCTGCGCCAGCATGATCCAGACCAGCTCGCGGGATCGAGGGCTGTCATCATACAGCCCGGCGTTCATGAAAATCTCTTCAACGGCCGTCGCGGTCCCTTCGTTGCGACTATCAAAAATGTTGTAGAGCAATGCGCCCTGTCGTACCGGACTTGCGTGCGGTTCGAGGTCCATGCGCGCGAGTTCAAACCAGTGATAAAAATGCGTGAACAAAGGTGCCGGATCGTAGTGTGCAGTTATCCAGAAGAAGTTGCGACTCTCCTCGGGCACGAACGTACCGGCATGTTCATGCAGTGCCGGTTCCATGTAGTCGGCGATCGTGACAATTTCCTTGTTCTCCAGGAAAGCCATGATGCGCCGGATCGCACGCCTGGCCATCGCGTCATATTCCTCGGGCGTACTCGCCGCCGCCATTGGCGGCAGATCGCGGTTGCGCTGCTCTTCGAGTTTGAGCATGGCCCACGCGCGAGCCAGCTCACGCTTCATTAGCCGAACTTCGTCCTCCCACGTCAACGGGACCAGGTGCACGTTGTTCAAATACCACGTGTAGTTGTCTTTTCCGATACCCGATGGGCCTGTTTTCGTTTCGGCCTCCGTCTCCAGCCAGGCAACCAGTTCGTCGGTCGCGACAATGCTTGCGTCGACAACTTCAATCATTGCATCGCCGACCGAGCCCTCGACTCGACTCCTGAGTTCTCGAAGAGTCAGAGCCTGGTAGCGCACGTCGCGTATGCCGGCAACCCAGAGCTCTCGTGCGTTGCCCACAAGATTCTGTTGCGCCTGCTTCATCAAGGGCGGAATCACGCTCAACTCAGACGTCAGTCGCTGTTCGTCTGAGTCGGAGAGCGGGAAGTCGTAGGACCAGAGCTCGACCAGCGCATGATGGGTCGGGCCTTCATGTCCCGGCACATCACTGCGGTAGGTCCAGACGGTGTTGTAGAACGCGGGATCTCGTGCCCAGGGCTGCAGGATTCGCTCATTGAATCCGTAGCCGTTCATCTCGGCACGCACGATATGCCAATCGACCTGCCGAGGTATTGCCCAGTCGTCGAGTTCAAATGACCGAAGGCGTGCTTGCAGCGATTCGAAATCGCTCTGCCTGGCGGCGAAAGTCTCCGCTGTGTAGTCGGGCGCACCATCCCGTATCGGCGGTGACTCGAATTCCCGCCATTCGGCAAACAACTCCAGTAGATCATCGTAGTTCGGAGTCGAAGGCGCAGCCGCCGCACCAGCGGCCGACGTTAGAACGACAAACGCCGCGCTAAGCGCGGAAATAAATCTCGCGAACTTCATAAGACCCGACCTCGATGGATTGCAGCGCACAGTATAGAGCTTGGGCGCCAATTTCGTGTCAAAATTGAGTCTATGAAGATCCCGCTAAAGACCGCGCTCGGCGCAGTGGCCGCGCTACCCATTCTTGCCATCCTCCTCTTGCTATACGTCCTGATCGCCGACCTCTCCATCCACAAGGACCGAATTCTCGACGCAGCGTCTGATGCGACCGGCTTCTACATAGCATCCGCAGGCCCGTTCGATCTGGACGTTGGCCGGGAAATTGCTCTGTCCGCCGAAAACGTCACGATCGGTAACCCGGCATGGCCGGACGAGCACCCGCTCGCCACCACTGCGAGCATCAATATCGTCGTCGATACATGGTCCGTCCTGTCCGGCCCGATTGAAATTGATTCGCTGGTGATCTCAGGCGCTCACGTTAATCTCAAGAGCAGCGAAGACGGCAGCTCGAACTGGATGCCCGCACCCGCTTCCGGTGCGGAGGCCGCCCCTACCGGGCCGACGCCGGATCCCCTGATACACCGCGTAGTGCTCGACAATGTCCGGATCAGTCACGAAATGTCTGGCAAGATGCTGTTCGTCAGTGAGACCTCCATGCTGCGACTGAGTCGTACCGGGCCAAACGAGTTTGACTTCGAGCTCGACGAGAATCTGGACGAGGCGTCACTTAGGTCAACAGGTTCCCTGCAGTTTGCCGCTGGCATGAGAGATATTACAAACGCCCGTATCGCGTTCGACGAAGCGGTTTTGAAGCTTACCGGTCCAACAGAGATCAGTGCGTCGTTCTCCGGTTTCGCAGCTGCTGATCTGTCCGCAGACAGGCCGGCCATTGAAGTCGATATCGATGTCATGCAACTGGACACCGCGTCTCACGACAAGGAGCAGCCTGCGACGCCTGACGAGGAACGCGGACTGCTTTTCGACCCGGCACCACTCGCCTATTCCTGGCTCAATTCACTTGATTTGGATGCCGACATCAGCGTCGCGAGCGCTAGCCTCAATGGAAATGAACTGAGCAACATCATTGTCCTGGCCAGAATTGAAGACACCGCGCTCGCCGTTGGCCCGGTCGAATTCACCCAGGGGGAGGGCCGGTTCCTGGGCTCACTGGAATTGGCACCGGCGAATGGCGAATATGCTCTTGTTCTTGACGCCCAGGTGCACAACCTCCGCCTGGCCCAGCTGGCCGATGCTGAGCAGGACCCGGCGACGGTGCCACCACTGAATGCAAGCTTGCGCCTCAGCGGTCAAGGTGCGTCACTGCACGACATCATGGCATCGTCCAACGGCAGGTTGTCCGGCCGGCAAGAGAGTGGCCAGCTTAATCTCCAGGCCATGGGCGCACTGTTCTCTGACTTTCTTACGTCGGTTGTCAGTACGTTGAACCCATTGGCGGAGGCGCGCACCTATACCAATGTGGATTGCAGCATCTTCGAGATCGACATCACCGACGGCGTTGCCAATATCGAGGAGCTGGCGTTGCAATCCGACAGGGTAACAATCGTCAGTAGCGGCGATGTAGATTTTGAAACCGAAGCGCTCGACCTGACGCTCAATACCAAGTCTCGCGAGGGCCTCGGCCTCAGCGTTGGTGGTGTTGCGAACTCATTCATCAAGCTCGGCGGGACACTCAAGGAGCCGTCGCTTGGCGTTGACGCAGCCGGCTCGGTAACGATCACTGGGGCGGCTGTCGCAACCGGCGGCCTTTCCCTGCTGGCCAAGAGCTTATGGGATCGCGTGTCGTCCGAAGTCGATATGTGCGCTAAAGAACAATAGGTTTCAATGTTCTCGCAAGAAAACGGCGAGACAATCTCTCGATTGCCTCGCCGCGTATTTCAGGTAGGACCTGCTACAGGCTGATTCTCAGATCAACGTAGTAGTAGCGTCCCCAGTCGCGGTGCGCATCCTTGAAAAAGCCGAACGATTCATCGGCCAGCGGCGCCCGCTCATCGGTCAGGTTGTTGATGCCAAGGCGAACCCGCATGTCCGTTTCACCAACCTCAAAACCGTAGTCAAACTTGGCATTGTAGGTCGTCATCGCCGGTATCGGGAACAAATCACCGTTGGACAGAACCTCGTTGAACTTGCTGATACGGAATCCCTGGATCGACGCAGCCACGTCGTCTTTCCGCCAGTTCACACTTGCCGAATGTCGGTCCTTCTGGTTGCCATCGATGCCGAGGAGGTCACCCAGTCCGGATAGCGGATACGTAATCGTCGGGTCAGCTGCTTTCGCAGCCAGCACGGCAGTAGACAATGCGCCGGTCGCCGTTTGCTCAAACTCGGTGTAGAACGAACCGTTGTAACGAAGATCGAACTCCCCGATACCTGATTCGAAGCCGTAGTAGACACCGATGTCATAGCCTTCGAGTTTCCGCGTATCAAGATTCGTGTACGTGTCCGACACATGATTGACCTGGCCAACTGGACAGAGTCCTGCAGCCATGTAGCCATCAATAAGCGCGGTGTCAGTCGGGTCGAATGGGTCGCGAGCAACGTCAGGGTTACCCACTACGCTGGCACAGTCGGCCGTGCCAGCTGCCAGTCGCAACACGAGGTCATAGAGCATGTGATTCTCTTCGCCGAAGAGACCAACGGTGCCGTCCTTCTCGATTGACCAGAAGTCAGCCGTTATGGTCAGGCCTTCCAATGGCTCGAGTACCACGCCGATCGACGTATTGGTTGACTCCTCGGGTACCAGCGTCGTACTGCCTGTCGCATGTCGCTGTATGCCGTAGTCGCAGTCNTCGGCCAGGGTTCCCTGATCCTCTCCGTAGAAGCACACCCAGTCGTCAAGCGTGTTAGAGCGCGCAACGAAGGCTTCATTGATCGTGATGAGATTCGGCGCTCGGAATGCTTCGGACCATGAGCCGCGGAACAGCACCGCATCGATCGGGTGCCAGCCAAATGCGATCTTGCCTACCGTCGTGTTGCCAATATCGTCGAAATCCTCATACCGGCCCGCGAGCTGGACATCGAGGGTCTCGTGTAATGGCACCTGGAACTCGGCGAACAGGGAATGCGTCTTCCGGCTGCCTGCCCCGTCCGGTGTCGGACTCGAGTTAACGACGTCCGATGTCAGCGGATACGTGTCACCCTCGAAATCAGTGAACGTAATCGTGCCATCCAGGCGCGGGTCGCGATCATCCTCGTAAGATTCCCGACGATATTCGTAACCGGCGACGAACCCGACTGGTCCGGCCGGCATCTCGAACAGCTCTGCGTTCGACATCCTGGCGTCCCAGGAACCGAGCGTTGAAACGCCCTTGCGGTACACATCAATCAGGGCACGCTCGAGATTAGTGTCGATACCACCACTGAACGGATTGTAGGCCGCCGGGGTCGAGTCAAACAAAGCCTCGGTAATCAACGTGTTCGAAATTCGATTGTGCGTAATGTCGTCTCGCGTCGCCTTGGAGTACACAAACGCGCTTTCCCAATCCCAATCACCGGCAGTGCCACGCAGCCCGGTGAGGATGCGGTAGGCATCACCATCGTTATCGACGATTCGGGGTACCTCGGCGAAACGGTAACTGTCCATCCGCAGCTCAAGACCACCCGCCGGCAGATCGGGACCGACAATGGTGTCCGGAAGACGGTACGGCGAGCCCACTGCACCGAGAGGATTGTAGTAATTCTCAGCACCGACACGAAGCGTGACTGAACTCAGGTCGGCAGACGGTGTATTAATACGATTCGTCTTGGACGCGTAGTAGTAAACGTCACTGAACAACTCGAGCCCGGAATCAAACTCGTGATTGATGTACGCGTAGATGTTCGTGCGCTCCAGATCCGACAGGAGATCACGATTGTCATTCAGGTTGTACCGGATCGCGCCCTGGCCGTCCTCGTGCAGGCAGGTCCCGTAGCCAAGATCATAGACCGGCGCAGTCGCATTGGCTTGTGTATTCGCGCAGCGAGGGTCACCAATCGGAAATATCTCGAACTCGCCCAGATTATCGACGACCTCATTGACACGCAGGCTGCTCGAGCTGCCGACGCTCGAGTTGACATCGAACTGCCCATACGGCGAGTTGAAACTATTGTTCCGGAAAACCGTGCTCGACCCGTCATTGGAGTACTGCCAGAGTGGGTCACTCGGATCGAGATGGTCGAAACGATAGCGGAGGTCTGCATCGGCCCAGCGCGGATCGTCCTGTGAATTCACACGATCACGACTGTAGTGCCGGGCGAACACGCCAACATGCGTGGCGCCCTGGTTAAAGGCCTTGCCCCACTCGACGGAAAGCGCTTCGTCGCCTCGCGGCAGGCTGTCGAAGTCCGTGATGCGTGCGCGGATCGTGAATCCCTCAAAGTCATCCTTTAGCACGGTGTTCAAAACGCCGGCGACCGCGTCCGCTCCATAAATAGCGGATGCGCCGTCACGCAGAACCTCGATGCGATCGACGCCATACACTGGGATATGATTTGAGTTCACCGAGTTAACGGGAACAAAGCTGCCGCCAACCGCTTCGGTCTGATACGTCGCCATGTTCACCATGCGCCGACCATTCAGTAGCACGAGCGTGTTGCCTGTGCCGAGGTTACGCATATTGATTGCGCCCACATCGCCGCGCGCGGCGTTGACGCCACCGGCCGTATCGGTCTCACTGAAGAAGTTCTGGCCCAGCTCGGGAATCATGTCGATGAGCTCGTCACCGGACTCAATGCCGAGGATTTCGATGTCCTCAGAACTGATAACCGTTACCGCCAGTGCATCGGAGATTTTGGCGCCCTTGATCTGGGTACCCGTGACGGTAATCTCGTCAACGACCTCTTCNTCATCGTCCTGGGCCATCGCCAGACCAGAGCTAATCAACAAGACAGTCGCAGCCGAGATCAAACCCGTCCGCAACAGATCGTCCAGCCCGTTTTTCTTCGTTTTCATTATTTTCCCCCGAATGGATTCGGCAACCGCCAAAAAAACTTTCCCAAAACTAGCAATCCCCGGATAGCGTGACCAATAGCAACGTTTCCGAGCCCCATAGACCGAGGTTATACTAGATGGATAGGAGGTTCTATGCGCTTGCGACAAATAGAGGTCTTTCATGCGGTATACAGCACCGGCACGATGACCAACGCTGCCGCAAAACTAAACGTGTCGCAGCCTTCCGTGTCCAAGGTACTTGCACATGCTGAACAGCAATTGGGCTACCTGCTGTTTGACCGCGTCAAGGGCAAACTGATTCCGACGCCGGAGGCGCACCAACTATTCAAGCATGTTCGTGACGTCTATGAAGATGTCGACCGCTTGCGCCACGTCGCACAGAACCTCAAGGCGACGAGTGCCGGCCGCATTCGTGTGGCCAGTACACCGGCGTTCGGACTCGAATTGCTGCCACGTGCCATCGCAACGTTTCGCGAGCAACACGCGGACGCAGTCTTTGAAATTGAGACCCTGCATCTCGATGAAATTCATGATGCGTTGCAGGAGTCGCGAATCGACATCGGCCTTGCATTCGATCCGTCGAAGCGTCCCGGAATCAGGCGCAGGAAGCTNGCCCGTGCACGCTTTCTCGTCCTCGCACCTGAGGGCTCTGGTTTCGAAGGTAGAGAGTCCTTATCAATTGACGACTTGAAAGATCACCCGTTCATTGGCTTGAACGGGCGTGGTCCGCTGGGCCAGTTGCTGTCGAAGTGCCTTGAGTCCGGCGACGTGGAGCCCAGTGTCGTTGCATGGACTGAGACCTACCACATCGCCAGGGCACTCGTTGCTTCGGGTGCCGGTATCACGATTGCCGACGAGATCACGGCCCGGTCTGCCGTCGGTGGCAATGTCGCCAAGATTCCGCTGAAGCCGGCCATCAAGTTTGATGTCACGTTACTGCAACTGGCAGATACGCCACTGTCGCTGGGAACGAAACGATTCACCAGGCATCTCGGCGCGCTGGTGAAGACCATGCTGCCCGACACCTAGTCGTTGGCCCATAGCCCGAAGCTATAGGCGCCAGAAAAATGATCATTTGAGGGACTGACGAATCGCTCAGTAGTATCGACTGCGTATTCTTAAAGGAAACCCGGATGCACGTAGTCGTCCTCGGTGCCGGTGTTGTCGGCGTCACAACAGCGTATTACTTGTCGCAGCAGGGCTGCAAAGTAACGGTCGTTGATCGCGCCAGCGAGGTGGGTGACGGTGCGAGTTTCGCAAACGCCGGACAACTTTCGTACAGCTTCACTGACGCGCTCGCCAAACCCGAATTCCTCGCACAACTGCCGGCATTGATACTCGGTCGCGATGAGGGCGTGCAAGTACGACTGTCGCCCAAACTGGTCGCCTGGGGTACGCGCTTCGTCGGTCAGTGCACGAAAAAACATGCCCGGGAAAACACACTGGCCGTCTTGAAGATTGCCATGCGTTCCGCGGGTTTGCTGGCCGAACTACGCGAAACGCTTCCGTTCGATTTCTGGCATCGCCAGGCCGGCAAGCTGGTACTCCTGAGCACCCAGGCCGAGCTTGAAGCCGCGAAGATGGCCGTTGAGCTAAAGCGATCACACGGCTGCGACACACGGGTACTGACAAGGGCCGAAGCCGAGTCTGTCGAACCGACACTCGAACACATCGGTGAGGACATCGCCGGTGCCGTTTACTCCGGCAGCGACGAGGTCGCTGATTCGCAGAAGTTCACCGCCGGCCTCAGGGACTTGCTCGAGGCAAGTGGGAACGTGGAGTTCCGCCTGTCGTCCGATGCCAGGAAACTGGTCGCTCGCAACGGTCGCACGCACGCTGTGGTCGTCGACGACGACACGCTTGAGGCTGACGCATTTGTTGTCTGCACGGGCGCCTGGAGTCACGACCTCCTGTGCACTGTGGGTATCAACCCACACGTGTTTCCCGTCCGTGGCTACAGCATCACCTTGCCTCCGGGCGAGGCGGCGCCATCAGTCAGCATGACGGCACTCAAGTACCGGATGGTCTACAGCCGCCTCAACGGCCTGATTCGGATAGCCGGATTTGCCGACTTCCGGGGTTTCGACACCAGTACGGACGGTGAACGGACGAAGCTCCTGCTCAACCTCGCGCAACGTTATGCACCGCTGGCGGCTGACTACAACACAGAAGACATGAAACCCTGGGGCGGATTCCGGCCAATGACGCCGAATGGCCAGCCCCAGGTTGGGCAGACCCGATCAAAAGGCCTGTATATCAACACGGGTCACGGCATGCTCGGCTGGACCCTCGCCTGCGCCACCGGGTACGACGCCGCGCAGGCCGTTACGCAGGTCAATTGAAGCTCGCGTTTCCTGCTATGGTTCCGCCATGATTAAACGATTGATATACCAGGTCGTCGAGACGATCTCGGTAAATGCAGCAACAGAAACGAGCGCGGCTGACCGCGACGACGCAATACGATTGGCCACGGCGGTCCTTCTGGTCGATGTCGCCCGTTCCGACCATATATTCGATGCCGACGAGTTCGACCAGGTTTTGAAACTGATTGAGACTCATTTCCAGCTGTCGCCGGAACAGGCTGCTGCGCTGGTCAATGCCGCAGACGAGGAAGCTGAGGACCTGGTCTCTCTGCACGAGTTCACGCAGCTCCTCCACCATAACCTCGACGAACAGGAGAAGTCACGGATCGTTGGCCTGCTCTGGAAGGTTGCCTACGCCGACGGCCAACTCCACCGGTATGAGGATTCACTGGTACTCAGGATCAGCGACCTGCTCCACGTCAGCCGCGGCCGTGTGATGCGCCTCAAACACGACGCACAAACTGCCAACGGCTAGGCGTCGTCCGTCACGGCGGGTGGGGGCGGCCAGCCGGATCGCAGGTTCAGGTCGCGTTGCGGGAACGGTATCTCGATTCCGTATTCGGTCAGTTTTGTTTCCAGCGCCCAGAGATACGCTGCTCGCGTCCGGGTCGGTCGGCGTGCGCCTTCACGATTGACCCACACGGTCAGCAGGAAATTCAGACTGCTGTCGCCGAAGTCCACCAGCCAGGCGTCAGGCCGGCGTCGCTTGATGTGCTTGAGGGTGTAGGACACGTCTTCCGCGGCTTCAATCGCTGCCTTGCGTACCAGCTCCTTGTCGCTGCCATAGGCCACCCCGAACGGAATGCGCACGCGTAATACGCGCTCGCCAAGTGTCCAGTTCGTTAGTCTGGCGGTAACGAACTCCGAGTTCGGCACGACGATATCGATATTGTCGTTGGTGTTGATCAGCGTGCTGCGTACGTTGATTGCCTTGACTGTTCCCGTCAGCCCCGTGTCCAGTTCGATGTAGTCGCCGACACGCAGTGTGTGCTCAAACAGGATGATTAGTCCGGACACGAAATTACTGACGATGGACTGCAGGCCAAAACCAATGCCGACGGAAAGCGCACCAGCGACAAGTGCAAGGCTGCTGAAGTCGAGGCCAATGGACGACAGTGCGATAAACAACGCGATGACAATGATCGTGTAGTGTGAAAGGCGCCCGAGTGTATAAAGCGTCGCCTGGTTGCCGCTGGTATCCCTTGCGCTCGCACGCCTTAGCGCGAATCGAATGCCGCGCGATAGCAGGTAGGCAATCACCAGGATAATGAGTACCCGGAAAATGTCGCTGCCTGTTACGGGCGTCTCCTCGCCAACATGAAAGAGCGTTACATCGGCCAGACCCCTGATGCGCTGGTACGCTGACTGAACCTGGCGGCTTGCGGCCTGGGTCCATGAAGACAGTGCACCGGATGACTCGGCTACGGCGGTGTCAACAGCGGCTCCGAGCAATTTGACATCGGCGGCTGCGCCCTCAACCTCGCCGATGTGGGCGAGCGTGGCCTGCGCGGTTTCGAGGCGCTGGTCCAGCAAACGTCGCGATGCCCGGTTCAGCCCACTGCGATCGGTCGTCTGTACCGCCAGGAGTTCAGCCTGGCTGTCGTGCTGCCAGTTCGGCACATTGAGCGGGACGGTTCGAATCAGTTGCGACCAGGAAAGCGCCTGGTCCTGCAGATCGTCCAAGTCCGGGTCGGTATCCAGTTGCAGCTCAGTCCACCAGCGGCGTGCCTGGCTCTTGGCCAGTTCGAAATCGTCGAGAGCCACGGCGACCTCTGCATCGATGAGTTCTTGCTGATGAAGTCTCTCCAGCGACCGGCCGTCCGGTGCCTCCAGGTCCAGCGACGACGCTTCAAGTTCTGCTGCCCGCAGTGTTTCCCGCCCTTCGTCCGCTGCCGCCTGCTTGACCGCAACCTGCTCGATCAGGCCTTCGAGGTTTGCTTCGTCCGGTGTGGTCGCGAGGATCTCGCTGGCGAGCACGACACGGTCGGCTGTCGAATCCGCATAAGACGTCGCGCGCTCGAGGCTCTGCGTGAGAAGGCGCAGACGGCTCGCTGAGATGGCCTGCGCCGAACGCGTCTGGATCAGGCGCAAACCGGCAATAATCTTCGCGTCACCCGCGGCTGCATCAACGTATTCCTTGAACGCCTGGTCGCGTCGGCGGGTGACGCCACCCAGTACCCGTTGTTCGCGTTCGACCTCCAGCTGCTCCTGTGTTTCGCCATCGCGCGCCCCGCGCGACACCGCGGCGAGCCGCAGCAGGTCGTCGAGCGAATAGCGGACCTGCGGCTGCGGTAGTGCCTGCAGTTCCAGTTCGTCGTCGCTGAGCAGGGCAAGGTAAGCGGACAGGTTGTCGCGCACAGCGCCAAGGAGCGATTCGCCTGTTTCAACATTGGCCGCCTGTAATCCGGCGACATCTTCTTCCGCCCTGGCGAGAAACTCGTCGATTCGAGCTTCTGTCTCAGCCCGAGACCCTTCGAAGTAGGACCATGACCTCGCTTCGATTCTTGACAGTTCCAGGATCTCCGGGGCTGCCTCACCCTCACCCTCCTGAGCGTAGGCGTTACTCGATAGAGCGGCGCCAAACAACATGGTGAACAGACAGGTCTTCAGGGAATTCTTCATTGGGACCGGACTATAACCCTTGCCATCAACAATGCCACCGGATGCGAGTGAGACTCATTAAATTCTACAATACTAAAGTAGTATTTACTAATATAGTGGATTGTAATACCGTTTGGCGGATTGTTGACTGTTACTGGATTGAAGGGGACACAAATGGCGAAGATCGTCGTAATGGGCGCCGGAATCGGCGGCATTTCTCAAGTCTATGAGCTTCGCAAGGAACTCGGGAGAGAACACGACATCGTTCTCATCGGTGATTCCGACCACTTCGAATTCACACCCTCAAACCCCTGGGTGGCTGTTGGCTGGCGTAAGGAAGAACAGATCAAAGTTAATCTTCCAGACCTTATGCGCAAGTTCGGGATTCTCTTCTACAGTAATGGCGTTAGCCGTATCCACGCCGACGAGAATCGCGTTGTGCTACGTGATGGCTCTCCGATATCCTACGATTACCTGGTCATCGCGACGGGCCCCAAGCTTGCATTCGAAGAAGTCGAAGGCCTTGGCCCGGACGGCCACACCCAGTCCGTCTGCAAAACCGGCCACGCCGGTGAAGCGTACGTCGACTTCAAGAAACTCGTAGAGAATCCCGGCCCTGTCGTCGTCGGTGCCGCACCGATGGCCTCGTGCTTCGGCCCGGCTTACGAGTACCTGTTCATCCTTGATACCGAGCTGAAGAAGCGCAAGATTCGCGACAAGATCGAGATGCACTTCGTGACGCCCGAGCCTTACATCGGACACCTTGGACTCGACGGTGTCGGCGACACCAAGAGCATGCTCGAGTCGGAGATGCGTGATCGCCACGTCCACTGGACGACCAACGCAAAGATCACGAAGGTCGAAGACGGCAGAATGCACTTCACGGAGGTCGATGACGACGGTAACGACAAGAAGCAGCACGAACTCGAGTTCAAGCACTCGATGATCCTGCCCGCGTTTAAAGGTGTCGATGCCGTCATGGACATCGAGGGCCTTACCAACCCGCGCGGCTTTGTCCTGATCGACGAATTTCAGCGCAATCCCAAATACCAGAACATCTTCGCGGTCGGCGTATGCGTGGCCATCCCCCCTGTCAATGCAACGCCGATCGCGACAGGTGCTCCCAAGACCGGCTACATGATCGAGTCGATGGTCACCGCCACCACGCACAATATCGTTAACCTGCTGAAAGGCGGCGATCCGGATGAGCGGGGTTCATGGAACGCCGTTTGCCTGGCGGACTTTGGCGACACAGGTGTGGCATTTGTCGCGCTGCCTCAGATTCCACCGCGCAACACGAACTGGGCATCAAAAGGCAAGTGGGTGCATCTCGCGAAGATTGCCTACGAGAAGTACTTCCTGCACAAGGTGCGCGCGGCCAAGACCGAGCCGTACTACGAAAAGACGATCATGAAATTGATCGGCGTGGAGCGCCTGAAAGAATCAGGCTAAGTGCAGGACTCTTCTTTCTTCGCCTTGGTTTCGGCGATGATGCGCTGCGCCTCTTTATCCGACAGGTATGTCTTCTTGCCGTCGTCGTCCTTCTTATAAAGGCGTGGCGCCTTGATATACGAAGCGTAGGCTTCGGTTGCCTTTTCGCATAACTCCTCGCGCGCCTGGGCGCGTGCGGCTATCTCGTCGGGTGTTTCCTCAGAGAAGATACGGCCGCCGGTAGTCGGAGCAGACTCATCATCTCCCGGGCCATCGTCATCCAGCGAACCGCCGGAAACCCAGACAAGCTCGACCGCGATCGCTGTCCTGTGAGCCGGCGTGTCGCTATAGAACACCTGGCCCTGCTCGTCGGTCCACGTGTAAATCGGTGTTGTCGAATCGACGAAATGAACGTCGCCGCTCGCGTCGACCCACTTCCAGATATCGGCCTGTGCGGGCACAGCGAGCGCCAGCCCAAGGAGGCAGGCTGCGACAAGGTGTATTCGGGGAACTCCGTTCATGAGACGGAGTATGGTCAAGTTAGTACGCGAATCCGTTGACTGGTGTCACAGATCTTGCGCCCGGTTCAGAGTGCTTCCAGAACCCGTTGCAGGCGTCCTTTCACTTCTTGCGCCAGCGGCGTGACGCCCGGGTCATTGACCAGTGCCAGCACGCTTTCGGGATCCATGAAGTCAACATGGACTTTGCCTGTTGCGTCTTCACGAACGAGTACGTTGCACGGCAGGAGCAAGCCGATATCCTCTACCGCCGAGATAGCCTGGTAGGCCAGAGCTGGATTGCAGGCGCCGAGAATCCGGTAGCCCGGCATGTCCTTGCCAAGTTTGGCTTTCATTTTCGCGGCAACATCGATGTCCGACAAGACGCCGAAGCCCTCTTTGTCGAGTGCCGCAGTTACTTTTTGGATAGCACCGTCGAAGGATTCTTCTACAACCTTGCCGAAGCCAAATTCTGAATTCATGTATTTATTCCCTGGTTGCGCAGTCCACGGACCCGCAGTAGATATCGTGCAGCAGGTTGATGACCTGGTCGGCAGGACCGTCGCTGAGCGAGTAGAAAATGGTCTGCGACTCACGGCGCGTCTTGACGAGGTTTTGCTGGCGCAGTCGAGCGAGCTGCTGTGACAGGGCCGACTGGCTCAGCGGCACGATCGTATTCAGGTCACTGACGGACCGCTCGCCTTCTGCCAGGACACACAGAATCATCAATCGGCTCTCATTGCCCAGGGCCTTCATGAGACTCGCCGCGTCGGCAGCGTGCAACTCCATGTCACCAGCCGGATGTGTATTGCTTTCTCTGGCGTTCATAACACCCTAATATAAGGAATATTATATTAGAAGTCTATAATTTAGTGTTTGCAGGAGTATTAGCGGCGGCTCGATCGTGGCGATTTCCATACTGCAACGTAGCCTGCGATGTTGTTATATAATCGCCCGCCTCAGCCGGACGCCCAGCCCGGCTGACCTTCCTTAAGGTTTTCTCTGGAGCAGGTTTTGAGTCGGGACCAGAAGTTTTTTGACATGTATTCCCTCGTTGTCGGCGTGCTTGCCGCGGTCGCGCTCGCGATTCTCGTGCTGGCCATGAAGATGTCCGATTTAACGCAGGGCATTTACACGCGTGACACGGCCGAATACCAGGCCGCCATCGCGGAGAGCATAGCCCCGGTCGGCAGGGTCTACCTGCCCGGCGAGGAACAGGAAGCCACCGGCCCGGTCGTTGAGGCCACTGCGGAACCCGAGCCGGTTGCAACGGCAATGACCGGACCGCAGGTCTATAACTCGGCCTGCAATGCCTGTCACGGACTAGGCGTCGCCGGTGCTCCGAAAGTCGGTGATGCAGCGCAGTGGACCGATCGCATTGCCCAGGGTATGGACGTGTTGAGGCTGCACGCGATCGACGGCTACCAGGGCAGCACCGGTTTCATGCCGGCCAAGGGCGCTCGGCTGGACCTCTCCGACGAGGAAGTGAATGCTGCTGTCGACTACATGGTCGACGAATCGTCCTAGAGTCGCCGGTCAAGACACCGCAGAGATAGCGCCTCCGCGATATGCGGGGGCGCTATTTTTCTTTTGCCCGCCAGATCGGCAATCGTCCGTGACACCCGCAGCACGCGCTGGTGAGCCCGGGCCGACAGGTTGAAGCGCTCCGCTGCGCTTTCAAGCAACGACCAGCACCGGTCACCAATCTTGCAACAGGCTGCAAGTGCCTCCCCTTCGAGGCGCGCGTTCGCAACACNTGAGCGCTTGATCTGCTGACGCCAGGCGGTGGCAACCCGTTCTGCTACGACAGAACTGCATTCACCGCTGCCGTCACCGTTGCGGAGCATGTCCGTAGACGGCCGCAGAACTTCCACATGCAGGTCAATGCGATCAAGCAGCGGCCCGGATATTTTGTTTCTGTAACTGACTACCCGATCGCCGCTGCAGCGACAATCGGACTGGCTGTCACCAAGGTAGCCACAAGGGCAAGGGTTCATGGCGGCCACG
>JGI24723J26617_10001529_pt1 | contig 20268 bp, 16 predicted proteins | sample Cruoilmetagenom6_FD_26617 | JGI IMG/M metagenome (IMG submission 26617)
TTTTTTATCTGTTGATACAACTTCGAAAATTAGTTTCCCATCATCAAGTAATATACGCTCTCCTGGTTTAGCGTCTTGAGGAAACTTATCATAAGTCATGTAAACACGTTCTTTTGTGCCTTCAAAACGTTCTCCTGTTGCAAAAATAATTTCGTCGCCTTCATTAACAACTACTTCACCTTTCATAACACCAACTCTTAATTTTGGCCCTTGTAAATCACCTAAAATTGCAGCATTATATCCAAACTCTTTATTGAGTTCGCGAATCATTGCAACACGCTCTTTAACATCCTCATAATCGGCATGAGAAAAATTAATTCTGAACACATTAGCGCCTTCCTCAAGCATTTCTTTTAGAACTTCTTTACTACTTGTTGCTGGTCCTAAAGTAGCAACAATCTTGGTTTTCTTTTTTCGTAACATTAATTAAAAATTAAATGATCTTTTGATTTTATCTGATCTACATCTATATTATAAGATGTAATTATTTGGGGAATTGATTGTATTCTATCAAGAATACGTTTCTCATTAAAATTTTGGTTTTCGTTTGTGACTTTTATTAGATAATCTACATTTTTAAACTCTGGTAATAAATTGTAGGTTTTCATAATTGTATTTTGATTATCAAATAATGATCCCGAACTCTGTAATGCGTCTTCTTCTTTCTTGCATACATTAGATACCAAATTCCAAGTAGTGTCCAAGGCTATATCATCCCACTCATAAATAGCATAAGAAGCTGCAAAATAATTATAATCTAAATCTTTAGGTTTGCGCTTTAAATTGAGATCTAAATGTTTGTTAAGAAGATAAGCTAATCTATAATCTTCCAATCTACAATGTATTGCTAAAAGCGCAAAAGAAGTATCGTAAAAATCTTCTACAAGTAACTTGTGTAAAGCCATAATCTAACTACTATCAAATGTAAATATAGTACATTATGACTAGTTTGAGATTAAGTTTTTATTAATCTTAACAGCCTAATACTTCGAAAACGTTATAGTACTAGAAATATTTTTTTTATGGTTAGAATAAAAACTATTAAAATGNTTTGGTAATCTCATTTTGTAATGCAAAAAACGCACGTCTAGATGCTTTTTCTTCAGCTTTTTTCTTAGAAGTTGCTCTAGCTTTTGAAATAACTTTATCATCAATTGATAATTTAACTGAAAAGTGTTTTAAATCATCATTCCCTGTATCTTCATAAACATTATAATTAAATGCTTTTTTTTCTTTCTGACACCATTCGATAAGTAAACTTTTATAACTAATAACTTTACCTTCTAAAGTTTCAATATCAACATGAGGTTTTATNACTCTTTTAAAGATAAACTTTGCACATTGCTTATAGCCTTTATCTAGAAAAATAGCTCCTACAAGGGATTCGAAAAGGTTACCATGAATATTGTTTCCAAAATTAGATGTAGGTATTTTACTTTCTACTAAATCTATAAGTTTTAGCTCTTTNCCTAATTCGTTTAGGTGTTCTCTACTCACAACTTTAGAACGCATTTTGGTTAAATACCCTTCATCTCCGTGAGGNACTTTTTCAAATAAATAAGACGCTATTACTGCGCTTAACATAGCATCACCAACAAATTCTAAACGCTCATAATTAAGTGCATTACCCTTATTATCTTTCAAATTTAAAGATCTATGTGTAAACGCTTTTATATAAAGTTCCTTGTTTTTAGGCTTGTAGTCAAGTATTTTGGAAAGTTGAAAAAAAAAATTCCCGTCTTTATTAGAACGGGAATTTAATATGTTACGAATGATACTCATCCGTTATTTAATTTATTTTTTTAAATAATACACAAGCGTTGTGACCGCCAAATCCAAATGTATTGCTCATAGCAACTTTAACATCTCTTTTTTGTGCTTTATTTAATGTCAAATTAAGCTTAGNATCAATATTTTCATCTACTACTACGTGATTTATTGTTGGAGGCACAATACCGTGTTCCATTGCTAAAATTGATGCAATAGATTCAATAGCACCTGCGGCTCCTAATAAATGTCCTGTCATGGACTTCGTAGAATTTATATTGATATTCTTTGCGTGATCTCCAAACACTTCAGAAATCGCCTTAAGTTCAGCAACATCTCCTAGAGGTGTTGATGTTCCATGCGTGTTGATATGATCAACTTCTTCAGGTTTTANACCAGCATTTTCTAAACAATTTTTCATTACAGCAATAACACCTATTCCTTCTGGATGAGGTGCTGTCATATGATAAGCATCAGAAGATAAACCTCCTCCTAATACTTCAGCATAAATTTTAGCNCCTCTTGCTTTAGCATGCTCATACTCTTCAAGAATAATAGCTCCAGCTCCTTCTCCTAAGACAAAACCATCTCTAGTTGCGTCAAAAGGTCTTGAGGCTGTTTCTGGACTTTCATTTCTTGTAGATAGTGCATGCATCGCATTAAAACCACCCATTCCTGCAATAGTTACTGCTGCTTCACTTCCTCCTGTTACGATGACATCACAATGACCTAAACGAATCATATTTAATGAATCGAAAACAGCATTAGCTGAAGAAGCACACGCAGATACTGTTGTGTAATTAGGACCCATAAATCCATGTCTAATAGATATATTTCCTGGCGCTATATCTGCAATCATTTTTGGAATAAAGAATGGATTAAACCTTGGTGTACCATCTCCTTCTGCGTAATTTAATACTTCATTTTGAAATGTTTCCAATCCTCCAATTCCTGCTCCCCAAATAACACCTACTCGTAATTTATTAACTTTTTCTAGATCTAACTTAGAATCTATAATAGCTTCATCTGAAGCTACCACAGCATACTGTGTAAATCTATCCATTTTACGAGCCTCTTTTCTATCAAGAAAATCGGTGGCATTAAAGTTTTTTAATTCACAAGCGAACTTTGTTTTGAACTTTTCAGTATCAAAATATGTTATAGGTGCAGCTCCACTTTTACCACTTATAAGTGCTTCCCAATATTCATCTTTGGTATTGCCTATAGGTGTAAGTGCTCCTAAACCGGTAACTACTACTCGCTTTAATTCCATAAAAATTTTATTGGATTATTTTGCTTCTTCTATATAAGATACAGCTTGACCAACTGTTGCAATATTTTCAGCTTGATCGTCTGGGATTTGAATATCGAATTCTTTTTCAAATTCCATGATTAATTCAACAGTGTCTAATGAATCTGCTCCTAAATCGTTTGTGAAGCTCGCTTCAGTTACAACTTCGTTTTCATCAACTCCTAATTTGTCTACGATAATCGCTTTTACTCTTGATGCAATGTCTGACATAATTTTTTAATTTTAAGTTTTAATTAGTTCGCAAAAATAAAAAAACTTTATTTCAATACACACCTTTAATTTAAAAATGTGTTTGTAATTTACTAAATTACTTTGAAGAATTTATCTTTTGCTGTCTAATTGTTAATTATTATTCTTTTTTTTGTTCTGAATAATAGTAAAATGATTGTCTGTAAATGAAACGTATTGTAATCTTTGCGTCCGGAAGTGGCACTAATGCTGAAAATTTAATTAAGTTTTTTCACAACAGAGAAAATGCTTCTGTTATTCAAATACTTACTAACAATCCTCATGCCAAAGTTTTAGATCGTGCAAAAAAACTTAAAGTTAGCGCATTGTCATTCAATAAAATAGCATTTACTGAAACTGATGACATCTTAAATATTCTGAAATCAGCAAAACCAGATCTAATTGTTTTAGCCGGTTTTCTTTGGAAATTTCCTGAAAACATTATTAAAGAATTCCCTAATAAAGTCATCAATATTCATCCTGCACTTTTACCTAAATATGGCGGAAAAGGCATGTACGGCATGTATGTTCACGAAGCTATTGTTTCAAATAAAGAGAAAGAAACTGGTATCACTATTCATTATGTAAATGAACATTATGACGAAGGAACTATTATTTTTCAGGCAAAATGCGAAATTTCATCTACTGATTCTGCTCAAGATGTTGCTAATAAAATTCATGAATTAGAAATGGAACACTTTCCTAAAGTCGTTGAAAAACTTTTAAATGAGTAAAAAGAAAAAAAAATATTACACTGTTTGGAAAGGACACCATACAGGTGTTTTTGAATCTTGGAACGATTGTAAAGCACAAATTAAAGATTTCCAAGGNGCACAATATAAATCCTTCGCTACTTTTGATGCTGCAAAAAAAGCTTTAAAAGGAAATTATTTCGATTACATAGGGAAAAATAAGTCATTTACTAGCGAACTTTCTGAAGCACAACTCAAAAAAATCGGCTTACCGAATTACGCATCTATTTCTGTTGATGCAGCCTCTTCTGGGAATCCTGGAAAAATGGAATATCGTGGTGTAGAGACTAAATCTAAAAAGCAATTATTTATCCAAGGTCCTTTTGANGAAGGTACAAATAANATAGGTGAGTTTTTAGCTATTGTTCATGGCTTAGCCTTTTTAAAAAAGAAAAACAGTGACCTTATTATATACACCGACTCAAAAACAGCAATGAGTTGGGTAAGAAAAAAGACTTGCAATACCAAGCTAGAACGCAATGCTAAAAATAAAATCTTGTTTGAATTGGTTGATCGTGCTGTGGATTGGTTGAAAAACAATTCCTACAAAACAACTATCGTAAAATGGGAAACTAAAGCTTGGGGAGAAATTCCAGCAGATTTTGGGAGAAAGTAAAACAAGGAGCTAATTTTACAAACTAGCTCCTTGTCAAAATATATAATTTTATAGACTTAAAGATCTATCCAGTTCACAAAACCAGAAGCGACTATAACTTTAAAATACAAATCATAAGCCGCTATACTAGCATTACTAGTACCTCCTGTTAAATCAATAATTTGACCTGGTAAGTAAGGATTCAAGCCACTATAACTACATTCGCAACCTGAAAATTGTATAGTGTATGTTGTACCTTCAACTACACTAACAGGTGATGCTAAAGTAAAACTATTAACACCTACAGAAACATTTTGTGTTCCTGTATACAAAAGACTTCCGTCATTTCCTTCTCCTTCATAAATATTTAAAGTCACAGAGTTTGCTGCAGCAGAGATTATCTCTATCTCTGAAATATCATTATTCTTTTCTGGCACATAAATTTGTGCAAAATTATTTGCTACACTAGAACTTAATGCCCCTTGATCAATAGCAGTAGCTCCTTCATATAATACCACTGAGGCAACTTGCAACTTGTTTTCATCGGTATTATATATTAATGTTCCGCTTGGAGGATNTGTTATAGCATCACGTTCAACTGTTGTTAAATTAGTAATTACCATTGCTCCATTTTGAATTTCTAAGCTTCCATCNGTAACACTACTTAAAGAGAGGTTGCTTACGCTTTCCGCTGTTTTAGCATGTAAAGCAAAAGGAACACTCATTAATTCACTTGTTGCACTAATTGTATAGTTATCTCCTCCTGTTGGGTCGGTTTCTATTTTAACAAAGTAAGAATCTGTAGACCAATCAATAGTAGTAAAGTCTCCTGTTTGAACAGATCCTGTTCCTATAGCAATGCTTATTAATCCTTCGCCAGATGTGCTAGGGTTTTGTGTTTCAACATATACTGCTGTGCCACTAACACTTCCTTTTATAATACTAATCTGCATACCTACAGACTGATTAGANATTAGGGTATTATCTAAAGCTCTTAATACTGCTTGATAATTTAGTTTTTGCGGTGTTTGTGCCCAACTTCCAATACTGATAGTTAAACACAATAAGGTTAAAATTGATTTGGTAAATGTCATAGGGTTAGTTTTTTAAAATTTTGAATGATTTGATAAGCTGGTTATTTNCGCTTAAATTTAAAATGTAAGTTCCTGATTTAAANGCTTGCATCNACACNTTTGTCTGATCTGATTCTANACGCCCTTTAGTAATTGCTTTGCCATCTATACTGTATAACTCATAGGTATAGTTTGAAGCTTTTTCTATTGGAGCCGAAAGCACCAAAACATCAGTAGTTGGATTAGGATACGCTTTCCAGGTTAACATAACAGCATCACTCTCAGGTGTGCTTAAAGTTTCTGTGATAAAATACGTTTGAATAACTCCTGAATTAACACTATAGGTGTCATCGGTTTTAAACGTAGCAAACGATTCTCCTATGCTATAAGAAAGCGTACCATTAGAGCCAGATACTGTTGCTCCAGATACTGTTGTACTACGTTGTGCTAATAAATTAGAAACACAACATAGGCATAGCATAAAAAAATAATACTTGTAGGTCATATATTTTTAGATTTGGGTTAATACTAGATACAAATATATAAAAACAACAAATCAAAGCATTAAATCACAACTAAATAACTCATAAATTAAGAATGAAAAAAATAAAAATTACAGTTAACATAAAAAATATGAAAAAAAAAAGATACCTCAATTAGTAACTAAAAACCCTATATTTGCAGCAAATTTTTAAAACGCTTTATGAGTAAATTAGTCATAGTAGGTACAGTAGCTTTTGATGCTATTGAAACACCTTTTGGAAAAACAGACAAAATTTTAGGTGGTGCAGCAACTTTTATTGGGCTAGCAGCTTCTCAGTTTGATGTAGATTCTGCAGCAGTCTCTGTAGTTGGAGGTGATTTCCCACAAGAATATTTAGACTTGTTATCAGATAGAAAAGTCAATATTGATGGTGTCGAAATTATAAAAGAAGGAAAAACATTCTTTTGGAGTGGTAAGTACCATAACGACATGAACTCTAGAGACACTTTAGCTACAGAACTTAATGTTCTTGCTGACTTCGACCCTAAAGTTCCTGAACACTATAAAGATGCTGAAGTGGTTATGTTAGGAAACTTGCACCCAATGGTTCAAATGAGTGTTTTAAATCAAATGACTAAAAAACCTAAATTAGTTATTTTAGACACTATGAATTTCTGGATGGATTGTGCTCTTGAAGATTTACATAAAGTTATCGAGAAAGTAGATGTGATTACTATCAATGATGAAGAAGCAAGACAATTAACTGGAGAATATTCTTTAGTAGTAGCTGCTCGTAAAATTCATGAGATAGGACCAAAGTATATTGTCATTAAAAAAGGAGAACATGGTGCATTATTGTTTCATGATGACAATGTATTTTACGCTCCTGCTTTACCTTTAGAAGAAGTATTTGATCCAACTGGAGCTGGTGACACTTTTGCTGGTGGCTTTGCAGGCTACCTTGCAAGCACAGAAAATTATTCTTTCGAAAACATGAAAAATGCAGTTATATTTGGCTCAAATTTAGCCTCCTTTTGTGTAGAAAAATTTGGCACTGAACGTATGCAGAATTTAACAAAAGATGAAATCAACTATAGACTGAAAGAGTTCAAGCAACTCACTCAATTTAATATTGAATTATCATAAACCAACGCGCTCAAAATTGAGCGCGTTTTTTATTTAATACTAAACCCAGAATTTATAATTTTGGTACACTTAAAAATAAGGACACAACAATGAGCGATGCTTTAAAACATGAATGCGGAATTGCACTCATAAGACTTAAAAAACCATTAGAGTATTACAAGGAAAAATATGGGAGTGCATTTTATGGCGTAAATAAAATGTACCTCATGATGGAAAAACAGCACAATCGTGGTCAAGATGGAGCTGGTTTTACAAGCATTAAATTAGACACCCAACCTGGAGAACGATACATAAGTCGTGTACGATCAATAGCTCAGCAACCTATACAAGATATTTTTGCGCAAATTAATGAACGTATTAATGACGAGTTAAATGAACATCCAGAATATCAAGATAATGTGGCGCTTCAAAAAAAACACATACCTTATATAGGTGAATTACTTTTAGGACATGTTCGCTATGGTACTTTTGGAAAAAATAGTGTTGAAAGTGTTCATCCTTTTTTAAGACAAAACAATTGGATGCATAGAAATCTTATTGTTGCTGGAAATTTCAACATGACCAATGTAAACGAATTGTTTGATGGTTTAATTGAACTTGGACAGCATCCTAAAGAAAAAGCTGACACCATAACCATCATGGAAAAAATTGGCCACTTTCTAGATGATGCAGTTAGTAAAATTTATAAAAAACTCAAAAAAGAAGGGTATAGCAAAAATGAATGTTCTCCTTTAATTGCTGAACGTTTAAATGTCGCTAAAATCTTAAAAAAAGCAGCTAAAAACTGGGATGGAGGCTATGCTATGGCAGGACTATTAGGTCATGGAGATTCCTTTGTATTAAGAGATCCTGCTGGCATTAGACCAACCTATTATTTTGAAGATGATGAGATAGTCGCTGTAGCTTCAGAACGTCCAGTATTACAAACTGTCTTTAATGTTGATTTTGAAGATGTAAAAGAACTAGCTCCAGGACATGCGATTATTACTAAAAAATCTGGCGAAGTGTCAATTGAGCAAATTCTTGAGCCTTTAGAGCGAAAAGCTTGTTCGTTTGAACGCATCTATTTTTCTCGTGGAAGTGATGCCGAAATTTATCAAGAACGTAAAAATTTAGGAAAATTATTAATGCCTAAAGTTCTTGAAGCCATTGAAGGAGATACCAAAAACACCGTATTTTCATACATACCAAATACAGCTGAAACGTCATTCTTCGGAATGATAGAAACCGTTGAACAGCATCTAAACGAACGTAAAACACAAGCTATACTTGATGGTAATGGTAAACTTTCAGCAGAAAAAGTAACCGAAATACTTTCTGAAAGACCTCGAATTGAAAAAATCGCTATCAAAGATGTTAAGCTTAGAACTTTCATTACAGAAGATAGTAGTCGTGATGATTTAGTCGCGCACGTTTATGATGTAACTTATGGTGTAATTCAACCAAATGACAACTTGGTAATTATTGATGATAGTATTGTTAGAGGTACAACACTCAAAAAGAGTATCATCAAAATGATGGATCGTTTAAACCCTAAACAAATTATAGTCGTTTCTTCAGCACCTCAAATTCGTTATCCAGATTGCTACGGAATTGACATGGCTAATCTTGAAAGCTTAATCGCCTTTAGAGCAATGCTTGAGTTATTAAAAGAAAATGATAAATACCATTTAATTGAAGAAGTCTATCATAAATGCAAAGCACAACTAGAACTAAAAGATAAGAAGGTTAAAAACTTCGTTAAGGATTTATATAGTGAATTTACAGCAGACCAGATTTCTGATAAGATTTCTGAATTAATATCTGACACTACTGTAAAAGCTAAAATAAAAACTATTTTTCAACCTATAGAAAACCTACATAAAGCTTGCCCTAAGAATTTAGGAGATTGGTATTTTACAGGAAACTATCCAACGGCTGGAGGCAACCGTGTAGTCAATAGAGCTTTTATTAATTTTTACGAAGGAAATAAAGAAAGAGCCTACTAGACAAAGTGCTCAATTTTAGCATTTTATCTTAAAAAAATGCTCTTTATCCGAAAAAAATGCTTTTCGTCTAATATTTATATAAGGTTAAACAAAATACACATACATTGGTATCACCATAACATAAGTAGGTTAAGTTCATGGTAGATTTGGGGCAAAAAAAGGTGAACATCTGTTCACCTTTTTTTATTAACATATGTTAATAATCATACAACTATTTGTTTCTCAATTTCTTTTCACTATCATCTAAAGCATTTCTTTATTATTACCAATAAACTTCTAAAAATGTAGTTTTTCCCATTTAAGCCAATTTATTCGTAGTTAATCTAAAAAATTTAACAATTAGAAAGAAGTCCCCTTATATTTGTTCCACCATAACATAAGTAGGTTAAGTTTATGGTAGATTTGGGGCAAAAAGGATGAACAACTGTTCATCCTTTTTCATTTTTAGTCCATACCTAAATAAACCCTCTTCTAATTCCAAGGCATAAAAAAAAGCAAACTCAAATGAGCTTGCTTTCTTAGTATTTACGTTTTGCGTGAACTTATTTCGCTTCTGCGTAACGTTTTTCAACTTCATTCCAGTTAACAACTTTAAAAAAGGCATCAATATAATCTGGTCTTCTGTTTTGATAGTTTAAATAGTATGCATGTTCCCATACATCTAATCCTAAAATTGGAGTTCCTCCACAAGTCACACCAGGCATTAATGGATTATCTTGATTTGGTGTAGAACAAATTTCAACTTTTCCTCCTTTGTGAACACATAACCATGCCCAACCAGATCCAAATTGAGTTGCTGCAGCTTTACTAAAAGCTTCAACAAAAGCATCTTTAGAACCAAACTCAGCCTCAATAGCATCTTTCAACTCACCAGACAAATAGCCTCGATCTTCAGGATTCATTACTTCCCAAAATAAGGAGTGGTTATAAAATCCTCCACCATTATTTCTAACAGCAGCATTATTCATATCAAGGTTTGTCAAGATATCTTCAATAGATTTTTCATCTAAATCTGTACCTGCAATAGCAGCATTAAGTTTAGTTGTATAACCGTTATGATGTTTAGTATGATGTATTTCCATTGTACGAGCATCAATGTGAGGCTCTAAAGCGTCATATGCGTATTTTAATTTCGGTAATTCGAAAGCCATAATTTTATGTTTTTTAAGTTAATATCTAATGATACCAAATTTACACATAAAACCGCGCAATTAAAAATAATAAATAGCTATGAACTCATTGATAGTTTTTATAATTTTAAGCGTGCAAAAGCAATCACCATTTACAATTTATAACGCTTCCGCTGGGAGTGGAAAAACCTATACCTTAGTTCAAGACTATTTAAAGATCCTCTTTACATCAAATAGCCTTTTAACTTTCAGAACTATTTTAGCGCTTACATTTACAAACAAAGCTGTTGGAGAAATGAAGGAGCGAATTATTGACACTCTAAAAGCATTTTCTGATAAATCTATTTTTAAAATGTCAAACAGCATGTTTGAAGCTATTGCAATCGATTTAAATATTGAACCAAAAGTTTTACACGAAAGATCTAAACTACTCTTACATACTATAGTTCATAATTATGCCGCATTTGACATCTCTACTATAGATAAATTTAACCACAAACTTATTCGTACGTTTGCTCATGACCTAAAACTACCTGTTAATTTTGAAGTTGAACTCGACACGAAATCGATGTTAGCTAAGGCTGTTGACAAACTTATTGATAAAGCAGGAAGTGATAAAGAATTAACAAAAGTGTTGGTAGATTTTGCCATAGAAAAAACCGATGATGATAAAAGCTGGGATATTTCATATGACTTCAATACAATAGCAGCATTATTGATTAATGAAAATGAAATTCCATATATCGATAAACTTAAAGACAAAACGCTTAACGATTTTAAGACTTTAAAAACCAATTTAAAAAAACAGTTTAAAGCCAATTCTGATCAAGTAACAGAAGTTGCGAAAGAAGGTTCTTGAGTTGATAAACCAATCACAAATAAATCATACAGATTTCTCAAGCAGTTATCTACCCAAACATTTTATCAAACTAGCTGAAGGTAATTTTAATGTCTCGTTTTCTACGAAATGGCAAAACGACCTTATAGATGGATCTCCTATTTACCCAAAAAAAGTTTCTGATGATGTTGCTAGTTCTATTGAAAGTATTCGCCTGCAACTCACTGATGCGTTTCTAAAAACGAAAAGCGCAATCTTTCAAATTAAATTTTTGAAAAATGCATTAAACAACATTATACCTCTTTCAGTATTAGGAGCCATAAAAAAGTCACTAGATGAATTAAAACAAGAAGATGACCTCTTATTAATTTCAGAATTTAATGCTCTTATTAATAATGAAATAAAAGAACAACCAACTCCTTTTATATATGAACGCATTGGTGAAAAATTTAAACATTATTTCATTGACGAATTTCAAGACACCTCAGTTTTACAATGGGAAAATTTAATTCCATTGGTTGACAATGCCATTACAGGTCAAAATTTAAAAGGCGAAACAGGAACTGCAATGTTAGTTGGTGATGCTAAACAAGCTATTTACAGATGGAGAGGTGGACGAGCAGAGCAATTTATTGATTTGTATTCTGAAGGCAATCCATTTCATGTAAACAAAACAGTTGAAAACCTTCCGTCTAATTACAGAAGTTTCAAAAATATTGTAGAATTTAATAATGCTTTTTTTAATCATATTTCTNAATTTGCATTTTCAAATTCGCAACACCAAACTATTTATCAAAATGCACATCAAGAATTAGTATTAAAAGACGATGGTTATGTAGAATTATCATTTTTAAATATCGATGATGAAGATAAAAATGAATTGTATTGTGAGGCTGTTTTAAACACTATTGAAAAAGCAGTCCAAAATGGGTTTTCACTAAAAGACATTTGCATTATTGTAAGGCGAAAAAAAGAAGGTATTGCTATTGCTGAATACTTAAGCAGTAAGCATTATTCTATAATATCTTCAGAAACCTTAATGCTTAAAAATTCTCCAGAAGTAAATTTTATAATCAACATTTTAAGCTTAGCAAATCAGCCTAAAAACGATGAAGTTAAAATTGATGTTCTAGGTTATCTAGCCGAGCATCAATTATCTATAGATGACAAACATGATTTTTTTAGCCAGTTGATTCATCAGGATATTTTCAATCTGTTCAACACGCTAAAAGATTTTGGTTATGAGTTTGATTTTAATCGGTTTTTACAATTACCAATCTACGAAGCTATTGAAAGTATCGTTAGGCAATTTAAACTCAATGCGTCTTCAAATGCTTTTGTACAATTTTTCTTAGATGAAGTTTTAGATTACTCACAAAAGTACAACACAAGTATTTCAGGATTTTTAGATTTTTGGGAACGAAAAAAAGACAGTTTAAGTATTGTGTCTCCTCAAGGTGAAAATGCTGTACAAATTATGACCATTCATAAATCGAAAGGTTTAGAATTTCCTGTGGTTATTTTCCCTTATGCTAATCAAGGTATTTATTTTGATTTAAATCCGAAAGTTTGGTTTCCTGTTGATAAAAATCATTTTAATGGATTTTCACATCTGTATTTGAATCTTAACAAAGATCTCGAAGACTATAATGAAACGAGTAACACAATCTATAACAACTACCAATCAGAATTAGAATTAGACAGCATCAATCTACTTTATGTCGTGTTAACAAGAGCTGCTGAACAATTGTATATAATTTCAGAATTTGATGTTGACAAGAAAACTCAAACTGAAAAACTTAATAACTATTCAGGCTTATTTATTAATTATTTAAAGTCTATTAATAAATGGGAAGAGAATACGTACACCTACAGTTTTGGTGTTCCTATAAAAACTTCCGAAGAAAAAACAACAACACATAATACGATATATCAAGATCAATTTATTTCAACAGCAAAAGAAGAACATAACCTAAATATTGTAACGAATTCTGGGTATTTATGGGATACACTTCAAGAAAAAGCCATTGAAAAGGGAAACTTGATTCATAATATCATGTCTGAAATAAAAACGACTGAAGATGTAGAATCTGTTTTAAGTGACTTTGAAAATTCAGGAAAGATAAATGACTTACAACATGNAGAACTAAAAACCATGGTTTATGATATTGTAAATCATAGTCAATTACATTCCTATTTTAATTCTGATTGCACTATTTATAATGAACAAGATATTATAACTCAAAAAGGACATCTTCTTAGACCAGATCGAATTGTGATTAACTCTAAAAATGAAGCAGTTATCATTGATTACAAAACAGGCTTAACGAATTCGAAACACCAAGAACAGCTTTACGATTACCAATTGGTTTTAGAAGACATGAATTTTAAAGTCATTAAAAAAATTCTAATATATATTAATGANGAGATAACAATAAAAGAATTTTAAATTTGTAAAAAACAACAACCATGTACGGAAAAATACAAGAACATTTACAAACCGAATTACAAAACATAAAAGATGATGGACTTTTTAAAGAAGAGCGCATTATCACTTCAGCTCAAGGCGCTGAGATTACATTAAATACTGGTCAAAGTGTATTAAACTTTTGTGCCAACAATTATTTAGGATTATCATCACATCCAGACGTTATTCAAGCTGCTAAAGACACTATGGATACTCATGGTTTTGGTATGTCATCTGTTCGGTTTATTTGTGGCACTCAAGATATTCACAAAACACTAGAAGCAAAAATCGCTGAGTTTTATGGAACAGAAGACACTATATTATATGCTGCAGCCTTTGATGCCAATGGAGGCGTTTTTGAACCTTTATTAGGAAAAGAGGATGCTATAATTTCAGATTCATTAAATCATGCTTCAATAATTGATGGTGTTCGCTTATGTAAAGCCGCTAGATATCGTTATAAAAATAACGATATGAAGGATTTAGAACAACAGCTTATAGCTGCTAATGAAAATGGAGCTCGCTTTAAAATCATTGTAACCGATGGTGTGTTCTCTATGGATGGTTTAGTGGCTCCTTTGGATCAAATTTCTGAATTAGCCGATAAATACGATGCCATGATTATGATTGACGAATGTCATGCTACAGGTTTTATAGGCGAAACTGGTCGTGGTACCCTTGAAGAAAAAGGAGTTATGGGTCGTATTGATATTATTACAGGAACTTTAGGTAAAGCACTTGGTGGTGCCATGGGAGGTTATACTACAGGTAAAAAAGAAATTATTGAAATGTTAAGACAACGTTCTAGACCTTATTTGTTTTCAAACTCTTTAGCTCCTGCAATTGTTGGCGCTTCTATTAAGGTTTTTGATATGCTTTCTAATGACACTTCACTTAGAGACACATTAGAAGAAAATACAAGCTACTTCAAAAAAGGACTTAAAGATGCAGGTTTTGACATCATTGATGGTGATTCAGCTATAGTTCCAGTAATGCTTTATGATGCAAAATTATCTCAAACAATGGCAAACATGTTATTAGATGAAGGGATTTATGTAATTGGCTTCTTTTTCCCAGTAGTACCGAGAGATAAAGCAAGAATACGTGTTCAACTTTCAGCTGCACATACAAAAAATCATTTGGACAAAGCAATTAACGCATTTATAAAAGTTGGAAAGCGACTAAATGTTATTTAAATTGAGTCCAAACTCCTCAAATTTAACGCAACTAACCAATATTTTTATATATTTGTCTTTGTTAATAAAATTTAACAACTTACTTTTGCTTAGAATTAACACTTATAACACTTAAAATTAAAATTATTAGAATATGAAAAATCTTAGCAGATTATTTTTCGTTTTGTTGATTGCTTTAAGCTTCAATGCTAATGCACAAGATGAAAACAACCCTTGGAAAATTAGTCTTGGTGTAAATGCAGTTGACCTTTATCCTGTTGGAGAAGATGCTCCAAGAGGTGAATTATTTGACGAGTATTTCAATGTAAAAGACCACTGGAACATTCTTCCATCTTTATCAACAGTATCTGTTTCTAGATATATTAATGAAGGTTTTAGTTTAACCGCAACTGGTTCTATTAATGAAATTAAAAATTTTGGTGATGCATCAGTAAACGATTTATCTTACTATGCTTTAGATGGTACAGTTACTTATAGTTTTATGAATCTTATCAAATCTAAAAGTNTNGATCCTTTCTTAGGTATTGGTGGTGGTTACACTTGGGTTGATGATATTGGAGCTGGAACATTAAATGGTGCTTTAGGTATTAGCTATTGGTTTAGTGATAACATTGGTATAACTGCACAATCAACTTATAAAACTGCTTTTGAGGATTACTTAGAAGATCACTTCCAACATTCATTAGGTTTATCAATTAAGTTTGGTGGTAAAGATACTGATTCTGATGGNNTTTATGATAAAGACGATGCTTGTCCAGATGTTCCTGGTTTAGAAGCTTTCAATGGTTGTCCAGATTCTGACAACGATGGTATCGAAGATGCTAAAGATGATTGTCCAAACGAAGCTGGTTTAGCTGAATTTAATGGTTGTCCTGATACTGATGGTGATGGTGTAGCTGATAATGCTGATGATTGCCCAACAGTTGCAGGTCTTGCNGCTCTTAACGGTTGTCCTGATGCTGATAATGATGGTGTTGCTGATAACGCTGATGATTGTCCTAACCAAGCTGGTCCTTCTGCTAACAAAGGATGTCCTTGGCCAGATACTGATGGTGATGGTGTTTTAGACAAAGATGATAAATGTCCTAACGAAGNTGGAACTGTAGCTAACAATGGTTGCCCAGAAATTCTTCCTACTGCTGAAGTTATGGAAGAATTAAATAGCTATGCTAGAACAATCTTATTCAACTCAGGTAAATCTTCTTTCAAGAGCGAAACTGCTTCTGTATTACAAGCAATGACTGCTATCTTTAAAGAATANCCTAAAGCGAANTTCTCTATCGAAGGTCATACTGATAGCGATGGTGCAAAATCATCTAACCAGTTATTATCTGAAAGAAGAGCTAGTGCAGTTAGAGATTACTTAATTGCTAACGGTATTAATGCTGACAGATTAACTTCTAAAGGTTTTGGAGAAGATTACCCAATCGACTCAAACAAAACTAGAGCTGGTAAAGCAAACAACAGACGTGTTGAAGTAAAACTTAAAAAATAAGTTTTATTAAACATCTCAAATAAATATAAAAAAACGCTCCGAAATTCGGAGCGTTTTTTATTTTTATACTATGGTAAGTTTTATAAATGATGTTGTTGTAGACCTTAAAAAAAGGAATGTAGATTTTTCACAATTAACATTCATTTTACCTAGTAAAAGAGCTGGAGTTTTTTTAAAGCATACTATTTCAAAACTCCTAAATAAAACGATATTCGCTCCTAAAATTCTATCTATAGAAGAATTCGTAGAAACACTATCTGATCTTACATATATTAACAACACCGATCTCCTTTTTGAGTTTTATAAAGTTTACTTAAAGCACACACCTAAAGATCAAATTGAAGCGTTTGATACGTTCTCAAAATGGGCTCAAATGCTACTTCAAGATTTCAATGAAATAGATCGTTATTTGGTTCCTCCAAATCACGTCTTTGATTATCTAAATGCTATTAAGGAAATTGAACATCAACATTGGTCACTAGATGAAAATCCAACATCTTATGTCAAAAATTATTTGGCATTTTGGAATCGTTTAAAACTATTTTATACGGAATTAAACAATCAATTAATCCATGCTAAAAAAGGGTATCAAGGTTTAGTTTATAAAGAAGCTATTGAAAATCTTGAACAGTTTACGTCATCACATACTAATGAAAATTATGTGTTTATAGGTTTTAACGCACTTAATAAAGCTGAAGAAATCATTATACAAGAGCTGCTTCAACAAAATAAAGCACTTATATATTGGGATATAGACAATTACTTTATTGAAGATCAAATTCATGATGCAGGTTTATTTATAAGGACACACAAAAAGCAATGGCCTTATTTTAATAACNAAGATTTTAATTGGCTTTCAAACCATTATACTTCAGAAAAAAAGATAAACTGCATTGGTACTCCAAAAAATATTGGTCAAATAAAATATGTAGGAGAGCTGCTTTCAAGTTTAAAAAGTGAAAAGAAGTCTCTAGAAAATACTGCAATTGTTCTAGGAGATGAATCTTTACTTATTCCACTATTAAATTCTATTCCTATAGATATTGGACCTATTAACATTACAATGGGACTTCCTTTAGGCAGTATTCCAATGGCCTCATTATTTGAAAGCCTTTTCAGGTTGCACAAATCAGACACTCTTACGCTTTACTATAAAGACGTTATTTCTATTTTATCGAATCAGTTTATAAAACCACTTTTTCTTACTGAAAACAATGATGTTGCAGATCAAATTATATATGAAATTCAACAAAATAATATTAGCTACATACCTGTTACAAAACTAAAAACCCTTGCCAACACAAAATCAGAACTTATAAATTTACTATTTGGTTCATGGGAAAACAATTCTAAAACCGCATTAAAAAAATGTACTCAGTTAATATTAGAAATAAAAAAATCATTAGATCAAAATAAGCAAAACAATCTATTAGCCCTTGAATATTTATACAGATTTAATGTCATTTTTAATGAATTAGCGACATTAAATAACACCTATTCATATTTTACTAATATATCTGTTCTTTTTGGACTATACAAAGAGCTTTTAAAGAGTGAAACACTAGACTTTAAAGGAGAACCTCTTAAAGGTTTACAAATTATGGGAATGTTAGAGTCTAGAGTTCTAGATTTTGAAACGATTATTATCACATCTGTTAACGAAGGTATTTTACCTGCAGGCAAAAGTAATAGTTCGTTTATTCCTTTTGATGTAAAGCTAGAAAACAACATGCCTACTTATAAAGAAAAGGATGCAGTATACACCTATCATTTTTATAGATTATTACAACGAGCAGAAAACATACACATCATTTATAATACAGAACCAGATGCTTTAAATGGAGGTGAAAAAAGTCGCTTTATAACACAATTAGAGATTGACAAGACTCATGATATTGAGCATTATATCGTCTCACCAAAAGTGCCTATAACAGAGCAAAGCTTACTTGAGGTTTCAAAATCTCCTGAAATTATTGAAGGATTAAAACGGTATTCCAAATCAGGATTTTCACCATCCTCACTAACAAATTACATAAGAAACCCTATTGCATTTTATTACGAAAAAGTATTAGGAATAAAACAATATGAAGACGTTGAAGAAAGTGTTGCCTTAAACACCTTAGGAACAATAATACACAACACACTTGAAGACTTCTACAAGCCTCTTGAAGGTCGAACATTGACTCTTGACTTCATTAATAAAATGGCATCAAAAATATATGATACTGTTGGTCGTCATTTTAAAACGGAATACAAACAAGGTGATATTACCAAAGGAAAGAATCTTATTATCTATGAAATTGCGAAACATTATATCTCTACCTTTTTAAAACTTGAAAGCAATGCCCTAAAAGAAGGAAATACAATTAAAATTATAGCTATTGAAACTAAAAATGAAGTGCCAATAGAAATTGATGGTTTAGAGTTTCCAATTAAGCTAACAGGTAAAGTCGATCGTGTAGATGAATACAATGGTGTCACTAGAATTATCGATTATAAAAGTGGTCGTGTAGAGCAAAACAAAGTAGAAATTGTAAACTGGGAAGACATCACATCAGATTATGACAAGTACAGTAAAAGTTTTCAAATATTGATGTATGCATACATGATGCATAAACAGAAAGAAATTGTGTTACCTGTTGAAGCTGGTATTATTTCTTTTAAAAGGTTGAACTCTGGATTTATAAAATTCGGAAAAAAAGAATCTGTAAGAACAAGAACTAAAGACAACCTAATAACAGAAAACACATTGAGTGCCTTTGAAACTGAATTAAAGAAACTCATCCTCGAAATCTGCAATCCTAATATTAATTTCGTTGAAAAAGAAGTTTAATAATGATTATAAAAAATCAAGTCTTTGACAGACACAATAACAAACCTATTATTTGGGATGCTTACTTTAAATCTGATGGCACAAAAAAACCACTAGTCATCTTTTCTCATGGCTACAAAGGCTTTAAAGATTGGGGAAGTTGGAATTTAGTTGCTGAAACGTTTAAAAATGAGAATCTATTTTTTGTGAAATTTAATTTCTCACACAATGGAGGAACAGTTGAAAATCCTATAGATTTTCCAGATTTAGATGCTTTTTCAGAAAACAATTACACTAAAGAACTTACCGATTTANATGATATTTTAAACTTTATGTTATCTAAAAACTTTCAGTATAAAAACGATATTGACTATTCAAACATTACACTTATAGGTCATTCTCGAGGAGGTGGAATTTCGATTATAAAAGCTTCCGAAGATGAAAGAATAGCCAAACTCATCACTTGGGCTAGCGTTAGTGATTATGGCTCGCGTTTTGGCACCAATAATAACATAAACGAATGGAGAGACAATGGCGTAAAGTATGTGTTGAACGTAAGAACAAAACAGCAAATGCCACATCTCTTTCAGTTTTTTGAAGATTTCCAAATGAATCAAAATCGACTCAACATTGAAAATTCAGCTAAAAAACTAGAGATACCGTTTTTAATTATTCATGCGCTAGATGACACTTCAGTTAAATTTAATGAAGCCGAAAACTTACATTCGTGGAATACTAACAGTCAACTTTTAAAAATCGAAAATTCTAATCATGTTTTTGGTGCATCTCACCCTTGGAAACAAGAAAAGCTTCCTGAAGCCTTAAACTTTGTAGTTGAAGAAAGTATTGGCTTTATTAAACAAAAAATCTGACTAAGAAAACTTGTCCGATTTTAAACCTTAATTTACTATAGATTGTGTTTAATGTGGAGAAGATGGGATTCGAACCCACGACCTCTTGACTGCCAGTCAAGCACTCTAGCCAA
>JGI24723J26617_10001530_pt1 | contig 20264 bp, 8 predicted proteins | sample Cruoilmetagenom6_FD_26617 | JGI IMG/M metagenome (IMG submission 26617)
CATCGTATTGAACCCTTTTTTACGCCAGACCTCTCTGGCGTGGCAGGCGCTTCGCGAAGGTGTGGTTAACGCCACCCGACAGGCCGTATCACTCAATCAGAAATCGCCCTATGGTTTGGGCTTTCAGAATGCTGTGCAGGCGTTCTACGGGGCTGTACGCACCGGGGATGATGTTGATAGCCGGTTTTCCGGTGCTTCAGCTGAATTGGTTATGGCAGGGATCGGGGATACCCTGAAACTTTTGCCAGCCCCTGTGGTAAAACCCAAAAAGGCCAAAGCCACTAACCGCAAACCCAAGCCAAGCGTTCTGGTTATTGGTGGTACTGGTTTCATCGGAAGCCACCTGACGCGCGCTTTGGTTGCATCCGGGCGGGATGTTCGGGTGCTGAGCCGCGGTTCAACCGGTCCCTTTGACGATATAGCAGATCACGTAGAAACAGTTTCTGCTTCGCTGAAAAGTTCAGATGATCTGCGCGCGGCAATGCAGGGCTGTGATGCCGTCTACCATCTGGCTAAGTCCATGGATAAAACCTGGCAGGGTTGCCTGGAAAATGATGTGGGGGTCACGGAACGCATTGCTGAGGCAGCACTTGATCAGGGGGTTAAACATTTCGTCTATACCGGGACCATCGCATCCTATGACATGTCGGATCCGAACCAGCAGATAACAGAGGCGACGGGTTTTGCGCAGNATATGAGTGNCCGCAACCTCTATGCCCGCTCCAAGGCCACTTGCGAGGCCCGGCTGCTGGCAATGCACCGGGACCGGGGCTTGCCGCTGGTCATTGCGCGCCCCGGTATTGTGATTGGCGCGGGGGGGCCATTGCAGCATTGGGGAATTGGGCGGTGGCACGGTGCCGGCGCCATTCGCATCTGGGGGCATGGCCGTAATCTGTTACCATTTGTATTGATCGATGATGTTTCAGATGCGCTTGTGCGCATTCTTGAAGTGGACAAAGCCATTGGCCAGTCATTCAACCTTGTCGGCGAACAGATGATGTCTGCGCGGGATTATTTTGATGCCATCCACGGGGCATTGGGCGCGCGGATCCAGGTGCGCCGGGGATCGTTGCTGGGGTTTTATGCAACCGACTTTATAAAATATACACTCAAGCGATATGGTTTGCGGCGTTCTGATTTAAACAGGGCTTCACTGAAGGACTGGAAATCACGGGCGCATTTTTCACCTTTTGTAAATGATCACCCAAAGAAGGTTTTAAGCTGGGAGCCAGAGCAGGATCGCGAAAGGTTTATTCACAGGGCTATTGTGGAGGCAAACCTGTTTGGGTTTTGAGCGGTCTCTTTGTAGAAATGGTCACGATGGCGTAATCACTGCAATTGCAATTGCAATTGCCAGCGGATAGCCCGGCTTTACAAAAGTGCTTGCCACATGGGCAGACTGTAACGGAAGAATACAAATAGATGCCAAACTATTTTGCATATTTTATGCTTCTGATCTGGCCGGCAGTAACGATTTTACTGTTTAAAAAACTTTCGATTGAACGAGCAGTGATCTGGTCAATTCTTGGCGCTTACCTGATCCTGCCACCGAGGACAGGCTTTGATTTTCCGCTACTGCCACCTTTTGATAAAGAGTCTATCCCGATCATATCCGTTTTACTCATTTGTGTATTCATGCTCGGTCAAAAAATATCGTTTGGCTTTAAGTCGTTCACTGGGCGGGCCCTGATATTTTTATTTATACTCAGCCCGATAGGAACAGTACTAACCAATGGCGATCCAATCCTTTTTGAACAGGGGGGGTTACCGGGCCTGAGATTAATAAATATTGTTGGCTTGGTGGCTGGCCAACTCTTGCTTATTTTGCCATTCTTTATTGCCCGACAATTTCTGGCGAGCGAAAAAGCACATCGCGAACTTCTGCTGGCATTTGTCATCGCCGGGCTTGTCTATTCGATCCCGATGTTGATCGAGATCCGCTTGAGTCCCCGACTAAATGTCTGGATTTATGGGTTTTTTCAACACAACTTTGGTGAAATGATGCGGTATGGCGGGTTCCGCCCAATTGTATTTCTTGAACATGGGATTACCGTTGCTTTTTTTGCAATGACGACAACGCTCGCAGCGTTGGCGCTATTGCGTTCACGTGGTGAAAACCGGCGCGGACAATTTTCCTTTGTGGCTGGGTATCTTGGAATAGTGCTTATGCTTTGCAAGACTCTTGGGGCCTTTCTTTATGCGATTGCCCTCGCGCCGCTTATCCTTTTTGCCAGCCCCGGAATTCAGGTGCGAATAGCTATCATTCTTGCAATAATAGCCCTGTTTTACCCGTTTCTACGGGGGGCAGGGTTTGTACCGGTTGAGACGATGCTTGAGCAAGCAGGACGGATTGACCCTGAAAGGGCATCCTCTCTTTGGGCACGGTTTGCGAACGAAGAGATGTTGTTAGAACGGGCACAAGAGAAGATAATCTTTGGTTGGGGAAGTTGGGGGCGTAACCACCTCCATAATCTGATTGACGGAACAATTCTGACGGTAACAGATGGTCGCTGGATTATTGTGATCGGGGTCTATGGCTGGATTGGTTACATTGTTGAATTTGGACTGCTTGCAATGCCAATTTTTGCATTACTGTGGTCCCGGCAAAGAAAAGGCAGTACTAAATTATCCCCATATACGGGCGCGCTTGCTCTGATTTTGGCGATTAATATGATAGACCTTTTGCCAAATGCAACGCTAACGCCATTGACCTGGCTTATCGCTGGCGCCCTATTGGGCTATGCAGAGGGGCCGAAAGGATCAGAGCCCCGAGAAAAACAGGAAGTTACGGCCAGAAGAGAGCCACGCCGCTATGCAAGGCGTAGTGCAAACCACGTCAGGCTTGCCGCCCCAAAGCGGTTACCAACAGATAGTTAGCCAGTTTCACAGAGATTTTAAGAGGTAGATATGGTTGGGATCACAGACAAGCTGAAAGTTCTTGTCATTGCTGAAGCCGCAAACCCGGAATGGGTTAGTGTGCCGCTCGTAGGCTGGTCTCTGGCCTCGGAACTTCGCAATATCGCAGATATCCATATTGTTACGCAGGTCCGCAACCGGGATGCATTCCTGCGCGCCGGACTTACCGAAGGGGTGGATTTTACAGCCATTAACTCCGAACTTTTTGAACAACCAATTTGGAAAATTACCAATGCACTGAAGATGGGGAAGGAAAAGGGCAGCTGGACAGCTTTACAGGCTTTCAGCGCTTTGTCGTATCCTTATTTTGAGCGCCTTATCTGGAAGCAATTTGGTGGGCGCATTCAAGCTGGGGAGTTTGATGTAGTACATCGTATCACGCCCCTCAGCCCAACCATTCCAAGCCCTCTTGCCAAAAAATGCAAGCGGGTCGACGTTCCCTTCATACTTGGCCCGCTTAACGGGGGTGTGCCGTGGCCTGCGGGGTTTGAGACAGAGCGTCGCCAGGAACGCGAATGGCTGTCTTATGTTCGCGGGGCCTATAAGCTTCTTCCCGGGCGCGACATTACTTTGGCGAATGCAGACGCGATCTTGGTAGGGTCACGATTTACAGAGAGTGAAATCCCGGACAAATACAAAGAGAAGTGCGTTTATATTCCTGAAAATGCTATTGATCCGGCACGATTTTCACGCCGCTCAGCGCATCAAAGCGNCCCACTTAAGGCATGTTTCATCGGACGTATGGTGCCCTATAAAGGGCCCGATATGTTGCTTGAGGCGGCCGCGCCCCTTCTGCGCGATGGCAAGATGACGCTGGAAATGATTGGTGATGGCCCCTTGCTTGAAAAGCTGAAAAAGCAGGTGATCAAGGACCAAACCCAGCACGCTGTAAATTTTCATGGCTGGCAAAGCCATGAAGCGGTGCAAGATATAGTTGCTAAGTGTGGGCTGTTGGCCTTCCCGTCTATCCGGGAGTTTGGAGGGGGCGTTGTTCTGGAGGCAATGGCTTTGGGGCTTCCGGCCCTAGTTGTGGATTATGGTGGCCCCGGAGAGCTTGTTACGGAAAAAACCGGATTTAAGGTGCCTATCGGTTCCCGATCAGAAATTACAGACGGGTTTTACGCCGAGTTAGAAAAGATTGCGATGGCCCCCGAAGCTNTGGTGGAGATGGGTGAAAATGCCCGCNCCTACACCCGGGAATGGTTTACATGGCCAGTAAAAGCAGCGCAGGTAGCGAAAGTGTACGAATGGGTTCTTGATGGTCGTAGTAGCGAACGGCCTTCATTTTTTTGAACGCCCGGCGCGGTCCTGCCCGAGAGTTGAAAATTGGGACCAGAACATTTCTGCAGCACCTACTCAGTAGGCTTAACCGAAACTAAAGGCGACGCGGCACTGGGCGCTTCTTTAACAGCAGCAGATCTTTTATGCGTCGCTTCATGGAGCGCCCTGACAACACTTCGCAATCCTGAGAAAATGTTACCCCAGTTATGGCGGGATCATGCCAGAGTGCCAGTTTTGCCCCCCACCTGGCAGCAACCGCAACATCAAGGCCATCTGCAATTCCCATCTGAGTGTTCAGTGCTCCAGGGGCCCAATCATTAATGACTATATTGGGAAAACGGTCTTTCATGTCCGCAATAAGGGCTCGGGTGAAAACCCGCGCGGCACCTTTTGAAACGCTGTAGGCAGAGCTTCCGGGTAAAGGCGCAAGGTCTGCGAAAGTTGCTACATTAACAATACGGCCCACCCCGGTTGCGCTCATCCGGCGCAACGCAGCATGGCTGCAGGCCAGAACGCCGCCAAGGTTGATATTTACGGCGTTCATATAGGTTTCCGGTGAACCTTCGAGAAAGTCAAACCGGTCATATATAGCTGCATTGTTGATCAATATTGTTACATCCAGACCTGAGGCTTCCAGCTGGTCGAAAGCAGCGTTTACCGCTTGGAAATCTGAAACATCCACAATATGGGGCAGAAACATTTNTGGCTTAATCATCGCCCTGGTTTCATCCAGTTTATCACCNCGGCGCCCGAAGCCAACAACGTGTATACCTTGGGATGAAAGTTCTACGGCAAGGGCGCGTCCCAGTCCGGATCCCGCACCGGTAATAACGGCCGTACCCGCGCGGATTTCTGAGTTAAAATCTGTCATAGGCTGACAATATTCCTTTGGTTTTCAGGTTGGTACTTGAAGACTGATCTCATCGCGACAGGTCTGCTATAAGACTGTCAGCAACCCGAAGCGCGTTGGCTGCAATTGTCAGGCTTGGGTTGACGGCGCAGGATGTCGGCATAAAGGAAGAATCCACTACATATAAGTTTTTGACATCATGTGTGCGACAGGATGTATCTAATACACTGGTCGCCGGATCGGCGCCAAAACGGACGGTCCCGCAGGGATGCCCAAAGTTTAATTCCGGGGCCGTGTTCATGAAAAAGAAACGCTGGCCCCTGAGTGCTTTTTTGACAACACGCCGAAACAGGTGGCGCCGGGCAAGCAATTCAGGACCAATATCGTACCGGAAACGAATTATTTCGGGGTCGTTTTCATCGAGTGTTACCCGGTTTTGTTCGTCGGGAGGGTCTTCTATTATCCCAACAAAGATTTTGGCATTACCAAGTAATCTGGCCGCAATGAACGCCGGAACCCGGGTGAATTGACGAAGTGGTTTCACGTCGCGCATGACAGAGCGATCAAAAACATTGTTAAGGTAGTGCACTATATTACCGTAGGACGCATCCAGGCCCATAGCCTGAAAAGAGCCGAGCCTTTGGCCGTTTCGGTAGTAGAAATCCCGAAGCGCAATTGCCTTGCTGGGGCCATCAGAATTAACGGATCTGTTTGGCCAGATGGCTATGGTTTCATTCAGATGAAACATCAGGTTGCGGCCAACAAGCCCGGAGCTATTGGCACAACCCTGCGGCCAATGCTCTGCTGCTGATGCCAGCAACAGGCGTGGGGAACCTAAAGCACCAGCACTTAGAATATATCGCCGTGCTTTCAGGTTCAGTATTGTGCTGCGGTGGCGCGCTTCAATATGGGTAATCTGTTCCCGGTTTCCACGAAAAGCTATAACCTGGCAGTAATCAAGAACAGCTGCCCGCCCGGTCGCTTTGGCGGGTTCAACACCTGCTGATCTTGCATCCATCTTACAGGTTTTTGGGCATTTTCGGCCAATGCAATGGCGACAATCAGATAAACCCTTGATCCCCATATGCATCCGGTATGGATGCAGCCCTTTGTTCCGAAAGGTGTTCATCAAGATGGTATCAACCTCTGAAAGAGGGGGCGGTGTTTTAAGGGCAGAGGCGCTAACGCTTGTCAGCGGATCGCCATCCCCTGAAACCTGGAACATCCGCTCAGCATCTTCAAAATAGGGCTGGAAAGAATTGTAATTAGCAGGCCACCCGCCCGTGGGGTGTGGCCGTTCCGTACTGTCCTGAAGGTCGTGTATTTCGGGCCGTTCAAGTGTTGCCGCATAAAAAACCGAAGTTCCGCCAATCCCGGCACCGAGCGGGCCAAAAAACTCAGATGACTTGCCGTTGATGTCCGCACGCATTGGTTTGGGCCAGTATCCCCGGGTGAGACGCACGGCGGGATCATGGTGATGGCCGTTGTCTATACTCTGCTCTTCGCCACGTGGACCTTCGGGGCCTCGTTCCAGATACAGAACTGAAAGCCCTTTTTCAGCTAACCTTCGACCGATTGTTCCACCACCCATACCGGTGCCGACAACAATTACGTCCCAGGTTTTGTTTACAATATCTTCTGTCATCGCAGTATCAGGGTTTCTGTGCTGTTCGGTGTAGCTGGTCGCAAAAGAGGCGCAAAAATATGGCGCAGAGCACGGGCAGCGGTATTCGTGATGTGGCTGTTGTCAAAATAGAAGGCCTGACCGTCTTTCATGGCAGAACAGCCTTCCGCATTGCAAAGGTCCGGCCAACTGTCCAGCACTGTGATAACATTCTCAGAGGCCAGTTGTCTGAATGGGATTTCCGCGCGGCGCGTACGCCGTTCCAGTTCNGAGNAAGAGACTTGCAGCGCATTCTGCAACTCAGGCCCCGGCTTTAGCTGGTTATGGGCTAACAAGCGAGATATCTCACGAGNGTTGTAGCCGGGNATTTCCGGAAACTGGCGNAGCACCATNATNTCNTCAANATATTNGGTNAGTTCGGCAACCGTCGCTTTAACAGCGCTGGCAAACAGGATGTCTTGGGTTTCAGTCTGAAATGGTGCTTGGGGAAGTGCAGACAGCGCTATCTTGTTATGGGCGTCAAGGCCGGTTCCCTGTCCTTCAGCGTAGTAGCTCCATCGTCCCACCAGAAGCAGACGTTTGATGCCTGATATCTGTGAAAGAGCTTCCCGGATACGCATGTTGGCCCAGCTACATTCTTCGTTTTCCTGCCGGGTGGCCGAATTTTCCCGTTTACTTATGTCAAACAGTGGCGGGCAACCGGCGCGCCAGATAAGAAGCCCGGGTTGATTATGTTCCTGCGCGGCAAGCGCGATGCCATCAGCGATAGCTCTGGCGTAGGAATCCCCCCAGACAAGAAACACCGGGTCTTGGCCCTCAGGTCCAAGAGGGCAGACATCAAGCCCTTCAAACGGGCCACTGGTCTGAACAGAGCAACGGCTGAAATCCTGNAGAAAATCTGCCGAAGCAGCAATATGAGGGCGAACATATGGTGCAAACCTATCCGGCTGACCGTCCTGCAAAAAAACAGCGCCGCCTGCAGCCAGTAAGCCCGCAGATCCAAACGCTGTGCCAGCAACCAGAACCTTTGCGGAAAACGCACTGGTACGGCGCACCGGTCTTTCAACAAACAGCCAAGAAAAATAAGCAAGAAAAAAGGCGACGCCCAGCCATAATATGGTTTCCGGAATGCCGCTGTATCCATCCCTGTAGTAACGTGACAGCGTCAGCACAGGCCAGTGCCACAGATATAGAGAATACGAAATAAGCCCGACAAAGACAGGTGCAGGTGATGAGAGCGCCCGGTTTACGATGTTATTGTCCCGACCGTTGAGTATGAGCAGTGCAGTTGCCAATACCGGTACAAAGACTGGTATGCCGGGAAATGTTGGCCCGGCTTTTACAAAGGCAATCCCCGCCATGAGAAGGGCTATCCCTATCCAGGACAGGGCTGGCCCACTTTGCCACGGCTTGCTTCTGTGTGTTTCATAAACGGCAAGCAGGACACCGGTCAGCAATTCCCACGCCCGGAAAGGAAACAGGTAAAACGCCGCAGAATGCGATATCGGGGTAACCAACACACTGGAAATCAACGATAATGTGAAGCTCAGTATTAATACAATCAGCAACACCTTACGGGTTCTTTTGAAAATGAGAAACAGAAGTGGCAGGAAAATATAAAATTGTTCCTCCACAGCCAGTGACCAGGTGTGCAGAAGGATTTTGCTTTCGGCGCCAATATCAAAGTATCCGAAATCCCTGAAAAAATTGACGTTGGAAAGGTAAACAGTTGCGGCAATCAGTTCCTTACCGAATTCCCTGAACTCAAAGGGCAAAAGAATAACATAGGCCACACAAAGTGAAGACGCGGCCATCGCGAAATAAGCCGGCGCCAGACGACGTAACCGCCTGACATAAAACCGGGACAGCGATACGGTTCCCGTAGCCCCAAGCTCCCGCCACAAAAGACCGCCGATCAGGTAGCCGGAAATGACAAAGAAGACATCAACGCCCACAAANCCGCCGCCAAAACCATAAGCCGGGAGGACACCATATTCCGAAAAATGGTATAATATGACAGACAGGACCGCGATACATCGCAGGCCGTCTATTTCCCTGCGATAGGTGAGCTTGTCTTTTTGTTGGCTTGAACTGAGCAGCACTAATATTACCCTATCTGAATTTACACCCTGACGTTGAAGGCGCTCTGGTGTTTCAGGCTTTCAATGGCCGGGCTGGAATTCCGACAACAGTTATTTCGGCCGGGACATCACTGGTGACCACGGCATTTGCACCAACACGGGCATTATCCCCGATAGTCAGGGGGCCCAGAATTTTGGCCCCCGTACCAATATCGACATGCCCACCAAGAATGACATGCCCCGCCAAAGTGACCTGATGAAAGATCTGGCAGTTAGGGCCAATCTTTGATCCTGGATGGATAACAATTCCATTTGGNTGAATNATNCGGAGCCCCCCTGCGATTTCGGTATTTGGATGAATTTCGCATTGCGTAACTATTGACCANAACCGATGCGGNATCATCCAGTATTTCTTACTGAGCCATCCGATTATTCCGCCTCTGCTCGTCGCGCTCTGATAGCGCCGTATCGTCCGCAGAAGTTTAGGCCCTGGATCCCAGAAACGACCTATCTCCTCTCTGGACCAGTCCGGCACATGGGCTGAAACTGTTTTTTCTGTGGCCAAACGTTACTCCTTCGGACCCCCTAAACCCAATGGTATCAAGTATCTGAACCGATTCGAGTATCTTGACCAGCAAGCTGCTTTATTTTTCAGAGCAATGGTCAGGGTTTGTATACGATCTGTCAGAAACCAGGCGTTTGTTTCTATTGTATGTTGCCTTAAAGCCTATTTNATGGGTCCNGCTAATAATCTGATACACATACGCGCTGATTATAGCGGCGTCGATATTACATACCAATNGACCCATAATAGCCCTATTTTGGACGCCGTTTACTATATACTCGTTTAATGACTTTGTATCAGGTGTGACCCGTTAAGATGACCCAAGATTTTGATAATAGCGATATCAATGAAAACGATATTGCGATCGTTGGCATGGCGGCACACCTGCCAGGGGCGGGGTCGATTTCTGAATACTGGACGAACCTGCATGACGGGGTTGAATCCATCCGGCGGCTGGATGAAGAAGCTCTGCTGGAGGCGGGTGAAACCCCGGATCGTTTGCACCACAAAAACTATGTACCCGCAGCGGCAGTTCTTGACGGGTTTGAAATGTTTGACGCGGATTTTTTCGGGTTCAGTCCGAAGGAAGCGGCGATCATGGATCCGCAACACCGCCAGTTTCTGGAGGTGGTTTGGGAAGCCTTTGAAAATGCCGGGCATCCGCCAGAGAAATTTGACGGCCCTGTTGGGGTTTTTGCAGGTTGTGGCATGGGCAGCTATTTCTATTTCAACGTCTGCTCCAACCCGGATCTTGTTGACCATGTCGGTATGTTTTTGCTGCGCCATACCGGTAATGACAAGGATTTCCTGTCCACCCGGGCCAGCCATATATTTGATCTCAAAGGGCCGAGCATTAATCTGCAAACCGCCTGTTCAACTTCGCTTGTGGCGACCCATTACGCCTGTCAGGCGCTGCTGAACGGTGAATGCGATATGGCGCTGGCGGGCGGGGTTACAATCGAACTGCCCCACAAGCGTGGCTATATATTTGAAGACGGGGAAATCCTGTCACCTGACGGGCATTGCCATGCTTTTGATCACCGGGCCGAAGGGACGGTGTTTGGCAGCGGGGCAGGGGTGGTGGTTTTACGTCGGCTGGCCGATGCCATTGCCGATGGTGATCATATCTGGGGCGTGATCAAGGGAACTGCGATCAACAATGACGGTGCTGCCAAGGCCGGGTACCTGGCCCCCAGTGTTGACGGGCAGGCGCAGGCGATTGCCGAGGCGCATGCGATAGCCGGGGTTGATGCTGATACAATCGATTATATTGAATGCCACGGCACCGGAACATTTCTGGGGGACCCGATTGAAGTGGCCGCCCTGGATGAAGCCTTTCGCAGGACTACCGATGAGGTCGGATTTTGCCGCATCGGATCGGTCAAGACCAATATTGGCCATCTTGATACGGCGGCAGGGGTTGCCAGCCTGATCAAGACAACACTGTCACTGCACAACAATCAAATTCCACCGAGCCTTGGATTTGAAGCGCCCAACCCGGCGATCGATTTTGAGACGAGCCCGTTTCGGGTAAATTCAACCCTTACAGAATGGACCTCACATAAGGGGCCNCGACGTGCAGGTGTGAACTCGCTTGGGGTGGGGGGCACAAATGCCCACGCAATTTTGCAAGAAGCGCCACAGGTGCAACAATCTGAAGCGGCGGACTGGCCATTTCATGTTCTGACTATATCTGGCCGCTCACGCGCAGCACTTGATGCCAATGCAAAAGCCCTGGGCGAACATCTGCGCGCGCATCCCGAACAACCACTTGCCGATGTTGCTTTCACGCTTAAAGAAGGCCGCCGCGGATTTGAAAAACGCCGGGTGCTGGTTGCTGAAACCCATGAAGAAGCCGCAGATCTGCTTGAAAGCGGCGACATGCGCCGGATCTTTAACCACAGTGTTGTTGGCGCGGATCCCGAAGTTGTTTTCATGTTTCCCGGTGGTGGCGCACAATATGCCGGTATGGCGCGCGATCTTTATGAAACCGAGCCTGTCTTTCAGGAATGGATTGATCGGGGCTTTGAAGTTCTGCAACCAAAGCTTGATTACGACATTCGTGCAGTCTGGCTGCCTGAACCTGCGGATCACGCGGCCGCGACCGAACGGCTTAAGCAACCGTCGGTGCAACTACCCCTGATCATGATTGTCGAATACGCCCTTGCACAGCTCTGGATGTCATGGGGCGTAACACCAGCGGCACTTGTGGGTCACAGCATGGGTGAAAACACAGCTGCCTGTGTTGCCGGGGTGATGTCCTTTGAGGATTGTGTCGGTCTGGTTCTTTTGCGCGGGCAGCTTTTTGACACAGTGCCTGCCGGGGGAATGCTGAGCGTGCCAATGGCAGCAGAGGATCTAAAACCCCTGCTGGGTGATGATCTGGATCTGGCAGGCCTGAATGCCCCTGAACTGACGGTTGTTTCAGGACCGCAGGCAGCACTGGACGCCCTTGCTGAAACTCTGAAAAAACAAGATGTGGACTGTCAGCGTATCCCGATTGATATAGCCGCCCATTCCCGAATGCTTGATCCTATCCTCGGACGCTTCGGGGAATATCTTCGTTCCATAGATCTTAGCCCGCCAACCATACCTTTCCTGTCCAATCGCAGCGGCGATTTCATTACCGACGAAGAAGCCACAAGCCCGGACTACTGGGTTGGACACCTTCGAAATACCATACGGTTTGCCGATTGCATCACGACACTTAGCCAGGAACCTGAGCGGGTTTATCTTGAAGTTGGTCCGGGCAAAGCGCTTAGTTCACTTGCCCAGATGAGCGCCGGGGTCGAGGTAAATCAGGTGGTTTCTTCGCTTCGTCATCCTGATCAGGACATTGCGGACGACGCATATTTTCTTGGCGTAATTGGCCGACTCTGGGCAACCGGCGTCGAGGTCGACTGGGATCAGGTCTGGGGCGATGCAAAACGCAGACGGGTGCCACTGCCAACATATGCTTTCCAGCGCTCTCCCTATTTCATTGAACCGGGTAAGGTGCAGACCACCGCAGTGTCTTCGCGTCTGATCCGCAATGAAGATGTAGCAGGTTGGGGCTATCGCCCGGTCTGGCGTCAACGTCTGGCAGATTGCGAAATTGACGTTGCAAGTGAACTTAACGAAGCCCACCCTGAAACCTGGCTTGTCTTTCTGGATGATGCAGGTGTTGGCAAACAGATCGTGGATAAACTGCGCGGGACAGGCCACAGGGTGATTGAGGTTTTACCCGGTGACACATTCAGCCGGGTCGGGGATGACAGGTATATTCTGGCCGCCGAACGTGGGCCTGAAGGTTATGACGAACTGATCCGTGCGCTGGTGGCTGAAGGCATTACCCCCAGCCGGGTTGCACATTTCTGGCTGCTAACCCGGGATCAGAGCTTTCGACCGGGTTCAAGTTTCTTTCACCGAAATCAGGAACAGGGTTTTTACAGCCTGTTGTTTCTGGCGCAAGCCATTGGCAACGAAAATCTGCCCAAGCCGATACACATCACCGTTGTAACCAATGGCGCGGCGCAGGTTCAGGGTGAAACACTTTTGTTCCCGGACAAAACAACTGTAGCAGGCCCGGTTCGGGTGATCCCGCGGGAATTGCCCGGGGTAACCTGTGCCAGCATTGATATCACGCTGCCCAAAATCCCCAAAAGCAGGTTTGGCCGGCGCCCGGCGCAAGCGGATCACGGCGATCTGGCCATCCGATTGCTGGAAGATCTGTTGGCCGCACCCACAAACCTGGCGGCGGCGTTTCGCGATAACAAGCGGTTCGAACTGGAATTCCGCCCTCTGTCTCTGGAACCGGCAGAAGACAGGGAAAACGTGCCTTACCGTGATGGCGGCACCTATCTGATAACCGGGGGTTTTGGCGGCATCGGGCTGACCATTGCCGAAGATCTCTACGCACGCTGTGGTGCAAATATAGTGCTGCTGGCCCGCAGCCCGTTGCCACCCCGCGAGCATTGGGAACGACATCTGCGGATGTATGGGCCCAATGAAGCAATCTCGCAGCGCATTCAGGCAGTACAGAAATTAGAGACCCTTGGCGCTGAGGTTCTGGTGGCCGCTGCTGATTCTGTGGCCGCGGCCGATGTCAGCAATTTTGAGGACATGCGCAGGGTCATTGAACAGGCCACAGACCGGTTTGGCCCAATCAGTGGCGTTATTCACGCCGCAGGCACGATACAGGACGGCCCGCTTCTGACCAAAACGTCATCAGTTGTCGAAGATGTCTTTACCCCGAAAATTCATGGCACTCAGGTGCTGCATGAACTGTTCCCTGATGGCAGCCTGGATTTTCTGGTCCTGTTTTCCTCTACCAGCACAGTAACCGCCCCCGCTGGCCAGGTCGATTATGTGGCGGCAAACGAATACCTTAATGCCTATGCCAAAAGCCGTGCTGGTGACAAAACCCGGGTGCTGGCGCTTAACTGGGGTATCTGGAACGAAGTCGGCATGGCCGCTAACGCGCTGGCCGAACGCACCGGAGAACACCCACCCGCCCCGACAGAACCAACGGATGTTCCGTTACTTGATCAGGCCAGTTTTGATGCCGCCGGCAACCGGGTGTTTACTGCAACTTATACCACCACCAAACACTGGTTTCTTGATGAACACCGCACAAAAGCCGGTGACGCGCTGGTGCCCGGCACAGGCTATCTGGAACTGGCTGCAGAAGCCCTGCGCGCCCACGGCGAAACAGAGCCCTTTGAAATCCGAGATATTTACTTTCTGCGCCCGTTGCGAGTTGCCGACGGGGTCGAGCGGGAAATCCGGGTACGCCTGAGACGCAGCGATGAGGGATATAGTTTTGAGGTCCATAGCAGCTGTATGGTGGATGGCCGTCTGGCGATGGAAAAAAACGCCGAAGGCAGGCTGGTTCTTTTGTCTCTTGCAGCCCCGGCACCGATTGATCTGGCATCGCTTGCCGGGCGGTTTGATACAGCTAAAATTGCTGATCCCGGGGCCAGTTTGCGTTCACCACAGGAAGACCATCTTAATTTTGGCCCCCGCTGGCGGGTGCTGCAAAGCACGGCTTATGGCAACGGCGAAGGTTTGGCGGAACTGTGCCTACCAGCGGCTTTTGGTAAGGACCTAAAAGACGGGTTTCTTTTACATCCGGGCCTGCTTGATCTGGCAACGGGCTGGGCGATGGAACTGATTGAAGGCTACAGGCCGGATACACTTTGGGTGCCGGTATCCTATGGGTCGGTTCGGGTGTATCGCGATCTGCCGGCCCGGCTGTTCAGTTGGGTGCGAAGCAAAGGCGAAAACCAGATGGATGCGCCCTTTGCCAATTTTGATGTCACGCTCTGTGATCCGGATGGCAATGTTTGTCTTGAGGTTGAGGGGTTTTCGCTTCGCAAGCTTGAAAACGAGGGCTTTGCCGCCCCACGCCCACCAGGCAAAACCGAGGTTGAGTTTGACGAAGGCGCTGCGGATCAGCAACAGCCCCTGTCCGCAGTTGAAGAACGCCTGCTGCACAATCTGTCTCAGGGCATCCTGCCAGCAGAAGGCGCTGACGCCTTTAACCGCGCTTTGTCTTTGAACCTTCCCCAGGTTGTTATCTCATCGCTGGACCTGAAAGCGTTGGCCCTGCAGGCCTCAGATACAGGTGTTAGCGAAGAAGGGGCGGGGCAAAAATTTCAACGCCCTGAACTGGACAGCAACTATGTTGAGCCGGGCACCGACATAGAACGCACACTCGCCGGTTTCTGGGAAGATCTTTTGGGGGTACAGCAGGTCGGTACTGAGGACAGTTTCTTTGATCTAGGTGGGCATTCGCTGATTGCGGTGCGGCTGTTTTCCATGGTTAAAAAAGCCTATCGTATCGAATTCCCCATCTCGGTGTTATTTGAAGCACCGACAATCGCCAAATGCGCGGCGCTGATCGGCGAACGTGTTGGCGGGGACAGCACATCAGAACAATCCGGTGACGGGCAGGGGGGTGTACCCAAATCCACGGCCCGGCGGTTCACTCATCTGGTTCCTATGCATGACGGCGAAGGCGGCACCAAGACGCCATTTTTTCTGGTGGCCGGGATGTTTGGAAATGTTCTGAACCTGCGCCATCTTGCACATCTGATCGGAACTGACAGGCCGTTTTACGGAATGCAGGCGCGTGGCCTTTACGGTGATCAGGATCCCCATACCTCGCTTGTTGAAGCGGCAAGGGATTACATTGGCGAAATGCGCATTGTGCAGCCGCACGGCCCCTATTTACTGGGTGGGTTTTCAGGTGGTGGTATCACCGCTTACGAAATTGCCCGGCAACTGGAGGCAGAAGGTGAAAGCATTGCCCAGCTTATCATGCTGGATACACCGTTGCCGACCCGCGCGCCATTGTCGCTGAAGGATCGTGTTGCTATTCAGATGCAGGAACTTGGTAAAAACGGGGTTTATTACCCGCTGAACTGGGTGCGGCGGCGTTTCCTGTGGGAATTGGGCAAGCTGACATCGCGTTTTGAAGACGCAGAACCACTTGCTGATCACCAGTACCACAATGAAGCCATTGAAGTTGCGTTCATGCAAAGCGTAGGAAGCTACAATCTACAACCCTGGGCCGGGTCGCTTGCCTTGTTCCGGCCCCCGCTTGTGGAAAACTGGAAAGTATCCGGCGGCCGGCTGATCAGTTCCGATCGGGCCTATATGTATGAAGATAATGGCTGGACAAGATGGGTGCCGGAAACCCGTGTTTTTGAAGTGCCGGGGNATCACGATTCAATGGTACTGGAACCCCATGTACGGGTGCTGGCAGCACATATGAAAGCCTGTATTGAAGACGCCGAAGCCGGGCAGAAACCTCTAGCAGAGTGGCAGAATGCTGCTGCGGCGGAATAGACCAGATGACAGATTCCACAATCCTGACCATCGTTCTGAATTACAAAACCCCTGATATGACGCTGAAGTCTGTCAGAGCAGCCCTACTTGAGATGGAGGGTATTGCAGGGGAACTGATCGTTGTTGACAACGATTCCCAGGATGGATCGTTTGAGCAGATTTCCAAAGCCGTTACTGAACAGGGCTGGGATAGGGACGGGCGGGTCCGGGTGATCCAGTCCGGGCATAACGGGGGTTTTGGTGCGGGCAATAATGTAGGCATTCGCGCCGGGCTTTCGGATGGAACTGCCCCTGACTATGTTTATCTGCTCAATTCTGATGCGTTTCCTGACCCGGGCGCGATCCGGCTGCTGCAGGAACACCTTGATACCCATCCTGAAACTGGCTTTGTCGGAAGCTATATTCACGGTGAGGAGGGTGAGGTTCATCATACTGCGTTTCGTTTTCCGGGAATATTCAGTGAACTGGAATTTGCGGTGCGCACCGGGCCTGTTTCCCGGTTGCTGGCAAGATATGTCGTTGCGCCTGCGCTGCCGGAAAAAACCTGCCCGGTCGATTGGGTGGCCGGGGCCAGCCTGATGATGCGTCAGAATGTTCTGGACGAAATCGGGCTCTTTGATGAAAGGTTTTTCCTGTATTTTGAGGAAACCGATCTTTGCCGGCGCGCAAAATTGGCTGGTTGGCCAACAACCTATGTGCGGACTAGTGAAGTCACGCATATCGGCTCGGTTTCAACAGGCATGAAACAGTGGGCGCGAACCCCGAGTTACTGGTTTGATTCCCGCCTGCATTACTTTGTGAAAAATCACGGCGCGCTCTACGCGTTGATCGCAACTGCAGCCCATATACTGGGGGGAACCATCTGGCGGTTCAGATGTTTAATACAACGAAAACCAGTTGGTGGCCCTCCCGGATTCTTGAAGGATTTGATAACACATCTGATAGGTACATCTCTTCGGGCTGTCACCGGACGATTGCCATCGGATGGCGGCAAAGCTTTACCTGATAAATCCAAAAACCCTGATGTACGCCTATGATTAAATGGAGATTTTTATGAGTTCCTTACCTTGTCTTGTCATCGGAAACCAAACCCTGTTGATCCAGTGCAGTGAAATTCTGCTTCAGCGGGGCCACCAGATTAATGGTGTTGTCACGCGAGATCCCCAAATCCGAACTTGGGCTGAAGCCAAGGGATTAAGGGTTGTGGAACAGGGCGCTGATCTTGCTGGTCGGCTTGAGGGTATAAATTTTGACTGGCTCCTTAGCATAGGAAACCTGAATATAATTCCAGAAGCTGTAATCAGTCAGGCCGCTGCCGGGGCTGTTAATTTTCACGACGGGCCTTTGCCGCGCTATGCCGGTCTCAACGCACCGGTCTGGGCCATACTCAATGGTGAAACATCCCATGGCGTGACCTGGCATATGATGGAAGGCGGCATTGATGAAGGGGATATTTTAGAACAGGCCACCTTTGAAATTGCGCCGGGTGAAACGGCGCTTACGCTCAACATGAAATGCTTTGGGGCGGCAATTGAAAGTTTTGCCGGCCTTACTAAGAAGATCGAAGCAGGTGCAAAAATACGCATCCCGCAGGATTTCAAACACCGAAGTTACTTTGCCCGTGATGACCGGCCTGTTGCGGCGGCACGGCTTGATTTTCAGGCCGACGCCGGAAGCCTTGTGGCGTTGGTAGGGGCGCTGGATCATGGGGGTTACTGGAACCCATTGGCCTGCCCAAAGATTGAGGTTAGCGGCAAACTGATTGCTGTTAGTGGCGCTGAAATTGCTGATGGGTATGAAGCGACTAATCCCGGTAAAGTGCTGGATGTTTCAAGTGACAGCCTGGTGGTGGCCACCGGATCACAGCCGGTGCGGCTCATCGGTCTGAAAACTCTTGCAGGCAGTACCATTGAACCGGCATCCATTATTGCATCTGGTGATATACTGGACAGTCTTGATGCCAGCCAGGCCACAGTGTTGAGTGCACAGATGGCTGCGATGGTACACGGCGAAGGGTATTGGCGCCGCCAGCTGTTAAAACTGGACCCCGCAACGCTACCCGGTAGCACAGACGCCAGGTCAGATAGCAACCCGGCGCGGTGCCCGCTAGAACTGCCCGATGGCATGTCGCCGGATAAATTAATGGCTGCAATTGGTGCCTGGTGCCTGCGTTCAGGCAGCAAGACCAGCTTTGATCTGGCCTATCGTGACGACGCCATTGGGGCCGCTGATACCAAAGGTTTCTTAAGCAGCTGGGTTCCGGTTCGCTTTGACGGTGAAACCACGTTTGCCAAAGCTGCAGAAACGTTTGCACAGACACTGGCAGCGGCGCGTGAAAATATAACATTTGCCAGTGATCTGGCACTTCGTGACCCAGAAATCGGCAACATTGCCATCCCCGATATTGGTTTGTCTGTCGGCAACAATAACGACCTGATAGATGGCACACGCATAACCGTGGCCCTGTCAGGAACCACCGCTGAATTTGTTTATGACAGCGCTACCCTGTCCGAAAACGCTGCGGCCATGCTGGCCTCTCGTCTTGAATTTCTGGCCGCCGCTATTGCGGATGGCAGCAATGATGACACCCAGGTGACACAGTTACCGGTTCTGCCTGCGGCCGAGCTGGAACAGGTGCTGCATGGCTGGAACCAGACGGCGACTGATTATGACCAAACAAAAACAGTGCACCAGCTGTTTGAAGAACAGGTCACCCTTCGGCCTGATGCCACGGCTGTGGTTTTTGAGGGCGAAGAACTTACTTACGAAGAACTCAATTCCCGCGCCAACCGTGCGGCCCATGTGCTTCAGCAGATAGGTATAGGCCCGGATACTTTTGTTGGGCTTTATATGCCGCGCTCAGCCGAAATGCTGACCTGCGCCCTTGCCATTCTAAAGGCTGGCGGAGCCTACGTTCCGCTTGATCCGGCCTACCCGGCGGACCGTATCGCGCTTTATATAGAAGACAGCGCTGCATCGGTGATTGTGACGCATTCTTCCATTGCAGCCAACTTGCCGGTGAACGAGGCAAAGGTGCTGGTGCTGGATACAGACCCCCGGGTTTCCAGTGCGCCTGATGCCAACCCCGACAGTGGTGTAGCCCCGGATAACCTTGCCTACATGATCTACACATCGGGTTCGACCGGCAAGCCCAAGGGCGTGATGGTTGAACATTGCAATGTGTCCAACTTTTTCACCGGCATGGATGATCGCATCAGCCATAAAGATGGGGACGTCTGGCTGGCGGTTACCAGCCTGTCATTTGATATTTCGGTGCTGGAACTATTCTGGACACTGGCGCGTGGTTTCAAGGTTGTGCTCAGCGGTGACGAAAACCGCGCATTGGTGGCCGGGGACAGCGGGGCATCGCGCAGCATTGGTGGCATGGAGTTCAGTCTTTATTATTGGGGAAATGATGACGGTGTGGGGCGTGACAAATATCGCACCCTGCTGGAAGGTGCCAAGTTTGGCGACCAAAACGGGTTTTGCGCCGTCTGGACACCGGAACGCCATTTCCACGCTTTCGGTGGCCCCTATCCCAATCCGTCGGTCACGGGTGCGGCTGTCGCCGCGGTAACACAGAATATCGGTGTGCGCGCTGGCAGTTGCGTCGCGCCCCTGCACCACACCGCCCGCATTGCCGAAGAATGGGCCATTGTTGACAACCTGACCAACGGGCGCGCCGGGCTGGCAATCGCTTCGGGCTGGCAGCCGGATGATTTTGTGCTGCGCCCGGAAAATTCACCCCCCGACAACAAGCCTGCCATGTTCCAGGCGATCAGCGATCTGCGCAAGCTCTGGGCAGGGGAAAAGGTTGCCTTTCCACGCAAGGATGGCACCCCGTTTGGTGTTCTTACTCAACCCCGCCCTGTATCGAAAAAGCTTAACGTCTGGGTGACAACCGCCGGCAATCCGGAAACCTGGAAAGAGGCCGGGCGCAATGGCTGTAACGTGCTGACCCACCTGCTGGGCCAGTCGGTGGCGGAAGTGGGCGACAAGATCAAACTTTACCATCAGGCGCTGCGCGATGCGGGCCATAACCCGGATGATTTTACTGTCACGCTGATGCTGCACAGCTTTCTGGCCGAAACCCGTGATCAGGCCCGTGAAATTGCC
>JGI24723J26617_10001531_pt1 | contig 20241 bp, 18 predicted proteins | sample Cruoilmetagenom6_FD_26617 | JGI IMG/M metagenome (IMG submission 26617)
TACACCTTCGCCAACTGCTCATACAGCCCAGGAACAAACTCTTCTTGCCGCTCCAGCCACTCCTGCCGATCCTTCCACCCCACCGAACTCCCGTACGCGATCTCCTCATACTGGAACCCATCCAAAAAAAGCATGCCCCGCTCTGGCCGGCACTCCTCATCATCCACCAACTTGCGTACCACCACACGTTCCAGAACAAGCCTGTCCTCAAAGACCCCTCTCCGTAGATCCGGCTCTCCACCGATCTTCGCGCCCGACAAGCGCATTGTGCCTTCTGCCGCAAACTCCCCGGACAGGAATACGCTCTTGCTGGTTTCGATGTTTTGGGCGTTGAGGGCTGTACCGCCGGAAGACCTGGATGGCGAAGAGCCCGATGACCTGGAGGATGGCCAGTGAGTCCCCCGCCATCCGGGAGAGGCCCGGTCCGTGGGGGCCGGGCGCCCGTTGTCTCTGTGTTGACCGGCGCGCGTTTGGGGTGTCAGTGGCAGGACTGTGCTGCAGATGCCACGTGTGTGGTGACGGGTGCGGCTCCTGTGGGGAGTGGACGGTTGGGCCGCCGGATCGCGGTTTGCCGGGAGCATGTCGCTCCGGTGAAGCGGGTGCTGCCGGATGCTGCGAGGCGGGTGTCATGAGTGGCGAGAGGGACCGGGCGGGGGTGATGCCGGCGAAGAGGCAGGTCCGCAGGTCGTGCAGGCCGGGACCGGCGGACACACCGGTGGGGAAGACGGTCGTGCGTCCGGCCGGCAGGGATGTGGTGCTTTTTGATCGGGCAGGCGAGTCGGGTGAGTTTGGGGGGAGGGTTGTCCCCAGGGCTGGGCCCTGGGGGTTTGGGGGTTATCTGCTCATGTTGACGAGGTCGCCGAGGAGGGAGTCGGAGGCGGAGATGATGCGGGAGTTGGCTTGGAAGCCACGTTGGGCGATGACGAGGTTGGTGAATTCTTGGGCGAGTTCGACGTTTGACATTTCGAGGGTGCCTGCATCGAGGGTGCCGATGCCGGCTGCGCCTGCGACGCCGAGGGCGGGGTTTCCGGAGTTTACGGTGGTCGCGAAGAAGGAGTCTCCGACTTTTTCGAGTCCGGCGGGGTTGTTGAAGAGGGCGAGGGCGACTTGGCCGAGTGGTTTGTTTTGTCCGTTGGAGAAGGCGCCGGTCACCATGCCGTCTGTGCCGATTGAGAATGCCTGCAGGTGGCCGGTACGGTAGCCGTTTTGTGCGTAGACTGCGGCGGTGTTTGCGCCGGCGAGGGAGCGTAGGCCTGTGGCGGTGTCTGCCCCAAAGTTGATTGTGAGGCCGGCGCCACCCCATGAGGAGTCCGGGAAGGCTGTTTCGAGTTGGGCTTTCGTGATGGCGAGCGTTCCCTCTGAGGTCAAAACTCCTGTGACAGGGTCGAAGGTGTGTGTGGTGTTTGCGATGGGAGTCGCGGGGTTTGCACTGTTGTTTGTGACCTCAAAATCCCAGCCTGTTGCTGTTTTGGTCCAGGTTGCTCCCATGACGAGCTCCCGGCCAAGCACGTCAAAGACAGGAATGGATGAAGTGATTTTGCTTGCTACTGCGGTGTCGGGAGGGAGAATGCCTCCTGCCTCTACGGTATCGGATGCCTTTGGCTGTTGGGTTTGGTTCAAGGGGAAGCGGAGGTTCTCGATGGCCTGGGCGTTGTCGATAGTGCCTGTTCCGGGGTTTGCGAGCCATCCTTGGATGATCGCTCCATTGGGGGCAGTTAGATGTCCCGCGGCGTCGAACGAAAATGAACCGGCCCGTGTGTAGAAGGTTCTGCCGTTTTTCGCGGCCGCGAAAAACCCGTCTCCTTGAATGGCGAGGTCGGTCACGCGGTTTGTGAGTTGATTTGCTCCTTGGGTGAAGGAACCGCGGATTGCTCCTATCGAAACGCCAAGTCCGATTTGTGCGGGATTTGTGCCGCCTGTGTTTTCGTTTCCTGCCCCCGCTCCTGCAATCGTCTGGCTCAGGAGGTCGGTGAAAACGACTTGGCTGGCTTTGTAGCCGGTGGTGTTGACGTTGGCGATATTATTGCCAATGGTGTCCATGAAAGTTTGGTGTGAGCGCAGGCCGGAAACTCCGGCAAACATCGAGCGTAGCATGGTGTTTTCTTTCCCTGTTTTCTGAGGTTGGGCGGGGTTGTGTACGCGGCATTGGGTAGGGTTGTGTCTTTGTGCATGACCGCGTATGGGTCGTTGAGGGGTGTCGCTGTTTCGGTGTGGTCGCGTATGCGAGCCCGGTGAGGGGTGTCGCTGTTTCGGTGTGGTCGCGTATGCGAGCCCGGTGAGGGGTGTCGCTGTTTCGGTGTGGTCGCGTATGGGTCGTTGGGTAGGGGTGTTGCTGTTTNGGTGTCGGGTTCCAGGGAAGACAGAGNTGCTGCTCCCGTGAGGATCTTCTCCTGTGTTCAGAGCGGTTCGTTTCCTGGTTTTTCGACGCTGACGATCGAGGCAATTGGTACTTCCTTCTGGCCGATCACGAGCAAAACACCGTTTGTGCTGAACCGGGCGCCTGTGACCATGCCCTCAATCGTGTCGCCATCGTTTGTCTCTGAAGTCACGTGTTTTCCAATGAGGGCAGTGCCCATTTGCGCGCGTTGCCGGCTTCCCGCTGCTTCTTGGGTTTCGCGTAGCTCCTCCAATTTTTCGACCATCGTGAACATGGCGGACTGGGCGAGGAACTCTGTGCTGTCCGCCGGAGCGGAGGGGTTTTGGTACTTGAGCTGGGCAACGAGAAGTTGGAGAAACACATCTTTGGATGCTTCTGGCGGTTTCCCTCCCGCTGTGATGCCGGCTTGTGTTGGCCCGGCTGCCGGTTCGGCTGCTGATGGCGATGCCCCGGGTGACCGTGTACCTGCCTGCCTGGCGTGAGCGATTGCTCTGGACAATGCTGTGGGTACTGCTCTCGGCAAGGCAGAGGATTGCGGAGCGGAACTGCTTGGAGACAACCCGGCAGGCTTGGATGCGCGAAGCGCTTGTTGGGCTGCGAAGAAGGGAGTTTTGCTTGTGAAAGATCTTGTTCCGGCTTGCGGAACAAGATGTGGGAAGACGCTCGAGAGCGCGGACATTGTTTCTCCTCACACCAGGATGTCGAGATGGGGGGCGCCGGAAGATCGGGCATTGTTGGATTTGCCCAAGGTATGGGCAGTTGTGTTTTGTGGCCAGGGTGCACGACCGCCACGGCCTTCTGCGAGAAGGTGTTGCTTTCGAGCAGCCATGTCGGGGTTTTCGTGCTGCTCTCCTTTGAGGGAGTGCTCGTCCGGGGAGTTGTGCTCGTCCGGGGAGTGCTCGTCCAGGGAGTTGCTTGGGGACTGCTCGTGCGGGGAGTCCCCTTCTGTGAGGCTGTTGTGCAGGGAAGCGTCTTGGCTGGGGCTCCTGTGTGAGAAGTCCTGGGCTGAAAACTTTTCTCCCTGAAATTTTTGCATGTCAGGTGTTGTCGAATGGACTTCAATGGTGAGGTCGAGATCGGGGTTGTCGAGGTTGATGTCGAGGCCGGATGAGGAGGCAGCGCTATCTGTTTGTGTTTGGTTCCTGCTTTGGCGGAGGGTTTGTTGGAGGTCGGGGAGAGATGCCGCGATGGCTTTGCGCGTTTCGGGCATTTCTGCGGAGAAGTGCACCTGCATGCTGTCTCCACTTATTTCTACGGTGATGTCGACTGTGCCGAGGTCATCCGGCTGGAGTATGAGATGCGCGCGAAACACGCCGTCTCTCTTTTGTATGAGAGGTTCGACAACACGTATGAGCTGTTCAGAGGGTGATTCGGCAGTTTGGTTGGGAAGAGCGGCAGGGAAGCTGCTGCTTTTTTGGACGGGGGAGGTTGCTGTCGTTCCAGGCGAAAAAGGCGCGGCGACCAGAGAAGGTGTCCCAAAGGCAGATGTCGTGCCCTGGGTGGGATGACTCCCGTCTGTGAGCCCGTCTGTGAGAGAGAAGGCAAGGAATTCCGGTTGGTTTGTGGTGTTTCTTGGGTTTGTGTGGGAGTTTGTTGGGGAGGAAGGCGTTTCTGGGATCTGTTGGCTTTGCCTTGTCTTATGGTTTTCGGCTGTCCACGTTTCTTTCGGCGTATGTGCGAGAACACTTGTCAGGGAGTTTCGCCTGTGCAAGAGGGGAGTGGTTTGTTGGTCCTCTGCTTTTGTTGAGGCATTCCCGGTGCGTGTACTTTCAGTGTGCGCATTCTCGGTGCGTATATTGCGAGGTAGCAGCTTTGCTTGGGGGAGAAGTCCGTGTGCCGAGGAGTGTGCAGCAGCAGTAAAAGACGAGGAGATGCCTGTTGGTGTGGGGGTTGGGCGGGGTGTGTGGCGGGTTTCTGGCTTTTTCAAGTGGTTTGCGGGTGATGGGTTTGCCTGTGAGAGGGCAATTTGCGAAAAGAACCGTGTGCCTGACTTGTCTGCCCGCATATTTTCTCCTGGGCGGGAGAGGCTGGGGTGAGAAGCGGAATCTGAGGACAAAGCAGCAGAAGAAAGGCCGGATGCAGATTGGTTTTTTGCCTCCTGTCGGGCTCTTTGCTCTCTCTTGTGTTTCGATACGGTTGTTTTTTCTGCTCTTTTTCCGGTGTTCTTTGCGGCTGTGTTTTCTCTTTGGGGAGAGGAACTGTCCTCGGGTCGGGCACGAAGCGGCGTGCGGAGGGATTTTTTCTGGGAGAACCTGCGTTGTTGCCGTGGAGCAGGTAGAGAGGGGACAGGCGCAGAGGTCATGCGGTGCCTTTGAGCATGGTGGTGATGCGGGCGATATATTTTTCTGTCTCTGAAAATGGAGGAACGCCCTGGTATTTCAGCACGTTGCCGGGCCCCGCGTTATACGCTGCCAGGGCTTTTTCGACACTGCCGAAACGGTGCAACTGGGCCGAGAGATAACGGGCAGCCCCCTCTATTGCCTGCGCAGGATGAAAAGGATCGCGTACACCGAGTTCCCGAGCTGTTCCCGGCATGAGCTGCATAAGCCCTTGTGCCCCTGCCGGGCTCACCGCGCGGGGATTGAGACTTGATTCGGCACGGGCAACTGCAGCAAGAAGGGCTGGTGAGATGCCATGTCGCTCACCGCTTTCGCGGAAAAACCCGTCAAAGGCCGTGCCCAAGGGGAATTTTTTTGCGGTGGAGTTGGTGGGCAAAGTGGACTGTGCCGATCGTGCCAACAGGGATGGGGAGAGGGTCTCCACTTCTGCAGCAGAGGCGGAGGTCGAGACGGTTGCTGCCGCGGCACGTGAGACAGGGGAGAAAACTGGGGTGAGGTGCGCCATGACACTGGCTTGGCTTCCCTTTTGCGGGCGCTCTTGTGCGTGCGCTTGCGTGCTCGGAAGGTCCTCTTGACGTGCTGTTTCCCCGGCAAGAAGCTGTTGGAACAGGGGAGAGAACAAGCTGTTTGCGAGGGTGCTCGAAGGACTGTGGCTGGGGGTGTTTCCGAGTTTTGCGATGACAGGCCCGTGGTGTACTGGCAGGTGTGTTCTCAGCTTGTCTGCGGTATATTCTTTCTGGTGTGCTGCTCCGTGTGCTGTCTTTGGGGTCGGGGGCCTGTGGCGGGGGAGAGATCTGGGGAGAAACCCCTTTGGGTATATTTTTCCGCGGAAGGCGAGCCACCCTCTTGTGATGTGTCCCGTGATATGCCCTGTCATATGCCGTTCACCTGCTCTCGTGTCATTTTTGTCTGCTGTTTCTGGGGTTTTTGCCGGTTTGTGTTCTGGTGGAGCGGGTTTCCCGTTGGCCTTGGCCTGGGCTCCGGGTGAAGCGGTTTGGTTTCTTGCCGGNTTGGGTTCCGGTCCGGGCTAGTTGCTTTGATCATCTGCGAGACAGGCGTTGAACTGGGCGCGTGTTTGTCGGGCGTTTGTCAGGTCGTCCAGAAAACGGCCTTCTTCTCGTGCGACGTCTTCTTGATGTGTGCAAAATGCTCGTGTTCTTTGGCGTTCGAGGCTCTCGACGCGTTGTGCGGCTTGGTGATGGCAGGCTTGGGCTTGTGCAACACGGGTACTTGCTTGCAGCACGTCTTTTTCTGCTGCTTCTATTGAGGCTGCTGCGTGTATTTGCCGGCCGCGTGCTCGCTGGAATGCAGAAGTGGGGTGCGGGGTTGCCGCGTCTTCTGCGGTTTGTGCTGCCAAACGTGTTTTGCGGTTCTGCACGATCGCGCGCGTGATGGCGAGCGCAGTGTTGGCGGCGAGTAGCTCGTTTTTTGCGAGTTTTTTTTGTGCGTTGCGTACTTGGAGCACCCGGTCCAGGCGAAAAGAGAATTTTTTCATGTGTTGACCACCGTGTGGAGTGCTTGCCATGCGGTTTCTGCCGGGCAAATTTCTGCGAGGTCTTGGCGTAAAAAAGTATCCATTACTGATTTGCGGGCGACTGCCCGATCGACGAGAGGGTTTGCTCCTTCTGCATATGCCCCAATTTCAATCAGGTCTTTTGTTTCTTTGTAGGCGGCGAGCAGACGACGGAAGGCGATCGCGTGCGATTGTTGTTCTGGTGAGGTCACGGCTTTTGTGAGGCGAGAGGCTGAGGCGAGCACGTCGATTGTGGGAAAATGTCCTGCTGCCGCGAGTTCTCGCGAGAGCACGATATGCCCGTCAAGAATCGAACGGACTGTGTCGGCGACCGGCTCATTCATGTCGTCCCCCTCGACCAGCACGGTATANATTCCAGTGATGCTGCCCTGCTCGTCGGTTCCTGCGCGTTCCAGGAGGCGTGGAAGCAGGCCAAAAACCGAAGGTGGGTAGCCGCGGGTGGCGGGAGGTTCCCCGGCAGCGAGGCCGATTTCGCGTTGCGCCATTGCAAAACGGGTCACGCTGTCCACCATGAGCAAAACATCCGCGCCCTGTTCCCGGTGCCATTCTGCAATGCGTGTCGCGGTGAATGCGGCGCGATGCCGGATCATTGCCGGTTCATCTGAGGTGGCGACGACCACAATGGAGCGGGCGAGTCCTTCTTCTCCCAAATCATTTTCGATAAATTCTCGTACTTCTCTGCCGCGTTCTCCGACCAGCCCAATGACGGAAACTTCAGCGTCGGTGCCGCGCGCAATCATGGAAAGCAAAGANGACTTTCCGACCCCTGACCCGGCGAAAATGCCAATGCGTTGTCCTCGACCACACGGTACAAGAGTGTCGAGTGCCCGCACGCCGAGTGGAAGTTGGCGGGTGATACGCTGACGGCGTAGTGGGTTTGGCACAGTGTGGCAGATCGAGACACGCGCAAGATGCGTGAGTGGCGGGCCATTGTCGATCGGGTTGCCAAGCCCGTCAATCACACGTCCGAGCAGGGCGTGTCCAACGGGCACGGTAAAGGGCTTGCCTTCGGAATACGCGGCGTCCCCGCTACGCAGGCCGGTTGTCTCTCCATAGGGAACACAGACTGTCCGTTCGCCTTGCAGCCCTACAACTTCTGCCATGAGCGGTCCGCTTGATTTCAGCAGGGTTACCGTGTCGCCGACTGCAAGGTCAAGCCCTTCAACTTCGACATTCATGCCGATAAGCCGGGTGACGTGCCCTTGGGGAACCGGTTTCATTGCGGTGGTGAGGCGGGCAATACGTGTCGAGAAGGAAAGACTCATTGCAGGCTCTCCTCAAGCAGCGGGGATGCCTCGGGCAGTGCAGGTTGCTCCGGGGGGGGTTCATGCAGCCTCACTCCCGCAGTAACCTGCACTGGGCCGGCCTGTTCTCCTGCGTGTTCCCCGGCACCTGTGCTGTGGCCCAAGGTGTGGGGGTCGTCTGTGTCGGCTCGGTTTCCGGGATTTTCGTCCTGGTCGTTTTCGTGGACTTCGCCGCTGGTTTTGTTGTCGCTGTCGTCCTCGCTGTCGTCCTCGCTGTCCTCATTGGTGTTCTCAATGGGGTCCTCAATGTCGGTGTTCTCGCTCGCGTCGTCTGCTTGAAGCGTGGCGCGTGCGCGGCGGATTGCGGTGGAGATTTGTGCGTCAACTGTGCAGATTCCTGCTTCGAGGATTGCTCCGCCGCGTTCGATGCTCGGATCTGCGACGAGTTTTACGGCGCGACCGGGGGCAATTCCTGCCAAGTCTCCTACTGTTTCGACATCGAGTGGGTGGAGTCGTGCGACGGCGTCTTTGCGGTTTGGGATTGACGCGAGGCCCCTGCGTACTGCGTCTCTTCCGATGTGTGTTGCGGTGTCGATCTCGCGGCCGACCAGGCTTTCGGCAATGGTGAGGGCGGCTTCGGCGAGGCAGGCACTGAGCTTGTCGATGTCGATGCGTTCTCTCTCGTCGAGCTCGGTTTTCGCCTGTTCAAGTCCCGCAATGGCATAGCGGGCGCGTTCTTGTAGGGCAGCGGAGAGTTCGGCAAATTTTTGTTGTGCTTGGCGTTCGCCTTTTTTGTATCCGTTGTCATAGCCTGCTTTTTTGCTTTTTTCTATCGCGTTTTGCAGGGCAGCGGAGGCTTTTTCTCGTTCGTTTTCGAGGCTGAAGGATTGTTTCGACCGGGAGTTTTGCTGTGCGTCCTGGAATTCTGTGTTGAAAGATGGGAGGCGTACCTGTGGTGCCGGGATGGTTTGGTGTTCTTCAGAGCGTAAAATTTTTCCGGAACTTGTAATGGCATGGTGTCTTCCTGCTTCGTTTGTAGGGGAGAGCTCTTCCCAGAGGTCTTTTTGTGGGTGTTTTTGTGCGTGTTTTCTTGTGTGGTGTTTCCGGTTTCAGGTGACAAAGTCTTCACCTCCTCTGGACACAACGATCTGTCCTTCGTCTTCGAGTTTGCGGACGACGCGGATGATGATTGCCTGGGACTCTTCCACGGTTTTGATACGCACGGGCCCCATGAGTTCCATTTCTTCTTGGAGGTTTTGCGCCGCTCGCTGTGAGAGGTTTTTCAAGATCTTGTTTTTTGTGGCGTCTTTTGTACCTTTGAGGGCAGTTCCCAAGTCTTTTGTCTCGATATTTTTCAAGATCATTTGGATGGCCCGATTGTCGAGGTCGGCAATGTTGTCAAAGATGAACATTCGGCTGCGCAACTCTTCGGCGAGCTCTGGGTCGTTTTGGTCGAGTCCCTCAAAAACGATGCGTTCTGTGCCGCGTTCGGAACGATTCAAGATGTCGACAACACGGTTCACGCCACCCACGCTTGTGACATCCGCTGAGGTCAAAACTGAGGAAAGCTTTGCTTTCAAGACGTTTTCCACTTTTGTAATCACGTCGGGGGATGTGCGTTCGAGTGTGGCAATACGGTGCGCAATATTGGATTGCATACGCTCTGGCAGGGCAGCGAGGATGTTTGCTCCCTGGATTGAAGGAAGGTGGGCGAGCACAAGCGCGACAAGCTGGGGATGTTCCTCTTGTAGATAGCTGATGACCTGGCGGGCGTCTGCTTTGCGCAGGAATTCAAAGGGGGCGTTGAGCGACGACATGCGCAGCCGCTCGAGGATTTCNTCGGCACGCTGGTCTCCAAAGCTGGTGGCGAGCACTTCGCGCGCGAACTCGAGGCCCCCCTTGCCGTGGATGCTGTACTTCGACATCGTCTCTTGGAACTCGGAGAAGCACTGATCCACCATTTCGGGGGTGAACTCATCGAAGTGAGCCACCTGGCTCATCAACTCTTCCACCTCGTCATCCCTCATGTTCATCAGGACTTTGGCGGAGCGTTCCGGGCCCATTTGCACGAGAAGGAGAGCTGCTTTTTCCGTGTTCTGCAGTTCGCTGTATGNGACCATTACTCTTCCTCGTTCAGCCAGCGACGTAATAACTGGGCGACTTCGTCAGGACGCTGGTCAATGAAGTCGGAGACCTCTTCGCGTACAAGCAAGCGCTGACCTTCCAGCGCACGGGTTTTTTGTAGCTGTTTCAAGGTCTCTTGTGGCGTGATGGTCTCTTCTTCTTCTTCTTTCTCTTCTTTTTTGTCTTCTGCGGCGAGAAGCTCTCCTGCAGCCTGTTGTGCTTCTTCGAGTTCNGCGATGTCGACATTGACGGTGACCGGTTTTCTTCCTGCCTTCCAGGCTTTGGCCTGGCGGCGGAAGCCTCGCCACATGGAGAACAAAACCAGGATTGTGATGAGGATTGATGCTGCGGTGCGGATCGTTTCCAACAGGGCCTGTCGGGCCGAGGCGGCTTCTGTTGCTGCAGCATCGGATGCTTGTTTCTCGTCGGTTGTGGTGTCGAAGGGCAGTAACGCGATGTTCACCAGATCGCCTCGTGCCGCGTTGAATGGCACTGCGGCCTGAATGAGCTGGGTCAAGTCTTCACGTAGTGCTGTTTCTGCGGCAGCAACTTCTTGTGTTGACAAGTCATCGATGTCTTTTTCCGCGGTTTTCGCCGCACGTGTGCGTACGATTTTATCGTCGATGAGTGCCGCAATTGATAGGCTTTGGATACTTCCCGGTGCNTTTTCTTTATGCTCGACAATTCGTTCGTACGGGTAAGAGGCTTCGGTTTTATTATGGGTATAGACGCTTTCTTCTTCGCTTTCCATGCCTGTTACCGGACTGCCTGGGTTCACGACCTCTCCGGCCTGATTTCCGGGTCCGGTGAAGCTCTCTCTTGTGCTGGTTTCTGCGAGAGGGTTNCGCTGGGCCGGTCCAGTGATCTGGTTGCCTTCCGCGTCGACAGTGTTGAANGTGGCGGGGCCGGTTGTTTCGTAGCTCTCCGTGGTGAGATTGGTTTTGTCAAAATCAAGCACCGAGGCCACCGTGACTTTTGCATTGTCGGGACCGACGACTTTCTCGAGAAGGGCCGTAATGTCTTTTTCGAGGGTGTCGCTGAACACGCCGGCCTGGTCAACGCGGGAATGTTGCTGCACAGTTCCTGTGCCCGGGGATTCCCCTGGCATGTGGAGCAAGTTTCCTTCAGTGTCGGAAACCGCGATGCTCTCAGGAGAGAGCCCTTCGATGCTGGACGCCACGAGGTGCACGATTGATTCGACTTGCCCGTCTGTAAGACGCCCGCCACGTCGGAGGGTAAGCGTGACAGATGCCCCGGCTTTTGCTTTGTCGGTCGCGAACACCACTTGTTTCGGAATCGCGAGCAGGATTTTTGCCTTGTGCACTTGGGCAAATGCTTCAAGCGTTTTCGCGATTTCCTCTTCCATTGCTCGCTTGATGTTCATGTTCTGGATCTCGGAGGAGGTGGTGATGCCTTGTTGCCCGAGCAAGGCATACCCCCCTTTGTCCTGGCGGGGCAGTCCCTCTGCCGACAACTCAACCCGAAGGTCGTTCATGCGTGTGCGGTCCACCATGATGGTCGCGCCGCCGTCCTCGATCTGGTACGGCTCACCTTTTTTATCGAGCTGGGTTTTGATGGCCCCCGCGTCTTCCGGGGTGAGACCGGTGTAGAGGGGTGTCATCTCCGGGGTAAACGCCCATCGCACCAGGAGGACGGTGCCGAGAATCACACTCACCACAGTCAAGCCCAGGACGACCTGCTGTTTGAGGGTGAGACTTTCCAGCATGGAGCGGGCTTTGCCAGGGATTGTCTGTGGGAAGGACTGGGCCATCAGACGGGCATCCGCATGATCTCATTGAAGGCTTGGATTGCCCGGTTGCGCAGTACAACAGTGAGATCGACTGCGAGCTGTGCTTTGGTTGCAGCGATTGTGTAATCATGTACGTTTTCAAGCTTGCCAGTTGCGGCAAGCCGGCCGAGCTTGTTGGCTTCTTGTTCTATTTCTGCGATCTGGCTGAGAGCCTGTGCGAATCCGTTGCTTTCTCCCGTGTGACCGACGCTGCCTTCCTGATGGGGGAGGAGGTGTCGGGGCAGGACGCGGCCAAGGGAAGAAGGATTCGCTTGAGAGAGCAAAGAGGCGGGGTTCATCGTGTCACTTCCCGATACTTAGAGCAGACTGATATGCGGCTTTCGCGTGGGAGACGGTTTGGAGGTTGAGCTGATATGCCCGTTGCGCCATGAGCAGCTGGGTCATTTGCCCAGGGAGATCAATACTGGGATACCGGACGTACCCATTCTCGTCGGCGAGGGGATGCTGTGGTTCGTGCACGAGTTTTCCGATAGAGTCCGTTCCCCGCACGATGCCCCCAAGCCGGGCGCCCCCTGACCCTGTGTTTTGTGCCACGATGAAATGGGGTCGGTACGCCTCCTGATCTGTGGACCGAACTGTGTTGATATTTGCGATATTGTCGCCCACCACTTCAAGCCAGGTGCGGTGCAGGTTGAGTGTCTGCGTTGCTGACGAAAGAATGCTAAAAAGTGCCATCTTCTTCACCCTTTTATGACGCTGCGCAATATGCCAACCCGACGGACTATGACATCTGCCATGATGGCTTGTTTCAAATCTGTATCAGTCAGTGCGATGAGTTCCGCGTCTGGCATGACATTGTTCCCGTCTGCTTTGTCGGGGTCGCCGGTCGGGAGAGTGGCGATGGGTTCCGGTGTGTGGCCCCACATGCGAGGCAGGCCAAAGCCTTTTGTGGGAAGATGTGCACCAGGACCAAAGGAGGGCCCAGGGCCTTTCGTGTGACCCGTCGCATCCTGTAAGGCGCTCTCGAATTCCACGCGTAACGCCTGAAATCCAGGCGTCGCGATGTGCGCGAGGTTTGTGGCAATCTGCTGACGCGCACGGCAAGGCCGTTGAGGGCGGCATGCGCCATTTCTATCGTGGGGTCAGAGATCAGCATGATGCCCTCTCTCCATAGGGTGACGCTGGTGACGTATTGCGGAAGTGTGTGAACGGGACGGGTCGCTGAGAGGTGTGCGCGAGGTGTGTGGACGGGTCGGACCGAGAGGTCGCGTCGAGAGGTGCGGATGGGCCGGATACCGCGTGGTTAACTTGACTGTACTGATATAACTTTGCTGGTTTGCATGTGAAGAACACACGAAAAGTCTGCAAGACCGCTCCTGCTTTTGCGGGACGTGAGGCGGTGTCGTCCGTGTGCGCTAAGGAGCTTTCCGTGCTTACTGGGGTATCGGCGGTTTGGGTTTTCCGTCTTAAGCACGAAAGAGACAGGGAGCCGGTTTTTGCGCTTTATGTCGGGAAAAATGGAGAGATTTTGTTTCGTGAGACTGCCTGATCTTGTGGCACGGGTGTGTTTCGTCAATTCCAAGAGAAAGTTACTTCAAGTATAGATATGTCCATGAAAGTGTTTGTGGGGATGTTGAGTGCCGAGGAGTTGGGAAACGGCATCCTTGGGATTTGCGTGGTATAGGTAATTTCAGGGGTTTCTTGGGGGTGGAGGAAGCCTCGCGTATCCTCGTTGTACGCAAAGGACCCTGTGGCTCAATCGTGTTTGTTGCCTCTGAGGCGAGCGTGGGTGGTGAGAGCTTTTTTGTATACGCTAGCGTCTTTTTTGATGTGATCGCCTACACTGCGCATGAATATTTTTATTATGCGTATGCAAATTTCTCATTTTATAATATGGCACGCATATTGTAAAATATTTTATTTATGCTTTTCAAGGAGTTGGGAAAGCGAGTGGCAGCCAACTGTGTGCGGCGGTCTTCGCTGCAGTTGACATGGTTATTGTGTTTGTGGGTGGCTCTTTCGCAGAAAAAAGTGTACATTTCTGGAGCCGTTTTTATAATGAGATTTACGCGGGAAAGGAGGAGTAATGGAAGGACCTGAGGACGGAGCCTTGATGTGGGGAATACCGGATATCGCGATGCGTTTGGGCGAGCACGTGCACACAGTTGCACACTGGTATTGGGAAGGCCACCCTTTTGATGCCTTGCCCACCCCTGACATGGTATGTGACGTGGAACCGTATTGGATGCGAAATCGTCTGCGCTCTTGGCTGGGACGACAGCAGAAAATTGCGCAGAATACGGGAAATCCCACCATTCCTCCTGAGATCATGCTTATTCTTCGTACAGGAATGGGTCAGGTGAAAGAAATGGCTGAACTAAAAAACAAAGTTAAAGCAAATTTCAATGAACTGATGCAAGACGCTCAAGAGATGGACATCCCTGGTCTTGCTGAAGATTTTCCCCTCATGGCACGTATCGCGATCGATCTCGATATGCGACCGGATCGCCTCGTGTCCACTGCCGACCGGCTTGCACTTGCCGGTATGTGGCCCGCACTCTCCTTCGATGANGACATCATTCAAAGCGAAACGCCGGTTGGTATGTTCTGCCGCGGCCTGCGTGGTGTCGCACTGCGNCATTGCGGCGCGATCGAAGAATCAATGGCAGAGCTTGCTGCTGTGCTACGGTCGCCAATTCTCCCTCGAGATGCAAAAGAATTCTTGGAGTATCAGCGGGCACACAGCGGGATTTTTGCTGGAATGCTCGGGTTTGCTCGTGAAGAATTCAAGATGATCCTCGCGAAGGGTGGCCTGTACGCAGGCCAAGCACAATTCTCGCTGGCCATGCTGGACTCGTACCAAGGACGTTTCCGGGATGTGCTTGAGAGAGCCCCGGAGGACACACTGGCACACCACTGGCAGCGAGTTGTCGGTGACGTGNACAAGTCGAACGCCAACTTTGAGCAGGCGCGAGCGAGCTTCGAGGGAGCAGTGCAAGACGCGGAGCGGTTGGGGGAACCCGGACTTGCTGCTCGTCAGCGTGCCCACCTCGCGGNCNCTGTTGCCTGGTCCTCACCGCAGGAAGCCGTGGCAATGGCACGGGATGCGATTGCGGAGAATCAGAAATTCGACAACCAGTTGGAAGAGCTGATCAGCTACATTGCTCTTGGTCTCGCGAGCATCGGAACCGCCCCTCCGGAACAGGCAGAAGCAGCCTTGCAAGAAGGGGAACGTATCGTGCAGGCAACCGGAGCGATCTGGGCAGAACCCCAGCTCCTTGCAACCCGTGCCTTTCAGGCCGCATTTGCAGGCCGGAACGATGACCTTTCCCGACTCACAAATATGGTNCGNNATCGTTCAAATGCGTATGGCGCAGAAGGCTACTATGTCGATATTCTGCCTACATGGTCAGGTGGCTCCACCCTGCGTTCAGTTGATCGTGCGCGCAGCTGGCAATGGCTCGATGACGCTGAACAATCCCTGCATCGCTGGCATGAAATTCTCGAAGCCCGCCATGCGATTGCTGCGAGTTGAGATGAAACCGGAGTGGAGGATGGTGCCTAGGACTGTTCTTCCCTTTCGGCGCGCATTTTGCTTTTCATAGGCCGGAATGCCCGCCTTTTCTCCGCGCGTGACACCGACAGGACAGACCTGTCGGTGTCACGCGCGTGATCAGGGACGCCGGCAAGGCTGTTGGGCAGGGCAGCTTGGGGCTGTCTTTTAGGAGAGAGCATCGAGGAACGAGGGGTCGGAGGCGTCTGCTGTCTGCGCGTAATGAACTTGTTTGTGGCGCTGTTTGTGGAGTTTTCCAATTATTGATCGCATGTGGTAGCGCGTGTCGGTCTCGACCGCTCCGGCTTCTTCGAGTAGGCGGAAGGCCCGTTTCGTGAGGGATGAAGGAAACGGGCCGGGGTTCTCCGGTGGGGAGAAGGGGAGCACGTCGAGGGTGCTGTCTGTGCGTAAAGCGACACGCATGTCAATGATGCGGGTTTCGTATTCATCGAGTATTTTTTCCCAGGGTGTGGCACCGGTTGTGGCGGGTGGTGTGGCAGAAGCAGGGGGGTGTGGTGGTACTAGGTGCTTTTTCATGGGACGATTCACATTACGGCTTGGCTTTCCCGGCCGGTGTCTGTTTCTTGGGCAGCTTCGCGCCAGGCGGACTGCAGCGGTTCTATGAGGTCCCGGCAAAACTTGATTTTCTCCGGGTCTTTTTGGATGTTTGCTTCGCGGAGCTGACGCAAAATGTAGTCGTAGATCTGGGCTAAGGATGTTCCCCCGGACCATAGTTCGGGTCGGAGGGAACCGGAGAGCTCAAAGACAATTTCTTGGGCGTGCAGTAATTTTTCGTTTACTACTGCGAGATTGTTGGTTTCGAGTGCTTTTTCGGCTTGGCGCAAGTCTTTCACAAGCGCGTCATACAGCATGACGAGTAGNCGCGCAGGCGATGCTGTAATCACACTGTCTCTGATGTATCTTGCGCGTACTGACTGTTGTGACATGCGATCTCCTGTCAATCGTTCCTGTTGTCTTGTGCGCGTTCTGCTCTGTCTTGACTCGGGCCTTTACCTTCAGGACGATCGAGACGGGTTGGCGAGTGCCTGGCCGAGGAAACTGCCTTGTGCTTGCATTTGTGAGAGTGCGAGTTCCAGCGAAGTGAACTGTCTGCGTAAGGTTTGTTCTCGCAACACAAGCCGGTCATCCCATTCTGAGATCTGAGTTTCGATGTCGCTCACAGTGCTTTTCAGACCGTCTATACGGGTTTGTATATATCCGCTGACGGGGTTTGTGGCGTTTTCGACGACAGATACCAGGCGTTGGGCGAGACCAGGAGTGTAAGAGAAAGTTCCCGAGACCGGTGACGCTGCAGTGATTTCGAGTTTGAGTCCGGTCATGAGTGAGTCGGTCGCGTCTGCGGTCAGTACACGTCCTATTCCTGTGGCGGGTTTTCCTCCGATGGTTCCGGCAACGTTTGTGCCCGAGTGAGTTTCGTAGGTGTTTGCTATGGTTGCAATGCCTGTTTGCCCCGCGCCCACATTGTTGGTTTTTACTTCAAACTGTGTGCTTGCGCCGTACTGTGCCGACTTGATGTGCAGGGCATTGCCNGAGATGGACGCGGAGAGGCCGAGCCCTTTTTGCGACATTGCGTTGTTGATGCCGCTCACGATGTTTGTCAGGGTCTCTCCTGGAGAGGCGCTGTAGGACACTTCGTTTGTGCCGATTCGGAGCGAGATTACTTCTGCGGCTGTAATNGTGCCGCCTCCCAAAACGCTTCCTGTGGTTTGGGCTTGTTGGGAGGCTGTGGTGATGTTGACGGCATAGTCGCCGTCCACAGTGCGATCTCCCGCGGAAGAGAAGCCAATGCCCGAGGTTGGTGATGTGCCGCCTTGGGTAAAGACAGTGGTAACTCCTTGCGGGTCGGCAGTAAAGGCCTCGATGAATTTTTCGCGGTTAAAGTTCAGGCCGCCGCCAAACTCGATACTTACTCCTGCCATGCCGGCACTACCGATGGAGTTTGCACCCATTTGCGCAGATACTGATTTGTAAATATCTTGAAGAAAGCGACGCGCGACGGCGTCGCCGGTTAAAGGCTGGGCTTTGCTTGTCTCAGTGTTGTACTTGCTGAGTGTTTCGACGCTATTGATGGCGGCGTTTGCTGCGTCGACGAAGCTTTGTATTTTGTCGGCGAGTCCGTTGCTGTCTTGTCCTACTTCTATGGTGACGACCGATGCGCTCGTTTTCGCGAGGCTGATTGTGACGCCTGACAGGAGACCTTTGACTTCGTTTGTGGCCGATTCGTAGGTGTAGGCCCCTGGGCCTGTGCCCACAGTGATCTGGGAGTCAGTTCCGGCGAAGAGGGTTTGTAGGCTGCCAATGCCTGAGAACTGACTACTGTCTATCGTGATATTTGATCCTGCACCTGTTGTGGTTGAGGAGAGTTGCATCTGGTAGGAGCCTGGGGTGGTCTGCACCGCTGCCGCGGTGATCCCGCTGTCTGACGTGGCGTTTATGGCGTTCACGACATCGGCCATGCTCCCCGTCCCCGTACCCACCAGATAGGTGTCGAGCGTGCCGATCGAGATGCCTCCGCTCCCGATAGTGGCAGCAAGAGTGTTCCCGCTCCCGTCGCTCAAGTTGACGGTTTGCCCGGTACGCACGTCAGTGACGGTTGTGGCGTTTCCCGCAAGTTTGACGACTGCGTCTGTTCCGGTCAGTGCGACGGCATCGGTGGAGAAACCAAGGGATGCCAGGCTGGATCCTCCCGTGACCTGTAATGTGGCGGCGCTTCCCTGATCGACAGTCGTGAGGGTGAGTGCGTTGCCGTTGCCCGAGACAGAGAAACTGTTTCCCACGGCTGTCTGGACAGCCGTCGCGAGATCGCTTCCTGTGGTATAGCTACCTGGTGCAATTGTGTAGGTGGAGGCGGGTGTCCCGTCGAGGGCAATATTGATGCTGTCGTTCACTCCCGCAGTAATGGTCACTGGAAGAGCAAGGGCCGTACCGCTTTTTGACGCGGCGCTGGATGCCTGNGTGACTTCTATGGTGTGTTTGCCTGTGGCAAGTCCTACACCGTTTGCCAAAGAGGAAAAACCGCGGACATCTGCTCCTTTGGAAAGCAGAATGTTTCCCGATGCCACCACGCTTGCGGTGGAGGAGACAGCACCACTTGTGATGGATGCCCCGGCTTCGGCGAGGTTGTTGATAATGAAGGACAGACGTCCGGTGAGCGCACTTACTCCGGCACTTGCCTTTGCGAGCGTCTCNTCCGAAGAAGTGACCGTAAAAGCCTGCCAGTCAAGCGCCCGGTCCAATGCGGTGGCGGCACTATTGACCGCGGTGGTGCTGCCCTTGAGTGTACCGAAAGCGTCGATCCGCCGATTCACAGTGGCGAGGCGTTGCTGCAAAAATTGTTGTGGACGTCGCTCAATTGCCATGAGCTGAGAGATGACTGAGCTGGTATTGAGCCCTGAAACAAGGCCGTCAATAGTGCTAAGACCTGTGGCCATTCTCACCTCCAGATTTCGATCCCGTACGTCTGAGCGCATGTCTGACCGCATGAGGAAATGCTCTTGTCGCCGCGTATTCCCCAGATGGAGTGCCGTGTCAGGCCAGTGTCGACCCGTCTCGACGCGTGTTGACAATGCTCGACCCGCGAGTTCAGGCACTCGGACAGACTGGTTTCTCAGGCCTTTATTGGCCTTTCTTACCGAGAAGGTCTCATCTGGTTGGGAATCTCGGCTTTCTTCGCCGCATCCTGTAGCGCCCGGTGGGACAGTCCGGGAATGAACACGGATGAATCAGTTTGTGGGATGAAGAGGAGATGAAGGAGAAACGGGTGCGAGGGACGAGTGTTTGCGCTCTCGTTGTCGTTTCTCGAAGCAGGGAAAAGGAGTTGTGAAATGCTCTTTCGAGGAGACCTGGTTGTGGGGAGACCGGTGGTGGAGGTCTGTGGGTTTGTGAGAGATGCCGGGGAGGGTTGCTGCTGTGACTGCCCTGTCCGGCTTTCCTCATGTGAGACGTGTACGCGTTTCTTCCGCCTGGAACGTTTGCGTATTTTCTTCGCGTAGGGTGTTGGCGTGTTGTTTCGAAGGAAAAAAGGATCGGATCTACTTGGCTGGAGCTGAGATCGGGTGCTGTCTGGGGCGGATGTTTCGGTCGAATGCTGTTCTGGCCAGAGGTCTCTTCTCGAACGGAGTGTTTCCTACGGGCCGGGCGCTTGTCCATCGGCGCCCGGCCTATGCGAGCCTCTGTTAACCGAGCAACTGGAGGACCGACTGTGGTGACGAGTTGGCTTGCGCCAACATGGATGTGCTTGCTTGTACCAGAATCTGGTTTCGTGTGAATCCGGCCATTTCGAGAGCCATGTCGGCGTCTCGAATGCGGGACTCTGACGAGGCCAGGTTTTCTGCTGCCACCGAAAGGTTGGAGATTGTGTTTTCCAGCCGGTTTTGGAAAGCACCGAGCCTGCTTCGCATACTCGACACTGTGGTGATTGCACTGTCGATATTGGCGAGGATCGCGGCAGATCCTGCCGTGATCTGTGCGACAACCGATGCTGCAGTCAGGCCGAGACCTGACTGGGCCATGGCGCTCGATATGGAGACGGATATCTGGTTGTAGCTTTGTGTTCCGGCGCCCACATGGAAGGTAAACGACTGGTTTGTTTGGATCAGCTGTGTCGTTCCGAACATGGTCGCTTGACCAATTCGGTCAATCTCGTTCAGTGCCTGCTGGACTTCGTCGCCAATCGCATCTCGCGCGTTCTGGTCGTTGGCACCGACGTTTGACGCCTGCACTGCGAGGTCACGTACGCGTTGCAGCAATGCGTGTGTCTCGTTCAGTGCCCCTTCTGCTGTTTGGATGACGCTGATGCCGTCTTGCGCGTTACTCGTCGCCCTTTTCAGGCCGTTGATATGTGACCGTAGGCTTTCGGAGATAGCGAGGCCCGCTGCGTCGTCAGCTGCCCTGTTGATACGGAATCCCGAGGAGAGTTTCTCCAGGGATTTACTTAACATGTTGGAGTTGTTATTCAGGTTCCGGAACGCGTTCATCGACCGGATATTGTGGTTGATTTGCATGCCCATAGGGCGGTCTCCTCCTTGAGCATTGTTGCGGATTGTTGCCCCATCCGTGGGGCAGCAGCATGAGTGCTGCGACTCGCGTTTCTATCGTCTTGCGCAGCGTTTGCATGAGTGGAGCAGTGCGGAAAAACGGCAGGGCTTCGCTCAGGAACCCTGCACGAGTATGTTTCGTACAGGGGCAGGATCAGGTACAGGGGCAGGATCAGGAGCAGGATCAGGAACAGGGGCGCTGTAAATCCACTCTTGGGCCTGCAGGACGAGTTCTTTGTCGTCTCCCGCGTTCTCGTACACAT
>JGI24723J26617_10001532_pt1 | contig 20213 bp, 17 predicted proteins | sample Cruoilmetagenom6_FD_26617 | JGI IMG/M metagenome (IMG submission 26617)
TAAACCCTAATTTGTAAAGTGCAGTCTCATTAATAACATACTCCCGTATCGTATCATTAAGAGGTTTACGACCTGCTAAAAGATTAAGTTTATACGTATTAAAATAATTTTCATCTCCGTATAAATATTGGAGTTGGAATTTGACCTCGCTATCATCAATAAATCGCGAAGTCAGTCCAGATGTTATATTAGAAGATGCCGGAGGCATACTGCCTAGACTTACCATATTAAGCTGAGGAATCGCCTTCAGCTTAGTAGCAAGAATATCCTTTTTTGCATAGCTTCCATCCGTCCATGGCGTCANTACATAAGCCGTGGTCTCTGAATCAAAGCCTAAATCTTTATTCATCATATAGTGTATCTGCTTTCCTACCAGCAATGTTCCGATGATAAAAGCCTGTGCGATTGAAAATTGGAAAACGGTTAGAATCTTACGCATCCCACTACTTTTATGAGAGATCATTTTGTCACCCTTAAGAACTTTGACCGGCTTAAAATGCGATAAAACAAAACTTGGATACATACCTGACAATAGGGCAACTAAAACAATAAGAATACAAATAAAAGTTANAATTTGAGGTTGTAGCATCANTGATGCCGTAAGGCCGCTTGGAACGAATTCATCAAATACTCCCATCATCCAGATAGATAATAAAATAGAAATTATTGCCGCAACAGTAGTTGTGACAAAAGTCTCACTAAGAAATTGAAGAATTAACTGCCAGCGTGATCCTCCAAGTGTTTTCCGAACGCCTATTTCTTTTGCTCTTTGAGTCGCTTGAGCAGTGCTTAGGTTTACAAAATTAATGCTTCCTAGCAGCAGTAAAAAGAGTGCAACAAAAGCAAGTCCAATTAATACTTCTTTACTGGCTTGATCTTCACTGTAATCGTAAATACCGTAATTTTCATTAAAATGAATATCAGATAAAGGTTGCATCACAAAATGTCTAGTCTGTCCGAACTTTACACGAAACTCATCTGTATGTTTTAGCGCTAGCTTATCAAGCTGTGTCTGTATAGAAGCAACGGATGTATTTTCTGAAACTTTTATAAAAAGTTGGCTTGCAGAGTTTGTATTTCCCCAACTATCCGTAAAAATCTGATCGCCTACGTCTCCTTGTTTTGCTGTTTCTAAGGATATAAATTCAGTAAAAACAAAATCTGTACGTTTATCTAGATTTGCAACGACTCCTTTTACCTCAGCGGTAATTGTTCCATTATAAACTATTTTTTTTCCTATAGTCTCTGCAGGAGTCAGTGATGGAAAGTAAGTTTTAGCGCGATCCTTTGTAAGAACGACCTCGTTAGGGCTGTTTAAGACACTCTCTTGAAAACCAGCTAACCACTCATATTTGAACATATTGAAGTAATCTTTATCCGCAAGAATAATGTTTTCTGGATCTTTATAAACTTTTTCTGAAGTTTCGGCTTTTGCTTCATTAATCCACCACGTGTAAAAATATGCAGACTGCTCGACACCTGTCATATCTTCTTTTGCAGTAAGACGCATAGGACTAGTAATTCCAGCATATTTATTTATCCCTTGGGCATCCTCAATATCTGTAACTAACCTATAAATACGATCCCCATCCTTGTGAAAGGTGTCAAAAGTAAAATCATAATACACCATTATTCCAATAACATGCTGCACTGAGTCCAATGGAGAGGCTAATGATGTTAATCATAGAAAACACCTTGTGCTTCCACAGATTCCTAAAAGCTATTTTTATATAATTTCTGAACATATTACTTCTTTTTATACCCGAGAACACGCATATCTCGTCCAATACTTTATAACTCTCATTTATAATTTGATACCTTTAATACGTTTTCATTTTCTGAAATGTCCCAATCACTATTGTGACAACTACCTCATTTCATTTTTTCTTTTTACATCTTTAATCCTTTTCACTATTTGAACCTCCACACACATTTTACTCCGTTTTTAAACTATCTACAGGGTTCGCCATTGCAGCCCCTATAGTTCGTGTCCCAATGGTCACGGCGGCAATAACAATAGCAATGAAGCCTGCTACTATAAATATCCCTATATTTAAATCGATACGATACGTGTAGTTTTGTAGCCATTTGCTAGCAGCCCACCATGCAGTGGGCGTTGCGATGACGAATGCAATACACACCAGTTTTAAAAAATCTTTGGTAAGAAGTAAAGCAATAGAACTAATGCTTGCACCCACTACTTTGCGTATGCCTATTTCCTTACGGCGTTGTACTACCACCAAAAGAGAAATAGCAAAAAGGCCTATACAACTCAAAACTATTGCTAGTATAGAACCACTTGAAATCATAGTGGTCATCATACGCTCTTTCATTAGCGTGCGATCTATATTTTCATCCAAAAATGACCCTAAGAATTCGCGGTCTGGCTCAACAATGTTCCAAGCTTTTTTCACCTGCTCATAAGATTCCTCAAGGTTACCAGAAGCCACACGTACATAGGCATAACGTACGCGATTGCTTTTATTCATAAATAAAGAAAGTGGCTCAATGCTTTTGTCTAGACCTTGAAAGTGAAAGTCTTTGAGCACTCCTATGACTTTAAATTTTGAGTATTCGTCTAAGTCTATGACAATATCCANGGGATTTTCTTCTGTAAACTGCTCCGCCATAGCCTCATTTATCACTACAGAAAGTGTATCTGTTGCATAATTTCGGCTAAATGTTCTTCCTGTTACTACTTCCATGTCTAAGGTCTCTGGATAATCATAGTCGACCATGAGTATATTAGTTTTTATTTCACGTCCATGGTGTTCAAAACCGGTAACACTCGTGCTCGATGATTGATCACGTCCAAAACCTAAAATATTACTAGAAGCAGAAATACTTACTATATTAGGTTGATTCGCTAATTCGTTGCGTAACAGCTGTAAAACCTTTGCATTATCTTCTGTGCTGCCTATGGGAATAGAAATTACTTGTTCTTTATTAAAGCCAAGATCTTTAGAACGCATAAAATCCAGCTGGTTCCAGAGTACTAGTGTGCCGCTTATAAGTAATATGGCTATGCTGAATTGTAGCACCATCAACACATTGCGTACTCTGTTTCTACTATGTATTTCCAGTTTACCTTTGAGAGCCTGAAGTGTACTTAACTTACTCATCAAATAGGCAGGATATCCTCCAGCGACAAAAGTGATGATTAAAAAGCTTATGATCAGACCTACTATTAACATCGGATTTGCGATACTCGTAAAAGAGGCATCTGTTCTAAATAAATTCTGAAAAGGTTTAAGGAGTAAGATTGCAACTATACCACCTAAAAAGACTGATACTAAAAAGATAAGCAGGCTCTCTCCCCAGAACTGAAAGAATAATTGTCTTTTACCAGCTCCAAGGGTCTTACGCATTCCTATTTCGCGCAAGCGATGGGAACCCTTAGCAATACTCATATTGATAAAATTGACACTAGCGATAAACAGAATGAGCAATGCGATCCCTAGGATAAGATATTCTAAAGTTTTGCTAACGGTGAGCACACGATTTTCAATAGTTGCGAAATTACGATCTGTAAAAGGCAAGAGTTTTATTTGACGATAATCGCCGTTAGCATTTGTTTGAGCACCATCTCTTTTTACTGTGGCAATATCATTTGCAAAATGTAACTCTGAAAATGGCTTTGTCGCTGCTTCAAATTGAGCAACAGACACATCCTTATCAAGTTCTATAAAAACCTCATGATTAAAATTATCCCAGCGATCTATGTTATTTCCGTAAAAATCATCTGGAAGGCTGGTGAAATTCAAAACTGCCTCAAAATTTAAAGAGCTGGATACTGGAAAATCTTCTAGGACAGCAGAAATTGTTACTGGAATTTGTGTTCCGCTTAGCTGTAGCAATATTGTTTTGTCTAATGGATCTTCTTCTCCAAATAAACGTGTCGCCGATTTCTGCGTAATTGCTATCGATGATTTTTGAGCTATTGGGTTTGCTTTTTCGCCACGAGCGACAGGAAAGGAAAACATCTCAAAGAAGTCTGGATCTACCCAAAGCACGCCTAGCCTTAAAATCTTATCATCAAAACTTACCGATGAACCACTCCCCAAAAACCTTGTTACATTCTNCACTCCNGGAACTTCCGATTGTAAGGCTCCAGCAAAAGGAATGGGATTAGAGAGGCCCGATTCTGTTCCTATTGGCGTTTCTTCATTAGTATAAACTTGAAAAATGTGATCTTTCTTAGCGTGAAACTGATCTGCAGAAAATTCAAATAAAGCATACATACTTAACAAAAAAGCAACGCCAAATGCAGCTGTTAGCCCTATGATATTCAGCACGGTAAAGNTGCGCTCTTTCCAAAGGTTTCTAAATGCTATTTTGATGTAATTCCTAATCATAACTCCGTATTTTCATATNCGCAAAGGCGCATATATTAATTGANATTTTTAGTTGCTTTCGCGAAAGCGTACTTATATTTATTTTACTCCGTCCTCAAACTCTTCACTGGGTTTGCAACTGCTGCTTTAATTGCTTGAAAGCTCACGGTAATAATTGTTATCAATAAAGCNCCCGCCCCAGCAATTAGAAATATCCCTGCTGAGATGTCTGTGCGGTATGAGAACTTCTCAATCCAACCGCTCATAAAATAGTAGGCCAGAGGTGTTGCAATAAGCAATGAGATACCAACGAGAACTATAAAATCTTTTGAAAGTAGCATCCACAAGTTTGTAACTGTAGCNCCCAGCACTTTGCGTACGCCTATTTCTTTAGTGCGCTGCTCTGCAACAAAAGAGGCTAAACCAAATAATCCTAGACAGCTTATAAGAATAGCGAGGCCAGTAAATACTTTTGCAAGACCTGCAACTCGTTCCTGGGATCTGAATTTGGCAGCATATTCTTCATCTATAAATTCATATTGGAATGGGAGATCTGGAAAATTCGTTTTAAACACCTTTTCAATAGTCTTTAAATTAGAAGTTACACTGTTTGCCTCATTAAGGCGTACGTTGTAATACGAACCATCATTTCCCCCGTCGAAAATATATAAATGTTGTTTTACAGGAGCATATGGAGATTTCACAACAATATCTTCTATAACTCCAATGATTTTGAGAGGCACAATGTTTTCTTCGTCTTTATCTGTAATGTATTTTCCGATAGGATCTTGAATTCCCATATATTTTACGGCACTTTCGTTAAGAATAACCGCGGTAGAATCAGTAGAAAATTCTCTAGAAAAATCTCGTCCTGCAATGAATTTTAGGTTTAGTGTCTTTGCATAGTCATAGGAAACTTCCGTTACGGCAAAGTCATCTTGAAAATCAGGAGATTTTCCGTCCCAATCAAAACCTGAACGGTTTGACCACACCTCAGTCGTAGGAGCTCCTGATGACGCCATCTCAATAACTGCACCACTCGATAAGAACTGATTGCGCATCATCTCNTATTTATCATTAAAGTCTTCACTAGCTGTAGCGATTTGAACCAGTCCTTCTTTATCATAACCTGAAGGTCTATTCTTACTGTAATTAATTTGGCTCATCACGATCATTGTCCCAATAATTAGAGCTACGGATACCGTAAATTGTGTGACTACCAATACCTTCCGTGGCAGCGAAGCAAAACGCCCCATTTTAAAGGTTCCTTTAAGCACCTTTATAGGTTTAAAGGATGATAAATACAAGGCTGGGTAACTTCCAGAAACCAGAGCCGTTACCACTACAAATACTATAGTCACTCCCCAAAATTGAAAGTTTGACCACGGAAAACTCATTTCTTTACTCGCAAGGTTGTTAAAGGAATTTAAGGATATTAGCACAAAAGCAAGAGCAATTATAAACGCTATAAAAACCACTAAAAATGACTCACTAAGAAATTGTTTTATAAGCTGACTTCGCGTAGAGCCAATTGATTTTCTGATCCCTACCTCTAAAGCCCGCTTTTCTGATCGCGCGGTACTCAAATTCATAAAATTAATGCACGCAAGAATGAGTACAAAAAATCCAATAATACTAAACATCCAGACATTTTCAATACGCCCACCAGACTGCACTCCGTTTTCAAAAGTACCTCGTAGATGCCAATCACTCATAGGGTGAAGTATGATCTCTACATTGGTGCTCTTTGACTTTGGATCTGCAATTTGCTTCGACATTTTAATTGCCTTTGCAACAGTCGCAACATCTGCACCATCTGCTACTTGAACAAACATCTGAAAGGAGTTATTACCCCAACTGTCTCTTGAGTTTCTTACCCAATTATATTCGGACGCATAAAACTTCCATGGCATAATGTAATTGAGGTCTTCAAAATGATTTCCATTAGGAATATTCTTATAAACAGCGGTTACCTTCATCGGAAAAAGATTGAGTACAGTAATGGTCTTTCCGATAGGATCTTTATTCCCAAAGAGAGCCATTGCAGTAGACTCAGAAAGCATAATGCTTTTTGGATCTTTAAGACCATTTTTGTCTCCTTTAGTCACCTCAAGATCGAGCATATCTACCACCCCTTCTTGCATAAAACTACCTAGTTCTGAAATAATAACCTCTCCGCTTTTTAAATAGCGGTCATCATTCCAAGANGACATTACAATATGTTCAAAATTCTCTGCNTAACGCTCACGCATTTCAAACTCAAGNGGTTGCGGGATAGCATTACCCGTATCTGTCACACCATTAAGTGTATAGCTCTGATAAAGTTGTGCTATTTTATCTTTGTTCTTAAAGTAGGAGTTGTAATTAAACTCATCTGCTACCCAAAGACCTATCATTACAGTAACTGCCATTCCTAATGCCAGACCAAAAATGTTTATAAAGGAATACACCTTATTCTTCTTAAGGTTACGCCACGCTATTTTAAAATAATTCCTGATCATAATAGTTCGTTTTTGCTCCAATAACTATCGAGAGATGAAGATCAATGTGTTGTTCGTTTTTTTTTTGATTGATGATGTTACTNTGTCATTCTGGTTGTTTAGGTATATTTTCACTTTCGCGAAGGCAAACTTAAACCTCAACCGATTTATACGCTGAAAGCACATTCTCCGTCACTTTTTGCCCGTCCAGCATACGAATGATGCGATGACTGTATTTTGCATCGTGTTCACTGTGTGTTACCATTATGATAGTGGTTCCTGCTTCATTGAGTTCGGTGAGGAGATCCATTACTTCATTACCGTTATTGCTATCTAAGTTACCTGTAGGTTCATCTGCAAGAATGATTTTAGGATTATTTACCACTGCACGAGCCACAGCCACACGTTGCTGTTGTCCTCCAGAAAGTTGTTGTGGAAAGTGCTTGCGGCGATGCATAATTTGCATTTTTTCAAGAACTTCTTCTACCCGCTTTTTACGCTCAGCAGGAGGAACTTTTGTGTAGATCAGCGGAAGCTCGACATTTTCATATACCGTAAGCTCATCGATGAGATTAAAGCTTTGAAATACAAAACCGATATTGTGCTTTCTCAATTCTGCACGTTTTCGTTCGTTGTAACCAGCAACCTCTACACCATTAAAAAGGAAACTGCCTCCATCTGGATCGTCTAGTAATCCCAGGATGTTTAAAAGCGTAGATTTCCCACAACCAGATGGTCCCATTATGGCAACAAACTCACCTTGCTTTACATTAAAGGAAAGCTTATTTAATGCTACTGTACGCACCTCTTCGGTAGCGTAATACTTTTCTAAATCTGTAATATTGATCATCATCTGATATTTAATTGTCATTATTCTTTTAAAATTAATTCCTGCACGTCTCCATAGTTGTCATAACTACTAGTAATAACTTTATCTCCTGGCTCGAGTCCTGATAATACTTCATAATACTCTGTATTCTGTGAACCTAGTGTGATATCTACTTTATATGCAGTGCTGTTATCTTCACTCACTTTAAAAATCCAGTTACCTCCCGTCTTTTGAAAAAATCCTCCTTTTGGAATTAGTAAAGCTTGTTTTTCATCACTTAAAGCGAGACGAATCTGTAAAGTTTGCCCCCGACGTATTCCTTCTGCCTCTTTTTGAAATTGCATATCCACTTGGAATCTTCCATTCGTAACCTGTGTGTATACTTTTTTAATTTCGAGGGTGTAAAGCTGGCTATTGTATGTAAAACTTCCTGTCTGTCCCGTATAAATTCTTGAGATATAGTGCTCGTCAATATCTGCTCGTACTTTAAAACCACTTAATACATCGATCTGACCCAGACGTTCTCCTTTGTTTTTGGATTGACCAATTTCNGCNTCTAATGAAGTTAATTGGCCATCTACAGGAGCACGTACAACAAGATCTGCAACCTTACGCCGCATTAATTCTAATGCATTTTGTGTGCGTTGATAAGAATTTCGCGCCTGACCACCTTCTAATTTTACCGAGATAGAATCTTGTGCAAGAATCTGATTACTCAATGCCATTCGTTGCTTTTGATAGTTATAATTATTTTCAGCTTGAATAAGCTCNTGNCGGGCGATNGCGTCTTTGTCATAAAGCTTCTTATTAAGATCATAGACGCGCTTTGCTTCTATAAGACTGTTCTCTACATCTGTAAATTGATTAACACGGTTGATTGTATTTTGACGTGCTGCATTTTGTGAAATTTGCATTTGAGTGAGTAGGTTGTACACTTGTGTTTCTTGATTTACAAGGCTCAACTCAAGGTCTGTATTTGAAAGCCGAAGTATAGGGTCTCCCTTTTTCATTATTGCACCATCTTCTACAAATTTTTCTTCTACACGGCCACCTTCTANTGCATCGAGGTAAATGGTTGTTATAGGAAGTACAATTCCATTCACAGGAATATTTTCTTGAAACACTCCTTGTATAGCGCTATTAATACTGATACGCTCCTTTTCTACATTGAGTTTTGAACCGCCCGTACTTGAGATAATGACAAAAACTATAAGTGCCAGGATAGTAATCCCCCCAATTATGTAGCCTATTTTTTTTGTATTGAATCGTTTCTTTTCTAAAGGTATATCCATTGGTTTGGTATGTTCAGCGTTTTGAATCTGTTAATACCATAAGAAAGAACGTACCATAAATACAACATGCTCATTTACAGTATTTTATATATTTTACTCAATATAAAAGTGTTCGGTTTTGATACACACGGTGTGCGATGGTGGTACAGTTTTAGAAGGTTGGGAAAAACTTTATTCCGCTTTTGCGAAAGCGCGTTCTAAATTTGTAATATTGTAAAGATGAAACTTAAAAACGCTAACATACTAATCGTAGACGACGATGAAGATGTGCTCATTGCGTTACGCCTTTTGCTGAAATCCAAGGCAAATGAAGTTGTAACAAGTAAAAATCCAAATACTATTACTGCATTGCTTGACAAACAATTCTTTGATATTGTCATTCTGGATATGAACTTCAATGGGCTCGTAAATACAGGAAATGAGGGGATCTTCTGGCTCAACAGAATTAAAGCTCACAGTCCTAAAGTGGAAGTAATTTTGATTACTGCCTATGCAGATATTAATTTGGCCATACGATCATTAAAAGAGGGGGCATCTGACTTTCTTATCAAGCCTTGGAAAAATGACAAACTGGTCGGTACGATCTCCGAATTACTTGAGAAACGAGGACGTTTAGTACGTAATGTGGTATCAGAAAAGGTGTCTCTTATTGATAGTATGATTATTGGAGAGAGCGCTCCTATGCAAGATATTTTCGTTAAACTCAAGAAAGTTGCTCCAACGGATGCCAACATTTTGATTTTAGGTGAAAATGGAACAGGTAAAGATCTAATCGCTCAAGCAATGCATGAGCACTCATCACGTAAGGACCAACCTTTTGTAAAAGTAGATGTGGGCGCGCTAACGGATTCACTTTTTGAGAGTGAATTATTTGGATATAAGAAAGGTGCATTTACTGATGCCCGAGAAGACCGCAAAGGGCGTTTTGAGGCGGCAAATGGAGGAACGTTATTTCTAGACGAAATAGGAAATATTTCGTTGGCACAACAAGCGAGATTACTGACTGTGTTACAAAACAGGAGAGTAACACCACTCGGCTCCAATGAATCAATAGCGGTAGACATTCGTTTAATATGTGCCACAAATATTGACATTTCACAATTGGCAGATGAATCTCGTTTTCGTAAAGATTTAATGTATCGCATAAATACTGTAGATTTTACAGTACCGCCACTTCGTTATCGTGGGACAGACATTACCTTACTTGCTCATTACTTCGTAACCTTCTATTGTGAGAAGTATGGAAAAGAGAAACTTTCCCTTACTCGAGATTTCTTGCAAAAATTAAAAAGTCATAGCTTTCCGGGCAATGTACGCGAACTCCAATATGCCTTGGAACGCGCCGTAATTATGGTTGACGGCGATACACTCTCAGAAAACGACCTNACCTTCTCTGCTATAGAACAAAGAAATACGCCCGCAACTNCAAAGTCCACCAATCTCGAAGAGGTTGAGAAACTCACCATCCTTAATGTGATTGAAAAGAACAACGGCAATATTTCGAAAAGTGCAAAAGAACTNGGTCTTACGCGCACNGCACTCTACCGTAGACTCAACAAATATGACTTATAAAAACTACACTCTTTCATTACTCCTNCGAGTCTTTTTTTTGCTGGTCGCCTTGATNGCACTAGCNTATGGTGTTGTAGATGGAAATCAGTATGCTCTGTTTCTTGGCATATTTTTATCGGTTGCGCTTTTTATTAATTTATATCGCTTTGTCATCAAGAGATTTGTTGCGATGGACGANTTTTTTGAGTCGGTTANATATCGAGACTTTTCAAGGTGGTTCAGCGAAAATCACGGTTCACAAGATATACGTGAGTTGCACAAAGGTTTTAATTTGGTTAATCAAACAATTAAATCTATAAACAGTGAGCGCCAAGCCCAGTTTGTGTATCTCCAAAAAATCCTAGAGATGGTAGACGTGGGTATTATTGCACATCATGTTGAGACAGGAAAGGTGCTTTGGACAAATGATAGTTTCTTAAAGATATTAGATTTCCCATCTTTCAAGAATATCCGTTTTGTGGAGCAGAGACAACCACACATATATGAAGAACTCTTTGAGACTTATCATCCCAACACAGCTTCTGTTACGCTTAAAATGAAGCAGGAATCGCTAAAGGTGCTAATCTCCGATACGGTTTTTGAAGTTGAAGAACAATCTTTTAAACTCGTTGTGGTTCAAAATATAGACGACACCTTGAATCAGAATGAGAGTGAGGCTTGGAAAAAACTTTTGAGTGTGATGACACACGAAATCATGAATAGTATAGCCCCTATCTCTTCTCTTGCTGAAACTTTACAAAGTCATATCAAAAGTGTGCAAGAATCTCCGAATGAGGTTTATTTAGAACTTAACGATCTCTATTCAGGAATTTCAAGTATACAGAAACGGAGTGAAGGATTAATGAAGTTTGCAAAAACCTATCGTAGTTTAAATAAAGTGACTAATGTACACCGCTCTAAAATCAGTGCCGCAGCGTTATTTCAGAATATAGAAAATTTAATGCGGCCTACCATTTCAGATAAGAGCGTTACGCTCACGTTTGGTTGTGAAAAGGAAACTCTTGAACTCGAAATAGACAATTACCTCATCGAGCAAGTATTGATTAATCTTATCCTCAATGCGATAGATGCCACTTCAGAAACTAACACCCCGAAAATTTCAGTTTTTGCCGCCGTTAATTCAAAAGGAAATGTGCAAATAACCATAAATGATAATGGAAAAGGGATTCCAGAAGAAGTTCTAGACAGTATTTTTATTCCATTTTTTACAACCAAGGCAACAGGTAGCGGTATAGGTTTGAGTCTCTGCAAACAGATTATGATGTTGCATCAAGGGAAAATAATAGTAAAGAGCGAAATAAATAAAGGCACAGAATTTTCATTGATTTTTTGAATTCGTACTCCTAATATTTTTTCTGAAAATTATATTGGTGCACAAGCCGTTGAAAACTAGCCGATATTGTAGATAGAAATGGTTATCCCCATGCTCTAATAACCTTAAAAATTGACAAATGTGATTATATTAACCTGGTCTCTTCCGTCGGTTTCAAAGAATTGATTCATATACCCAGCTTCAATGCGAATCGCATTGCTAAGTCGGTACCCTAGACCACCATACAATCTATTACGATCAAATATAGCTGTTTCGGTATTTAGGAAGATCTCGTTATAGGCCGAAATATACCATTTCGAAGGAATCTCCTGTTTCTGTCTCAATGGAACCTGCACCCCTAAAAAGTAGCGAAAACGCATCTTAAAATCTGCTTCTACAAACCGTTGCTCAAAGCGATAACGATGCTGTAACTTTAAAAGACCAAGATCTTGTTTGGTCGTAAATTGTTGAAAAATACGATGCTCGTTTACCGAGATCTTCTCATCAGTATCTCCAATATAATTTTCAGAAAGAATATATCCGTAACCTAATAAAAGATTTTCCCTATTCTCATTAAAAGTATAGCCTACACCTGTACGTAATAGCAATTGCTCAAGATCACCAATGGCATTATAATTTCGATATTGAACTTCGTGATGAAGATTCCACTTTGTGTCTAATTTCTTGTTGCCAATATAGATAAGCCAATTTCCTAAATTACTATCCTGCGCGAAACTGCTTATTGGTAAAACGGTACATAGTAATAAGAATAAAAAATATTGTTTCACTTTCATGTCTAAAAAATTCAATTGTTTTAGGCGCAAACCTATATTCTCAATGATAAATAGCTGATAAATAGCACACAATAGGAAAAGTACCTTCTATCGATTAGCAATGGTCTTCAAAACCAAATCGGTATAAAAAGTGACAATCGTATTTTTACCTTTTTCAACGTCGGTTAATGATGGCAAATGGGTAGCGTAATACCGCTGATGATGTGCCCCTTCAATAACAGTAGATACCAACATATGCGGAAATTTAAAGCTCGGATTTACTGCTAAAACCATGTCGCTAGCGCGCTGTACTACACGTTTATACGTTTTAAAGTAGCCCTTTTCATTTTCCGTATCAACATCTTTTGTATAATAGGCCTTAGACGACTCAGAAATAATAATATTATGAAGCAATACCTCATTAACATTTGAAAATGCCTGATCTTCCGTTACATTTTCTGTTAGAATTTTAATCGCTTCTTTTAATTTTTCCTGAGGAGTGGCCACGTTGGTCGTTGCAAATACCAATTTGTATTCCACCCAACTCCAATACCAACTAATTAGATATATTAGTAGTGCATGTTTACTACTGAAATAACGATAAATTGAACTTTCGTTAGAACCTAGAACAACACCCAACTTTTTGAATGTAAATGATTCATAGCCCAATTCGTTCATCATTTCAATACTTTTTGAAATAATATTACGCCCTAACTCTGATGATNCTGGATCCTTCGTATACAAGGCCTTATTTATAACAATATGTACTGAAAGTTTGTCCATNTTACACAAATATAAAAGTATTACTATTAATAATCAAAGTATAGCTACTATATTTTTCCACAAAAAAAACCGCCATTTGGCGGTTCATTTGCTACTAAAATATATGTTAAGCACTTTGTTGTTCATCTGTTCCCCCATCTTCAACATGATTGTAATGGTACAACATAGAGCGATAAAAGTTGGTTTGCTGATCTCCAATTTCCAGACATCCCTTAAGCGTTTCTTCTAGACTTGTATACGAGATTTTACGCCCTTTCACTTCAGATANTTCATAAATATCACCATTTCCAACGTTCTCCGAATGCCATAAGGTCATCGCTTGATTATTATAGTTGATCGTTACATCTGCAACACCAAAAAAGAACTTCAAGAGCGATTTGTGAAAACGGTAGTACGAACTTCCCGAAACAGGCACGACCTTACAACTACGTGCAATTAATTTTCGCATCTCTTCCTGTACAATTTGGGTCTCGTTCTTCATGACTTTTTTTCTTAGTATAAAGATATGACAGCAACGGAAATAAAAATTAAAACAAAAGCGGGTTTAGCTTGTATTTAACTATATACAAATCAATGTGTTAAATAAATTAATAAAAAAAGCCGTCCGAAGACAGCTTTTATATTTTTTTCCGAAGAAATATTTATTANTCAATAGACAGTCCTGCACTTTTCCAGGAAGTTATTCCTCCTTTTAGATCATACATTTCTACAAAACCCATTTCTTCTAAGGCATCACAAGCGCGAGCACTTCGTGCGCCACTTTTACAGTACACATAAATAGGCTTCGTTTTATCCAATTTATTTATTTGAGATTCAAAATCGCTGTCGGTCACAACAATATTCTCAGCATTTGTTAAATGTCCAGATTCAAATTCAGCCACTGTTCGAACATCTACCAATTGCACATCTGGATTTTCAGTAAGAATCTCCTGCAGTTTTTCTGAAGAAATAAGCGATCGTGTCGGTTTCTGCTGCATCGTTGCCGTAGTAGGTCTTTCCGAAGCTGGTTTCGTAGTGGCTTCATTACATCCTGCGAATGATACTCCTATCATCCCAAGGGCTAAAACTATAGTTGGTATATTCATAATTACTCTGTTACCTCTCCGTTCCAGGTAGAAAAACCACCCATAAGATTATAAGTCGTTTCAAAACCTAAGGAATTTAAAATCGCGCAAGCCTGAGCACTTCTACCACCAGCTTTACAATAGATATAATAATTTTTTGAATTGTCTAGCTGCTTGGCCTTTTCTATAAACTGAGCACCATTCATAATGTCAAGATGCATTGCATTCGGGATATAACCTTCTGCGATCTCGTAGGAGGTACGAACATCCATTATTACTGCATTATCATCTTCGGCGAGCTTCTCACGCCATTGATCCTGATTTAAATCCATATTGTCTAATTTTTTCGTAAAAATAGTAAAAAACCGATGCTTCCATTCCGGAACGCATCGGTTTTATAAAATAAATAATTTTGTTTACACCTTGATCGAACAACCAATAGCCTTAGTTTCTTTAACTTTTATTTCTTTCCCTTGCAATAAAGCATCGATTGCATTTGCTAAAAATTGCTCTTTTACGGCATCACCGTTACGTACATTATCATCGATAGCACCAATGTACTTCACAATATTGAGGCCTTTTTCTTTCTTCAGTAAATAAACATGAGGCGTTTTTGTTGCTCCATAGGCCGCATATACCTTATCATTGGCATCATATAAATACGGAAATGTAAACTTTTTATCTGCCGCTTTTGCTTGCATTAATTCGTAAGTATCATCGGGCTGTACAGCAGGATCATTTGGATTAATTGCAATAACTGGATATCCTTGATCCTTGTATTTAGCATCTAAAGCATTAATGCGATCTTCGCTGGCTACCGCAAACGGACAGGTATTACAAGTAAATATGACAATAAAACCCTGGGCTTCATCGTAATCACTTAACGATACCATATCGCCATCCACATCTTTTAATTTAAAGTCGGTTGCCACATCGCCAATACCGTAACCCAACGCCGTTGCACTTCTGGTTTGTTTTACCGCCATGTCCTTAGAATCAGCCTCTTGAATCGGCTCTTTTTCAGTAGTTTCATTTTTACAGCTTACAAAAACAAGAGTGACCATGAATAGCATGGCAAGCGATTGGTACATTGTTGAAATTTTCATGATATATTTATATTTAACGGATTGATTTTAATTCAGTTTCAAGGTCTTTATAGGACATTGAGCCTTCGACAAATTTTCGCTGCTGATCTTTATAAATAATGGTAGCAGGAATTGCACCACTCCACGTTGTATCCACTTTTGGGATCCAACCATTTGCGTCGGGATCATCCAAAAGAACCACGTGACTTTTGAGCTTGCGTTCTTTGATAAAAGGCAGTACGCGCTTCTCCAATTGCTCTGGAAAATCGAGACTTACCAAAATGACTTTTACTTTTTCTTCGGAATATGTTTCGGTTATTTGTTCGAAGTAGGGCAATTCTTTTACACAGGGTTTACACCAAGTTGCCCAAAAATTGACGACATAGGTGGTGTCATTTTGCTTGTTAAGCAAAGGCTCTAATTGCGAAAAATTATAGATCGGAATAGTACTTTTACTTACCTCGGAAGCCGCCAAGGCAGTTGTACTTACTTGCTGTTCGGCAATATTAGATGTACTTTCTTTACAACTGATCAATACGGCTAAACAAAATAAAATTCCGAAGGTTTTCATGCATTAAAAATAATAAGTGAAATTCAGAACAACAGACCCTTTAACACATATTTGGCTATCCTCCCTGTCATGCACGGCTCCACACAATTAAAAAAATGTTAAAAACCAATACCGGAATAAAAATTCGTTTACATTTGTACCTACAAATATTGTATAAACAACAATGGATATAGATACGGTCATAAAGTCAACGAAAAAAATGGATTTAACTACCAAAACGGTAATAAATTTGATGTATACCGCTCGTGTTGCAGAGGAAACTTTTTTGGCGCTTATTAAACCATACGACCTTACCAGTCAGCAGTACAATGTACTTCGAATTCTTAGAGGCCAGCACGGTACTCCCGCCAATCTATCAACAATTCAAGAGCGTATGATCGATCGCAATAGCAACACCACGCGCCTTGTAGATAAATTGATAAAAAAGGGCTGGGCCGAGCGCAGAATTTGCCCACAAAATAGAAGAAAAGTAGAGATCTCTATCACCAACGACGGATTGAAATTATTAAAAGAACTCGATCCAATAACTGACGAAAACAATAAAAATACATTGAGCAATTTGTCTGATGAACAACTTCATGAACTCAACCATTTGCTTGATACTTTACGAACATTTAACACCTAAATAATTAAAAAAGAAACCATGAAAAAAATGAAATTAGTAGCACTTGTAGCGATCTTAGTAGCAGCATCTGCATTTACAATTAGCAGCACAAAACAAATTGACATCAAAACATCGTCTATCAAATGGACTGGAACAAAGGTATTGGGGTCGCATAACGGCACAATTAACCTAAGCAAAGGCTATTTAGAGATGGAAGATGGTGAACTTACTGGAGGTATGTTTGTTGTAGACATGAGTTCTATTACGGTGACCGATTTAAAAGCTGGCGAAGGGAAAGAAAAATTAGAAGGGCATCTAAAAAGCGATGACTTCTTCGGAACAGCGAATCATCCAACAGCAACGTTAGTGATTACAACTACAGAAGCTAATGATGAGGGGTATTTAGTTACTGCCGATCTTACTATCAAAGGAATTACTAAATCTATTGAGTTCGATATGGAAGTAGACGAAAACATAGCTACCGCTAATGTAACTATTGATCGTACTCAATTTGGCGTACGTTACGGATCTGGTAGTTTCTTCGACAACTTGGGAGACAAAACCATTAGTGATGATTTTGAACTTGAGGTTAGTCTGCAGTTCTAAGTTTTAGATTTATTTATAAAAAAAGGTCGCAATAAGCGACCTTTTTTTTTATACTACGTTTAAGGGAGCAATGGCTTCCGACAGTATTTTTTCGTTTGCCACATCAAGCCAACTATGTAAGATATTCGCATAAATACTTCTAAAATCAATTTTATACGGTATATCCCCATTGAGATCCAAATGGGTCAAGCTTGGAGCATCATTAAAAAATCCAGGTTTCTTCAGCTTACTTCCAATGACAAAAACATTGTTAGCAGCTCCATGATCCGTTCCTAATCCCGCATTCTCCGCGACACGTCTTCCAAATTCAGAAAAAGTCAAAATAAGTGTATCCTTAAAAGTATCATTTGTCTTCAGGTCTTTGACCAAGACTCCAACCGCCTGCGCATAGGTTTCAAGCAGTTTATCTTGCCTTCCACTTTGACTGGCATGTGTATCAAAACCACCCATAGAAGCATAATACACTTTTGTATCCATACCACTATTGATAAATTCAGACATCGTTTTTAATTGTTTTCCAAAAGCCGAATTTCCATAGTCAAAAGAAGATNTCTTTGTTTTCGACTTCTCATAAATATAATTAGCCGACTGTTTTCCGTCAATGAAGGTTTGATACAAATAACCCATATTGTGCTCACTTAAATGAGGATCTTGATATGACGACACGATCTTATTAAAATAAGGGTCATCAGCAATGTCATACAAGTTCTTGGCGTTTTTTGTAACCACTGCATTTTTTACATCACCTTTCATAAGAAGCGAAAGTGATTTACCAATTTCAATAGCATCATAGGGATTCTTTCCGAAGGCATCCAAATAACGCCCTACCCAGCCACTCTGTAATACTTCGTGTGAGGCGCTTCCAGTTTGCCAAATATCGGAAGACCTAAAATGCGACCTNTTTGGGTTTGGATACCCAACATTGTTAATGATGCTGAGCTCACCCGCATCAAACAACTTTCTGAGCGGCTTTAAATTCTTGTTTAGCCCAAGTTCATCACTAAGCTTAAGTACATTCGATTTTTTTATCGCTAAGGTTGGTCTGCTTCTATAGTAAATATCGTTACGGTAAGGTACAACCGTGTTAAGGCCATCATTCCCTCCGTGCAATTGAATCAATACAAGTCGTTTACGACCCAAGGTAGTAAACAAAGTATCGTCCATCGCGCTTACAAAACTAGGCGCCATAAATAGGCTGCTTGCCAGGGCAGAATTCTTTAAAAAACTTCTTCTCTTCATCATTCTTATGTTAGTTGAAATTCTGGTAATGACATCAATTGCAAACAACGTTCAGCTTCTGAAACTGCTTCCAAGCTGCCTATCATTTTCTTTGTATTCTCTACCAGATGAGTCGCAAACAGCACCTCGATCAAGTCACTATCACTCGCTCCTTCGTACGTCATTAAAAATTGTTCCCAGTCTACTTTTAACTTTATATGGTCTGCAAAAGGTTTTCGATGGGTATCAAATTTTCCTTCAGAAAAAGGAACATAACCATCACTTAGCAAAACACTGGGTAGCTTTAACCGCAATAACATGGTGTTTGTATCGATCCAGCTTTTTCCGCCTTGCCATCCAGCGACATTTGGCGGTCGTAACAGTACTTGACCTAATAACGANTGCACCGCAATACTGTCTTCATCCTTTTCAAATCTAAATGGAACGATCCTGTAAATNGAGGCAAGCAGATCCATTGGAGATTTTATCTTGGTTCCAATATTCTCAGACGCATAAAACCATGGTGCCGTAAGCATATAACGCANTACCTCTTTAATTTCATAGGAAGGATAAAACACCGAAACCATTTCTGAAATATGATCCTCATTAAGCGCTTCATTGACAAAATAACCATACAATTTTGTACAAATAAAACGTGCACATTGCTTCTCTTTGGCTATAATATCGATCACATGATCACCATCCATTTGACCTTTGAATCCGAAAAAACTTTTGTCGCCTGAATCCCGCGCCCATTTCCGAATTTTAAACGTACCGTCTAAGTGATACGCATATCCTGTAAATGCTCGGGCAACTTCTTTTATATCATCTTCGGCATAATGACCTTCCCCTAACATAAACAACTCCATGAGCTCACGCGCAAAATTTTCGTTGGGCTTTTTTTTACTATTCTTTGAAATATCTAAATAGCGAATCATCGCTGGCTCACGTGAAACTCCCTTGGTCAAGTCTTTAAAATTTCCCAAGGCGTTTTTCCTAAGCATATTGTTAAAAGTCTGCATATAACTCACAGTCTCATCTTCACAACTAAAAACGTTTGCCCAAAAAAGCGTCATACGTTCATTTAATGCTTCGGTAGGTTCACAAATTCGTTCTACCCACGCACTATTAAACGACTTTAAAAGATGATTGCATGATTTTACAAACTGTCTAAAAGCTTGGTATTCTGGCGCTGGATATTTCTCAAAAAAGCGATCGTATATAGCGAGATCCAATTCTAAGGGTGTAGGGTTTTCCGAAGCCAACAAAAGAGCATCTACAACTGCTTCCACCGTCAAAGATTCTAGTTCATCTACTTCCTTCGGTCCAATCCCAAAACCTGCTCTGCGATACAAATGATAAATATGTTCACGTTTCATACCGTTACATGAATAAAAATTGTGCCAAAAACTGCGTTTCTTAGTTTTACTTCGGAAATGATTTGTCATTTTCAATTACATCCGTATCTTTGACCCCAACAAATGAAAACATTGAAATTACATACTTGGTGGTGGAAAACCTTACGTCAATCGTCGTGAGCGAAGTCACTTTGGTATCTATTCATACAAAAGGCTTGTCTAACACGACAAGCCTTTTTTTTGTTTTAAAAACAAGCAAAATTTGTTCGATTTTTTTTCTGAATTATGAAGTACAATTTAAAAACCTATTCCAAAAAATTGTTAGCCGACAC
>JGI24723J26617_10001536_pt1 | contig 20192 bp, 17 predicted proteins | sample Cruoilmetagenom6_FD_26617 | JGI IMG/M metagenome (IMG submission 26617)
CCTGCGGGCCTAGCAAAAGCGTGTAAACTATCCTAGTTTTGGGCTTATCGCGATTATGCGCGGAACAGACAATCAACACAGAGGCAAGCCATGCAGTTAACGATGATCGGAACCGGTTATGTAGGGTTGGTTTCAGGTGTATGTTTTTCAGATTTTGGGCATGATGTGATTTGTGTGGACAAATTACCTGAAAAGATCGCCGCTTTGCAAGGCGGTGCAGTGCCGATATATGAGCCCGGCCTGGACGATATGATGACCAAAAACACCGCCAACGGGCGATTGCAGTTTACGCTTGATTTGCATGACGGGGTCGGGTCGGCTGATGCGGTTTTTATTGCGGTCGGCACGCCCACGCGGCGTGGTGACGGTCATGCGGATCTGACTTATGTTTATGATGCAGCCCGTGATATTGCCCGGGCGCTGAAGGGCTATACGGTTGTCGTCACCAAATCGACCGTACCTGTGGGCACGAACCGCGAAGTCGCACGTGTGATCCGTGCGGAAAATCCGGATGCGGATTTCGATGTGTGTTCGAACCCCGAGTTTCTGCGTGAAGGGGCTGCGATTGAGGATTTCATGCGCCCTGACCGTGTGGTTGTCGGGATCGAGAATGATCGCGCCAAGGATGTTATGGCACGTATTTACCGCCCGCTTGCCCTGCGCGAAGCCCCGATTGTTTATACCGATCTGGAAAGNGCCGAGATGATTAAATATGCGGCCAACGCGTTTTTGGCGACCAAGATCACGTTTATCAACGAGATTGCCAATTTGTGTGAAAAGGTCGGTGCGAATATTCAATCCGTTGCCAAGGGCATGGGGATGGACAATCGTATCGGTGGTAAGTTTTTGCACGCCGGGCCCGGCTATGGCGGGTCATGTTTTCCCAAAGACACCAAAGCACTGGCGCGTATCGGCCAGGAACATGCAAGCCCGGTCAAGATTGTAGAACAAGTCATAAATATAAACGATGATCGCAAGCGCCAAATGACGGACAAGATCATGTATTTGTGTGGCGATAAGGTTAAGGGTAAAAAGATCGCCGTGTTGGGCGTGACGTTTAAACCGAATACCGATGACATGCGTGACAGCCCGTCGCTGACGATTGTCCCTGCACTGGTTGGTGCGGGGGCTGATGTGCACGTGGTTGATCCGCAAGGGCGTAAAGAGGGTGAAGAATTACTGCCCGCGGTNACTTGGGTGGAAGATGTCTATGAAGCGGCTAAAGATGCTGAAGCTGTTGTTGTGCTGACGGAATGGAATGAATTCCGCGCCGTTGATCTGAAACGTTTGGCCAAGATGATGAAAGATCCGAAAATGGCCGACCTGCGCAATATATACGATCCTGTTGAGGCAAAAGAGGCCGGACTGCACTATGTTTCTATCGGGAGGTGAGAGTACACGCTCATTTAACCTTAACAATTTTGTACTCGACAGGAGAACATCTGCATTGATCCTAGAATAGCAGATATCCCTTGTCTTTGGATTTAGGCACAATAGCTCAGGGCCATTGTCTAACGAAAAATACCGCAAGATGAACAAATAATTGCCAGTTTATTGATGTTGCTTGCAACACTTTAGAAAAAGAGCATAATCATTGGAGAGAAAAGCTATTGTACACGCTCAATCTATCATCCGCGGTTAGTCTTTCTAATGGTTCGCAATTTTAGGTATTGTTCTAATGATTTATTTGCGCACATGTGTTTTTGATTTTCCATATCACAAAGTCATAATTTCTACTCAGTTATAGGATATTATAGCCTAAATGGTTTTAGGGAGCTATTATAATGCATTTGTTAGATAGCCTGCTTTATAAAATTAGAAAAAAAAATAACAACGTTTTTGATGCTGACATCCAACCTGACGAGCGTCTGTTCGTTATAGGTGATGTGCATGGGCGCGCTGATCTACTATTGAAACTCTTGGAAAAAGCACCTGAGGAAGTAAGAAAGGTTTTCGTAGGCGATTTAATTGATCGCGGGGAAGAAAGTGCAGAAGTGCTATCAATTGTTCACAAGCTGTGTGGTTCTGGTGCCGTTTGTGTGATGGGAAATCATGAAAAAATGATGCTTGATTTTCTTAACCGACCAGAAAAAAACTTCCGAACATGGATGAGATATGGAGGTTTTCAAACACTGCAAAGTTTTGGTGTGCTATTGAACAAAATGGAGATTGATGCAAATAATTTTGAAGGGATAAAAGAGCAGCTTTGTGAAGCTTTACCAAATGATATGGAAAGCTGGCTAAGAAACCTGCCAACCCACTGGTCTAGTGGGAACGTACATATAGTTCATGCAGCTGCAGACCCTGAAGTTGCAATGGATCGTCAAAACAACCAAGTGCTTTACCAAGGGTGTCCTAACTTTTTCCATAAAGCGCGAAAAGATAGCCAATGGATCGTACATGGCCATACAATTGTCGATCATGCGGTTGTAGAAGCTGGTAGGATCGCTGTGGACACAGGTGCTTACCTGTCGGAACGCCTTACCGGTGTTTTAATCGCCGAGAAAAAAATAGATTTTATAGTGGTATGAAATAACAACTGTATAGCGCAAATCACTGATTGTTAATCAAAGCTCAATCCCGTGTTCAAACTCAAAATCAAGCAGGCGTAAGCATAGCTTATCCGCCCAAATAGATTTTTGCCCCGAAGAATCTTCGGATGGGATTTCTTGACAAGCTTTCTGGTACTTTAACTTAGCACTTTCATAATCTGATAATGAATTGAGCACTGGTAGCTCCTGCATTGGTTGTTTTATTGTTGGACTGTCAATTTTAGTATCAAGCCCAAATGGGAAAAATATATCTACAGCTGTGTCTTTGGTTTTACTTGTCCTGTCTAGCATTTACACTAACCTTTTCCTGCTTTTGTGGTTTAGTACTTCACTTCCGGTACTTTACTTCACTCTTAATCCGTACCGACTTGAACACCAAACGTCAAACTTGATAGGCTGAATAACGCTCATTTTTACTTATTACTCAAAGAAAAACTAAAGAAAGATTAAGATTATACTTATTACTCAAAGAATAGTTAAATATAGATTAAGACCTAGGTCAGCCATAATCTAAAATCAGTAATGTCGAAAAACTTGGCGAAATTAAGGCGGTTTGTGTATAAAGATGTTCTCATGAGCACTAATTAGATCAATGCACAGTCACTTACCAAACACATTGTCTTGAGTGGATGTAATATATGAACTAAAATTGATTAATATAATTTTATTGCGATTGTTCTATGTCATATGTCACTTCAGGTACTCTGACGACAATTGTATCACCAGGTTTCAACGTAGTTGTTTCATCAGAAATATTATTCTCTGATTCTGTGTTACCGTGCCCGATAACAAGAATAGATAATGGTTGGTCCCAAGAAGTTTCTACATTATTTGCCCCAAACTCCAGAGCAGTCGCATATAGGTCCGTCTGAAGTTCCACCCCTAGAGTCAATTTTGTAAGCTCGGTTCTTGCATCGTCTAGTTGTCCAAGCAATCTAGACCGATTTTCTTTCCTAATGTCGATTTTTTCTCGCTGTGCTTGGTTTAGCGACTGTTCCGCACGTAGTTTTTCAACAGTTAATTCTATATCACGAAGGCGTAATTCCGTAATTGTACGCGCCAATGCTGCGACATCATTTGCACGAATGGTTCCGCTTTGTAGAAGCTTTTTCTTTTTCACCAAATCGGTTTCACTGCGAGATATCTCTGCTCGGTTCAGCGAAAGTTGATTTTCTAACTTTTCTATCACTATGGCTAGCAGTTCAATTAATTCATCGACGGATAAGATTTGTTGCTTCAATGCCTCGGTATTATTTATAAAAATATTCTTTTCAATTTCAATCAAGCCGCTGTCAAAAAGTCGGCTTTGAATTTCTTGTGGGGTCACAAATTCTTGCCCGTCTTTATTTTCAGCTTCCAATCTGGCAATTCTCAACAAAAGCCGCTGCTGGTTTTGTATTAGCAATCGTCGTTGGCCAAGTGCTTTTAAAATATCGCGTTGTATATCACTACTTGAACTACCGGCACGCCCTACTCCTCCGGCCATGGCCATGGCTTGGCGAACAGTTATCCCGGGTCGGAAATCGTACTGGCCCGGTCTGTAGACGTCACCAGTCACGAATATCGGATTATAGGATGCGATTTCAATTGCAACGGCCGGCAAATTCGGAAGCCCAATAGCAATCTTTAGGTTTTTTGCGATTGTTCTTGAGATATCTTCAAGACGTTTNCCTTTCACGGCCACAGACCCAACATATGGATAGGATATTTTCCCGTCCATACCCACAGTATATTTCCCGCTTAAACCTTGCCATTCATCATAAGCTTTGCGCGTGATATCCCAACTGCCAACACGGATTTCCAGAACATCTTGAACACTCACAGTGAACTCTGGGTTTTCTTGTGCGGTTGTTTGGTGAGATATTAAAAAGCTTGTAAAACAAGTTGCCAGAACCAGTAGCATTATGTTGGATTGAATTCTTAGATTAAACATGGTTTGATCTCTTTTGAAAGCTATTACTACATACTATTGATACGTTAAGCATCTAAATTACAATAAAAAATTGAAACTATGTTATAAGAATAGCCATGATCTATTATAGTATAATGCTTCGCCAGCTCAGGAAAATTGTTGAATTTTGTACATTTAGTGTAACCGGGTTCATTTTTTGTACTAGTTTTTGCCTTGCAAATGATACTGCCTTCCCGGGTGCCATTGGCTTTGGCAAAAGCGCTATCGGGTGGCGTGGCGGCGAAATAATTTCCATTACAAATCTGAACGATAATGGCCCGGGATCGCTTCGGAATTGTTTGCAAAATAGTAAAAATAGCAGAATTTGCATTTTTAATATTTCTGGTACAATTTATTTGGACAGCCCGATTTTTGTGGCATCAGATGTTTATCTTGCTGGCCAAACAGCACCCGGAAATGGGGTGCAATTGCGACTTCGCTCAGGTGACAAAACACCCATTATTATCAAAAATGCGAATAATGTATTAATCCGCTTTTTGAAAGTTCGCCCAGGGGCCGGTAATAATCAAAGCGCTAATATTGATGCTGTAACGATTGAAAGCAGCAATAACGTATATTTAGACGCCCTGTCTCTTCAATTTGCATCCGATGAAACATTCAATATCCACGTAAACAAAAGGCCAGTTTATAATATAACACTTGCCCGCTCCATTCTATCCCATTCGCTTGACCGCTCCGTTCATCCAAAAGGGAGGCACTCAAAGGGGGCATTGATCTGCTCTAATGAAGGGTCTTTAGAAAAACCCGCTGTCCCGTGTGGGTTAATTACAATCGCCAAAAACCTGTTCGCGCACCATCGAGATCGAAACCCAGACGTAAAAGGAACAGATATTGGACCGATCGAAATCATAAATAATATATTCTATAATCCAATTAGCCAACTTGGCGAATTTTATGATCTTCTTGGCGATGTAACAATTCATTATGTTGGTAACGTCACTTTATCTGGGCCAAGTTCAAATGGCTTTATATACAGTTTGCCCTCTGTTGAAGTTTTTAGTTGGGATGAGGATCGAAAGATTTGGGTTTTTGAAACTGACAATATAAATTTCAGTTCTAAAGGCTGCCGTGCCAAGTCAGGGGTTCCAATATTGGACAGCGAAGCAGAAAAGGTACGTATTAATGCGCCAATACTGCCATTGAGTTTTGTGCCCTATGCTGCTGATGAAGTTATCAATGAAATTATTGACCGCGTAGGCGCTAATTTATCTAGCTGGGGTGGGCCAGATGCATTAGACAAGCGTGCAATTGAAGATTTCCAGAACTGCAAAGGGCATGTCATTGACACGCCCGAGCAAGCGGATGGGTGGCCAGTGCTAGCGCCAGTTTCGCAAAATGAAGATAGGGATGCGGACGGCCTACCCGATGCTTGGGAAGCTTCCCATAATGGGCTGGACCCAACAATTGGCAATCAGACATGGGAAGACCGAGATAATGACGGGTGGTCAAATATTGAAGAATACCTGTCGTGGCTGGCGGGGGATAAAGAATAATATGGGGAATATTAGAAGTCATATGAGGTTATGACACCTATTACATTGGTATCTTTTAAGTTAATTTCCTTGACTGACGGTTTATTTAATGTGTTATCTTGCAGGGGTGAATAAGCCAGTCTCACATCCAGTTAAGGCCCACAGACGTATGCCCCGAATAATAGAGCTCACGCTTGTTTCGCTATCAGCATTAGTTTTGGCACTTCCAATTCTTTTAACGGGATTGATGATTTTTATATTTTTGGGCCGACCCGTTTTTTTTCGCCAACCGCGCATTGGGAAACTAAAATCACAATTTAACATTCTTAAATTTCGCACAATGACAAACGAATTTGGTAGGGATGGAAATTTACTGCCTGACGAGCTTCGCCAGACTACATTTACGCGCTTTATACGACGCGTAAGATTGGATGAGCTGCCGCAGATTTTAGCGATCTTAAAGGGAGATATGGCATTAGTGGGGCCAAGACCGCTTTTGCCTGTTACAATTGATGAGTTTGGCCTGCTAGGGGAACGAAGATGTTTGGTTAAGCCAGGATTGACTGGTTGGTCCCAAGTCAGCGGAAACGTGCATCTTAGCAACATTGAAAAACTTAAATTGGATTTATGGTATGTAAATCACAGATCATTATTTCTTGATGTTAAAATTATATATGAAACCTTCACTGTGCTCCTTTTCGGAGAGAAGGTAAATAATAACAGGATAAACACTGCAGACATGTGGCTGTCTGAAGAGAATTTAGGTCACCTGATTGAAGCCAAAAAAGGTCTTTAAAATGAGCACAGATATTTTTACCAGCGGATCAGGATCTATTCTTGTTATTGCGCCTCATCCTGATGATGAAATTCTAGGAGCAGGCGGAACAATCTCAAAGCTGTGCAAGGCAGGTTGGGACGTTCATGTTTGTGTTGTAACCTCGGGCAGGCCCCCGCTTTTTACAGCGGAGCAAACTAAAAAAGTGCGTGAAGAAACGACTAAGGCACATGCATTCTTGAATGTTAAACAAACGCATTGGTTGGGTTTCCCAGCGGCAGAACTAACCGAAGTTCCTACGCGTGAACTGAACGCAGCAATTGGTAAACTGGTTTCGCAATTATCCCCCTTCGCTCTTCTTGTCCCTCATGTTGGTGATATTCATATTGACCACCAATTGGTTCACATGTCGGCAATGGTCGCTGCGCGCCCACACCAAGAAGAGTTTCCCAGATTGATTTTATCGTATGAAACTTTGTCAGAGACCAACTGGAACACACCTGGTGCGACACCTGCGTTCACACCAAATGTGTTTGTGGATATTTCAGAAGATCTTGAACAGAAGTTAAACGCTTTTGCGATGTTTGAAAGCCAAGCCCGTTCTGCGCCGCATGAAAGGTCAATTGAAACGCTTCGAGCATTAGCGACATTGCGGGGCGCAACCGTTCATAAAACGGCGGCAGAAGCCTTTATGTTAATTCGGCATGTAATAGGATAGCTTTCATGAGTAGTTGGCCACAATTTGATGTTGATCAGATTAACGCAGTCGTAAAGACGCTTGAAGAAGGCAAAGTTAATGCGTGGACTGGTAAAGATGTCGCTAATTTTGAAAGAAAGTTTGCACAACGCTTCCAAACAAAACATGCAATCGCATTAGCAAATGGATCTGTAACATTAAACTTGGCTTTAGAATGCCTAAAATTGAAACCTGGCGATGAAGTTATTGTCAGCCCCCGTAGTTTCGTAGCATCCGCATCTTGTGTATTATTGTATGGCGCTACACCAATTTTTGCCGATGTAGATAGAGATAGCCAAAACATAACGGATGATACGATTGCCCGATTAATTACAAGCAAAACAAAAGGGATAATTCCAGTACATTTAGCCGGTTGGCCCTGCGATATGCCAAAGATAATGGATTTAGCAAATGCGAATAAATTATGGGTAATCGAAGATTGTGCTCAAGCTCATGGAGCCAGAATTAACGGTACCCCAGTCGGTAATTTCGGCGATTTCGGTTCTTATTCCTTTTGCCAAGACAAAATCATGACTACCGGTGGTGAAGGAGGCATGCTGACAACCGAAAATACTGAACTTTGGGCCAATGCTTGGAGTTATAAAGACCATGGAAAAAATTATGATACGGTTTTTAACAAATCCCATCCTACTGGATTTAGATGGCTACATGAAGGCCTTGGTACAAACTTGCGTATGCCAGGGATTTCGGCCGCGATTGGGGCGGTGCAGGTTGATAAACTTGATAAGTGGTTAATTGCACGACAGCAAAATGCTGAAATTTTAACACAAGCAACGGCACAAATACCGCTCTTGCGGACACCGGTACCTGAGGCAGGCCTTCAACACGCTTGGTACAGGTTTTACACATTCATACGCCCTGAAATGTTGGCTGCAAACTGGAGCCGTGACCGAATTATTCAAGAAATTTCGAATTGTGGTTTTCCTGCTTTTTCCGGAAGCTGTTCTGAAATATACCTAGAAAAAGTCTTTGTTGAACGAGGCATAGGGCCGTCAAAGCGTTTACCTATTGCCCGTGAATTGGGGGAAACTAGTCTTGCGTTTCTTGTGGATCCCACGATCACACATGACCAGACCCTTGCACTGGCAAATTGCATTACAGATATCTGTAAAAAGGCTAGTAAATGAAACGAACAATTGTAATTGTACAATCTGGTTTGGGCGCTGGAGGTGCAGAAAAAATTGTAAACTTGATAGCAAAACATCGCATCGAAAAAGGTGATGATGTCCATGTTCTTGCAATTTATGGAAAACCAGAAGACAGCTACTTTGAGTATCCTCCCCAAGTTCAAGTACACACACTATATAAACATAACGACGGCTCAGAAAGCAAATCACGTATAAAAGCTACTATTGTTAAAGTTAAATGGCTTCGAAGCACATTTCGGAAAATTCAACCCGATCTTATTCTTTCTTTTCTGACAAAGATAAATTTTATTTGTGCATGCGCACTTCTCTATTCGGAAATTCCCTTTCTGGTTTCCGAACGCAACAATCCCAACCAGCAAAGATCCGGTAGAATTTGGAAAATATTGTTAAAGCTAACATTTAAAAAAGCAGATCATATTATTATGCAAACGCAAGGTGCGATGAGTATTTTAAGTGCTGATGCACAAAAAAAAGCGGTCATTATTCCAAATCCCAGCCTCGTCAATAATCAAGCGATGGCGACAAAGAACATATCCACAGATATCGTTGCTGTTGGGCGATTAACGCAGCAAAAAGGATTTGATGTATTGATTGCTGCTATAGAAATTGTATCTAAAAAATTTCCCGCCATACATTTGACGATATGGGGCGAGGGCAATGAGCGTACGTCTTTAGAGAATTTAGTCGCGTTAAAAAATTTAGATAAAAACATCTCGCTGCCAGGAAATACGAAAACGCCAATGGAATGGCTCAATTCAGCCAAGATCTTTATATTACCGTCGCGGTATGAAGGGTTTCCGAACGTACTAGTGGAAGCAATGAGTGCCGGGATGGCTGCAATCGCTACCGATTGCCCATGGGGACCTGCTGATATGATAGCCGATGGTAAGAACGGCTTATTGGTTCCAGTTGAAAATCCAATAGCGCTTTCTCAGGCAATCGAGACATTACTGAACAGCACAAAGCTGCAAGAATTATTGGGCAAGGCAGCTACTGAAAAATTAGACGCATTCTCTGAGAACAAGGTTTTGGAAATGTGGGATAATATTTTAGAGGCTTAATAATAGAACTGATCGCTATAATCGTTTAATTGCGGCTATTAAAGCGTATGGTCACGAAGTAATGGTAGCGAAATGTACGTGAAGGCATGCGGCTTTTGCATTGGTGGAGCCTAGGAGGGTTAATATTTCATAATAATTATCATTTATATTCAATGATTTACAAGCATAAGCGATATACCATTGTAACAACCCACTGTAATATCTTGTCTGACATCAGCGCCTATTGGGCAAAATTGTGGGACTCAAAACCAAGCCACAGCATGGCTATGGACTTACAGCAACGACAGACCCGGCATGGCAACCGGCGGGATCACACCTACTGTGAAACTGGAAATGGCCGCATAATTCTACTAGCGGAACCCATTAAAATGAGGGGATTACCCTTGGTTGGGCAAATATTGACGACAGTGAACCAATCGAGCTTATTTTTACGAGCTTGCCAAACCACAAGTTATAGAATGGCAAAGTTAAATTTAGTGCAAGGTTGACGCACTGATTAGTAGGGCGGCTACATCACGTGCATATGAGGCTGGATTTTCGATAGACCGAAGATGCGCTGAAACGATTGCCCCTTCCTTTAGAACTAGTAATTTTCTAACAAGCTGTTCAGGTTCGTTGAGATTTGCTTCCCCTGCCAACTTACATAGATGCATCTCAATCAGCTCTTTATGGTTGGCCGATTGCTTGAAAATTGGATGCTCTAGTTCCTGATATTCAGAGGCGGCTTTAATAAACATACACCCCATAAAATCAGGCTCTTCGAACCACTCTTCAAGTGCATCAAACATTGCCAGAAGTTGATCTTTTGGCTGGTCCGAGAACTTCGACATCCGCCTAAACAACCAATTTCGAAAATGTTCATCACGCAAACGTAAAACAGCGAGGACAAGATCATCTTTAGTTCTGAAGTGATTGTAAATTGCAGTCTTTGAGATTCCAATTTTTTTGACAATCGTATCCATCCCCGTTGCATGAAAGCCGTTCTGATAAAGAACTTGGAGAGTTTTATTTACAATTTCATCTCTTTTTGAAGGTCTCATTTTCACACCATACTGTACCGATAGGTATTGTTATACATACGGACAATAATTGCAATTAAATAGATATATTGGGAATATTTTCTTGACAAATTTATTAAAATCTAAATATAAAATTACAGATCGGTAAATTTATTAAGCAATGTTGATTTAACGAGCCGAATATTATTCTCAAAGGAGCTTATAATGACCCGCCCGCCCTTACCTCCATTCACAGAAGAAACTGCTATTCAAAAGGTGCGCTTAGCCGAAGATGGCTGGAATACACGTGACGCTGCAAAGGTTGCAACAGCCTACACATTCGATACCAGGTGGCGAAATCGCTCAACCTTTGTGACGAACCGTACTGAAGCAGAGGCATTCTTATCAGCCAAATGGGTGCGTGAGAAAGAATATCGCCTTATCAAAGAACTGTGGGCTTTCACTGGAAACCGCATTGCCGTGCGTTATGCTTACGAATGGCAAGACGATAGCAGTAATTGGTTCCGCTCATATGGTAATGAAAACTGGGAATTCGCTGAGGACGGTTTAATGCAAAATCGACATGCAAGTATCAATGATCTACCTATTAATGAAGAAGATAGATTATTCCTTTGGCCGCTTGGCCGTCGCCCTGACGATCACCCGAGTTTGTCCGACCTAGGCCTTTAAATCTTTATGGTGGTGGTAATTTTACCGCCACTTGCTCATTTACAAACCATCTGGGAGTAAACGATGTGCTGCTTCATAGCTTTCTCAACTGAAAAGACACAAGTAGTACACTGCTGCCAACCTATGCCGCTTACAAGCAAGCCTAAACAATGACTCGCCCTCAACTCAACTCAAATGAGGGGCAAAATACCCTATTTTCACCCCTCTTAAAAAAGGCATCAATTTTAATCGTTGATGATGAGCCTGGGATTCGCAGTTTTCTAGTCAAAGTAATTGGTAAGCACTGCGCCCGAATAGAAGAAGCTTCAACGGCAAAGGAAGCCACAACCATATTAGATCAAAACCGCTTTGATATAGTCATTTTAGACAATGTAATGCCAGATAAAACTGGTATAGAATGGTTAGCCGAACAGCGTCATATTGGATTTTTTGGAGAAGCTATTTTAATCACAGCCTTTGCTGATCTTGAAACCGCTATTAATGCTCTTCGTGCAGGCGCTGTAGATTTAATACTAAAGCCTTTCCGATCAAACCAAATATTAAGCGCAGTTGCGAATTGTCTAGATAGAGCCGCACTTCGCAAGGAAAATGCGCTGCTACGCCATGAATTAGGATCAGGAATTGATATACTGCGCCATAGGCACGAATTAATCGGGTCATCCCCAGAAATTGTAGCCATTAAGAAATATTTGGATAAAGCCGCCAAATTAAATTCTAGTGTATTAATAAAGGGTGAAACAGGAACTGGTAAAGAAGTTGCGGCCCGCATGGTTCATGCTGGATCATCTCGTGCCAATCAAGCCTTTGTATCTGTTACCTGTGCTGCCTTTTCTGAAGAAAGTTTTTCTGAAATCTTATTTGGAAGCCTGCCTTCTGCCACTGAAGACAATCCTCGAGTGGACGGCTTACTAATATCTGCAGAGGGTGGGACATTATTTCTTGACGATGTTGAGGAATTGTCAAAAACCGCACAAGCAGCTTTAATCCGAGTTATTGAAACGGGGAGAATACGACCAATTAATGCCACTCGTGATATACCAGTCAATCTTAGGATCATTTCATCGACTTCAAAGGACTTATTAAAACTCATAGAGAACGGCGAGTTTCGCGAAGATCTTTACTACCGCCTCAATGTTTTAAGTGTAGAAATGCCGCCCTTGCGCGAACGACCTGCAGATATTGTTGAGCTTTCAGAATTATTTATTTCTCGCATTGCAGCAGAGCTCAATCTGACACCTCCCAATCTAACAGCAACAGAAAAACGCAAGTTGGTAACTCATGCATGGGTGGGTAATGTACGAGAATTACATAACCATATTGAACGAGGTCTGCTAAGCGATGATCTAGAGAACGGTTTAGATTATAGTATTATTGATGAGCAACTAGACCGAGAAACTGAGACATTAGCGTCCGTCGAACGACAACACATTTTAGATACCCTTGAAGCTTGTGGTGATAATAGAGCTGAAGCCGCCAGACGTCTGGGGATATCGCGTAAAACTATCGACAGAAAATGCCTATCTTGGAAAATATAAAACATTATTAGTCGGTTCGACTTAGATTGTTGGCCTTGGCATTACTTCCACTTATTGTTTTACTTCCCCTCTCGTTAATTCTTACAATAACCCGAAGCTTGTTTCGATTGGCGAGATAACTGTTGGAGTTGCACATGAAATTAAGAATCCAGTAATTGTTATCCAAGGGAATAGGGGTATTGTACGATTGGAGATTGATCTTATTGATGCTCAANTTAGTCGAATCAATATTGCCGCTGTAAAACTACTTCAATTTGCTCTGCCTTGTGAATTCTGTAAGGAAATCGATAATATCGAATAAACATCATTGCTTCCCGTTAAAACCAATCTGTCTCAATATAGCTCCCAACAGAGATAAAAAGTGGACATTTTGTCTGTGTCTGGTCAATTTTGCATTATATTTGTGATCAAAGTGACTACATATTTGAATCAAACTTTCTATGTAACATATTGTTTTAATTATTTATTTTATTGACATATCAAATCTCAGCACGATTAGTGGGTATAAATATGACAGCTTACTCTAAGCCGAAGCGCACTTCATGAATTTATTCATAGGGTTCCCGCTTTAGCCACGAAATAGGCACCAATGGGAGGAAAAAAATGTCATCACAACCTGCTTCCGGCGCATTCTCGTTTTTAATGAAAGAGAATATCGTCGCTAAACCTGGATACAATAGATGGTTGGTGCCACCAGCCTCTATTGCTATCCATTTATGTATTGGATCCGTATACGCTTGGTCTGTTTTTAACCCCCCCCTTACGCGTGAGTTAGGTGTTGTCGCATCAGCTGCCGACGATTGGTCTTTATCTTCAGTTGTGTGGATATTCTCGGTCGCAATTGTATTTCTTGGATTGGCGGCTGCTTTTGGCGGTAAATGGCTTGAGAAAGTTGGGCCACGTTGTGTCGGCGTTACTGCTGCTACACTTTGGGGAGGTGGCTTTGTCATAGGTTCTTTGGGCATTACATCTCATCAACTATGGTTGGTTTACCTTGGTTACGGTGCCTTAGGTGGTGCTGGCTTGGGCCTTGGCTACGTTTCCCCAGTGTCGACGTTAATTCGATGGTTCCCTGATCGTCGAGGTATGGCAACTGGTATGGCAATCATGGGCTTCGGAGGCGGAGCTATGATCGGTGCTCCACTTAAGCAATGGTTGCTTAGCATTTATGCAAAAGCACCAGAATATTTAGGTGCTGAAGGTGCATTAAATTTGGTTACAGAGGGCGGTCGACGTTTTGCTAGATCNACAGCGCAAGGCAAAGTCGAAGTTATCGTAGCAACTGCATCGCAAGCTGCAAGTTTGCCTGGTGGCGGTGACGCTGGTGTATATGTTGTAGGAACGGGTAATACAGGTGCAGCGGCAACGTTTATGACTCTTGGTATCGTTTACTTCTGTGTTATGGTTCTTGCGTCTTTCCAATACCGCGTTCCTGCTGAAGGCTGGAAACCAGAAGGTTGGGAACCTGCTCCGGCAAAAGGTGGCATGGTTACAACAAATCACGTACATATCGACGAGGCACTTAAGACGCGCCAGTTCTGGCTGCTTTGGATAGTTTTATGCTTTAATGTGACCGCTGGTATCGGCGTGATAGGCGTAGCAAAAACAATGATCAACGAAATCTTTGGTGACATTGTGTTCGTAACAGCTGCATTTGCAGGTACTTACGTCTTAATGATCTCGGTCTTTAATATGGTAGGTCGATTTTTCTGGGCGTCTACTTCGGATTTTATCGGGCGTAAAAATACGTATCAGTCTTTTTTCATCATTGGTACGATCCTTTACATGTCTATCCCGTATTTCGCCTCATCAGGTGGCCCTACAGCCTTGATAGGTTTCTATATCGCTACGATGATTATCTTCACTATGTATGGCGGTGGTTTTGCGACTATTCCAGCGTACTTAGCAGATATGTTTGGCACATTGCACGTAGGTGGTATCCACGGGCGCCTACTTACTGCTTGGTCGACTGCTGGTGTCCTTGGTCCATTTGCTATTACCTATTTACGGGACATATCAAAGAATAATGCGATTGAGGATATTGTAGCGAAGATTGATCCAGCAGCATTCGTTGAAAAGTTTGGTGCACCAGTCACTGAGTTGTCTAATCTTGTTGCTGCAAAGTCAGTAACGATTGGGCAGCTAATGGAAATAGCCCCAGCTGGAACTATTGATCCGACCCCCAGCCTTTACAACACAACGATGTATTGCATGGCTGGGCTGTTGATAATTGCATTATTCGCCAACTCAATGGTGCGCCCTGTAAACAGCCGTCACCACGTTGAGAAAACACACCCTGAGGCGGTTCCTGCTGAATAAGAACCTCCAAGATGTGGCTTCTTATGATGCCAAATAACAATGTGGCGTCCCATTTACTCTATAATTGGGGCGCCACACTTATGAAAACGACCAGAACTATATAGGAATTCGTTTATGAACCAGCGTGTTTCAGCATTTAACAAACAGCGGGATGTAAGCCTCCCCAAGGGACGCCAAGTAGATGACATTGCGTTATACGAAGTAACACAAGCACTGGGCAATTTGCCAATACGCCGTGATTTACTGATCGAAGCATTGCATCTAATCCAAGATAACTTTGGGTTTTTGTCTGCGGCACATATAACTGCACTCGCTGATCATTTCGGTCTAGCTCAGGTTGAAGTTTACGAAGTTGCTAGTTTTTATCATCATTTCGATATCGTTAAAGAAGGCGAAACTCCTCCTGCTCCGATCACTGTGCGCGTTTGCGACGGGCTCTCTTGCGCTATGAAACGTGCCAACGATCTGATTTCTGACTTAAAATCAATACATGATGAAACAAACATTCGCATACAGCGAGTTCCCTGTATTGGTCGCTGTGACACTGCTCCCGCCTGTCAAGTAGGGAAGCACTCAATAGATAATGCAACAGTTATGAAAATTGATGAAGTTCTGACTTTGCCACTTGATCCAATCATTCAAGATTACGAAGATTTTGATGCATACCGCAAAACAGGCGGCTACGATATTTTATCCAAACTCCTTAGTGGTGACATCTCACAAGAGAAAATTATGGATACCCTCTCTCACTCTGGCCTACGCGGTCTTGGTGGTGCCGGTTTCCCGGCAGGTCGCAAATGGGGATTTGTCAAGTCATACTCTGGCCCACGCTTGATGACAGTCAATGGGGATGAAGGCGAACCAGGCACATTCAAAGACCGCTACTGGTTAGAGCATCACCCACATCGCATGTTAGAGGGCGCACAAATAGCTGCGCGCGTCGTTGGTTGCGAGCGTATTTATATTTATATGCGGGATGAATATCCTGCTGTCTTAGAAATATTAAAAACAGAAATAGCAACTTTAGAAGCATCTAACATAGATATGATTCCAATGGAGTTGCGTCGTGGTGCTGGAGCTTATATTTGTGGTGAAGAAAGTGCCATGATTGAAAGTATCGAAGGTAAGCGAGGCATTCCTAGACACCGACCACCTTATATTGCTGAGGTTGGGCTTTTTGGACGTCCGACATTAAACCACAATATAGAAACGCTGCTCTGGATTCCACAGATTATTAACAATGGGCCAGAATGGTTTGCCGATCAGGGCTATAGTGACGATCATAAAGGTCTACGGTCCTTTAGCGTTTCAGGTCGTGTAGTAAACCCTGGTGTGAAACTTGCACCTGCTGGCATCCCTTTGTCTGAATTAATTGAAGAGTACTGTGGCGGCATAACCAAAGGGCATCGGTTAAAGGCTTTTCTTCCAGGGGGCGCGTCGGGCGGCGTCTTTCCTGCATCCATGGCCAATAAGCCATTAGATTTTGGCACATTTGAACCATATGGTGGTTTCGTAGGCTCTCACGCCGTAGTCGTCTTATCTGATCAAGATAACATTCGAGATGTAGCATTGAACACGATGCGTTTCTTTAAACATGAAAGTTGTGGCCAATGCACACCATGCCGCTCTGGTACGGATAAAATGGTGGGGATGTTACAAGACACAGCGACAGATCATGCACTCTACGAAGATCTTATGAAAGTGATGGGCGATAGTTCCATTTGTGGACTTGGTCAAACTGCTGCAAACTGTGTGCGCCACCTAATTAAATATTTCCCAGAGGATATGTCGTGAGCATAAAATTTATTCTGGACGGTAAGAACGTCATTGCTAATCAAGATGAAACTATCTGGCAAGTTGCCAAACGCGAAGGCACTCAAATTCCTCACTTGTGTTGGAAAGATGCGCCTGGGTATCGCGCTGATGGGAATTGTCGCGCTTGCATGGTTGAAGTTGATGGTGAGCGGGTATTGTCTGCGTCATGTGTACGTAAACCAAGCGAAGGCATGGTGGTCCATACAGCAAATGAGCGCGTTGAAACAAACCGCAGATTAGTCTTTGAACTACTTGCTGCAGATATGCCTAAGCAAGAAGAAAGCCCTGACCCTGAAGCGCCGTTCTGGCAAAATGCTAAAACCGCTGGCCTTGATCATATACGTTTTGAGACAGGTCGGCCAAGTGGGCAAAGCAACACACCAATTGATAGTATTTTCCATGANGCTTCCCACCCGTCTATTGCAGTAAACCTTGACGCTTGCATTTCTTGCAACTTGTGTGAACGTGCTTGTCGCGAAGTACAAGTCAATGATGTAATTGGCATGGCTGGTCGTGGCACTGCTGCTTTACCCAGCTTTGACATAAATGATCCGATGGGCTTGAGTTCTTGTGTTGCATGTGGCGAGTGCGTGCAGGCTTGCCCCACTGGTGCATTGATGGAAAAAACCTTGCTTGATGATACAGCTACTAAACGAGAGCTTTATGCCGATAAAATAGTTAATACTGTTTGCCCTTTTTGCGGAGTAGGCTGCCAAACTGAGGTTAGTGTTAAGGATAATAAAATCATCAAGGTAGATGGGCGCCAAGGCCCAGCAAACCGAGGTAAATTATGCGTCAAAGGTCGCTTTGGCATGGATTATATCATGTCACCAGAACGGCTAACTAAACCATTGATACGTCGCAAAGATGCGCCAAAACAGGGGAGTCAATCTTTTGATCTTGCCAATCTAGACAAATACTTCCGCGAGGCAACGTGGGAAGAGGCAATGGAGTACGCTGCAAATGGCTTTAAAACCATTTTAAACCGTGATGGCGGGCAAGCACTNTGTGGCTTTGGATCGGCCAAAGGCACCAATGAAGAAGCATATCTATTCCAGAAATTCATCCGCCAGGCTTTTGGCACAAACAACGTCGACCATTGCACCCGTCTATGCCACGCATCCTCAGTTGCAGCGTTAATGGAAGGCGTGGGCTCGGGTGCCGTATCTGCTCCATTTACTGCCGCTGATGACAGCGATTGCTTAATTGTAATCGGCGCAAGGCCCGAACAAAATCATCCAGTTGCTGCGACTTACCTAAAACAAGCAGCTAAGGGCGGCAAAAAACTGATAGTCATGGACCCTCGTCGTCAAGAATTGATGCGCCATGCTACCCACGCTGTAGTCTTTAAACCGGGTCGAGATGTGGCCATGCTAAATGCGATGTTACACGTTATCATTGAAGAAAAACTTTATGATGAACAATACATACAAGCTAATGTTGACGGTTTTGATGCTTTGAAAGCTAAGGTTGCAGATTTTACACCAGAAGCCATGGAAGATATTTGTGGTGTTCAAGCTGATATGCTGCGAGACGTAGCGCGAACTTATGCCAAATCCGAACGTTCCATTATCTATTGGGGTATGGGCGTATCACAACACGTCCACGGCACCGACAACGCACGATGTTTGATCGCGCTTGCATTAATCACTGGTCACGTCGGCCGTCCTGGCACTGGGTTGCACCCGCTGCGAGGACAAAACAACGTGCAAGGAGCTTCAGATGCTGGGCTGATCCCGATGGTCTTCCCCGACTATAAGTCGGTAGAGGATCCAGATATTCGGAAGCGTTATGAAGATTTCTGGGGTCGCAGTTTAGATCCTTTGAAAGGCCTGACTGTTGTTGAAATTATGCACGCAATTACTGATGGCAACATTAAAGGTATGTATGTAATGGGTGAGAATCCAGCTATGTCAGACCCAGATCAACACAACGCTCGCAAGTCACTTGCTGCGTTAGAGCATCTAGTAGTGCAAGATATCTTTATGACCGAAACTGCTTGGTATGCGGATGTCATCTTACCAGCTACGGCCCAAGCAGAAAAAACAGGCACCTACACTAACTCTAATCGTCAAGTACAAATGGGTCGCCCTGTCCGCGAGGCACCAGGTGAAGCACGTCAAGATTGGAAGCTTATCGTCGAGTTAGCCAACCGATGTGGTGCAGACTGGAATTATACTGGCATTGACGAGGTCTATACAGAGATGGCTAGTATGATGCGCAGCTTAGATGGTATCACTTGGGATCAAGTGGAGAGCGAAGGCGCTGTTTGTTACCCTGTAAATGACAAGACAGGTCAGAGTGAAGAGATCATCTTTTATGACGGTTTTCCGACAGAAAATGGGCGCGCTAAAATTGTTCCTACCGACCTTTTACCGCCAGATGAACTACCCGATAATGATTTCCCAATGGTCTTAACTACAGGACGCATGTTGGAGCATTGGCATACAGGCGCGATGACGCGCCGTTCAGCAATGTTGAATGCGCAAGAACCAGAACCCGTTGTGTCCATGCACCCAAAAGATATTGGAAACCAAGGGTTGAAGCGCGGACAAAAAGTGACTGTAGAAACACGCCGAGGCGCGGTTGATCTTACATTGCGGGCGGATAGAGATGTAACTCAGGGAATGCTTTTCATTCCTTTCTGTTATGTCGAAGCACCAGCAAACATGCTCACAAACCCTCAACTCGATCCTTTTGGTAAAATCCCGGAATTTAAATTTTCCGCGGCAAGGGTACGAGGTGTGTCTCAATATGAAACAATTAATGAATAACTGAACCGTATTCGTACCAAATATAAGTTTGCCTGCGAACTGAATAGCCCCAGTTTTTGTCACCATAATTCCCAAGGGTTTCACTCTCGGTTTTGCCAAGAACTTTAACAAACCCACTTTTCCCAACAAAAGTCTTCGCATACTTTGGGACACGGCGGCGGTATCTATAATAACCATTCTGGTCTATTTGGACATGTTTCATAGAGAGATTTAATGATATAAAAGGCCGCTTGTGTAACTTAATGTGTAACCAACGAGCTTATATCAAAACATTTTTATTATAAATCAATAACTTATGAGAATAATTCTGGTGCCCAGAAGAGG
>JGI24723J26617_10001537_pt1 | contig 20190 bp, 14 predicted proteins | sample Cruoilmetagenom6_FD_26617 | JGI IMG/M metagenome (IMG submission 26617)
TCGGCGCCCTGGGGGTATTTGACCTTCAGGGGCACGACGTGCACTGGATCGCCCGGCTTGATGTGCTGGTTCAGGATCTCGATCGCGTCGGGTTTGTTCATCTCCACGCCGATGAACGTATCTTCTGCGCCCAGTTTTTGCCGCATGATCTCGGCGCCTTCCAGCAGTGCTTCAGGTCGCTCGATCATGAGCCGGTGATCAGTAGTCAGGTAGGGTTCGCATTCGGCGCCGTTTATCAGCAAATGGCGGATCCTGACGCCATCAGGCACCGACAGCTTCACATGCGCCGGAAATGCGGCGCCGCCCATACCAACGATGCCCGCCATCTGGACGGCTTCGATGAACTCCTCCAGCGACATGGCTTCCCAGTCCAGCGCAGCGTTGGCGTCGACCTTCTGTGTTGCAAACGGGTCGGCTTCAATCTTGATCGCTGGTGCAAAGCGGCCGTCGACACCGCGAAAATCGCCGATGTCGCGGACCGTACCGGTGACCGGGCTGTGCAGGCCTGTCGAGACGAACCCTCCCGGCTTCGCGATCAGCTGGCCGCGTTGCACTCTTTCCCCGGCGACGACAACGGCTTGCGCCGGTACGCCGATATGCTGCCCGAGCGGCATTAGGTATTCCGTGCCGAACGGGACCCGCTGGATCGGCAGGTTCTCGGTCTGTCCCTTGTGGTGAGCAGGATGGACCCCGTGCTCGAAGTTGCGGCGCAGTCGACGGATGGCTTTCATCGCGTCAGCCCCGCTTCTGCGATGCCAGTTGCAGGAGCCTGCTGCGGATCTTACTGGCGATCTCAGCTTGCGTCTTTTCCTGTATCTCCCGGATCTGCGCATCGTTCGCTTGCTTCAGCGCATCAAGTTCGGCCTGGTGCTCGGCGGCGACCTCGGCACGAATGCTCTGCTCCACTTGCGCGGTAAACGGCGTGACGACGCCGGCGAGTTCCTGCAGGGTCTGCCAGTTGGCAAGGCATTGCACAGTCACATTCGCCAGTGCCTGTGTCAGTGAGTAGCGATGCTCGTCTTCGCTGTCGCCTGTGGCGATAAACGGGGTCTTGGCACCGCGACTTTTCGCATCCAGTTGCAGCCATTCGTGTAGTGCCACCGGTGCCGGGGCGTCCTCTTCCAGTGGCTCGAATTGCGAGTCGAAGCGTTCCTGTCCCCGCGCCCAGTCCGCCGGCGTCAGGATGTACTCGCTGTCGTCAACTGCGGCCAGCGAATCACCGCATGCCGGGTTGCCTTCAAGCGTGATACGCGAGCCGAAGACACCTTCTTGCGCAGGGTCGTAGCGGAACAGCGGCAGCACTCGGGATTCCACGGCAAGTTGAGCTTGCAAAACGGTTTGCTTGCTGGCGTAACCGTGTCGCGTTGGGCTTGGGGCATAGGCCTGGATAAGGGCAGGGCCGTCAAACGCGAGTGCCCGGAGCATGCTGTCACCGAGGTGGTCCGGATTGCCAATCGATGTCTGGGCAACAAAAGCACTGCGCTGAGCAAGTGCCAGCAGGCCCAGGCTTCCCCGTGGATTATTCGTGCTTCCCTCGCTGAGTCCGAAGTCCAGGTCACTGAGTACCAGCACCTTCACCGGCAGGCCGGAGTTCAGCAACCAGATCAACTGGCTGAGGCCACGCCCGGCGAGCATCTCATCGCTGCCCAACAGAACGAGCGGTGGGCAGATCTCCAGCTCTTCACGACCCAGGTCCTGCCATCGGAGGCTCGCGAGTTCTTCGCGCTTCCAGGCGGCACCGTCGGGTTGGTCTATCTCAAGTCGCGCGAGCCGCAGCAGGCGTACGAGTTCCGTCGTCTCGTCGAGATGTCCTTCAATCAGGCCCGCGGAGAGTTGCGCCGCGTCGCCGCTCATGTCGATGATGACAGGTGCCTGGAACGGGTTATGCGGGAAGGCGCCAGCCCATTCAGCCGCACTGCCGCCCGCAACGGCCAGTCCATAGCGTGCCCGGCCGAGGCCGTGCTCACCTGCAACGAGCCGATGATGAGCCTCCGTAGTCCGATTCGAGAGCTCGATCAATCTCAACAGGTAGTCGGTATCAATCGAATGGTCGCCCGATGCATCAGCGGCACCTTCGGCAAGGTCCCGCAGGTTGACGCGTGGAGTCGTCGTTCGCTGTAGTTTTTCGGTGATAGCGTCGAGGTCTTCCGCGGCAAGTGTGCTGGACAGTGTTTCATTGATCAGCGCCGAGACTTCCTCGCCAGTTTCGTGCAACGTCTGCGCAAATCGTTGCGCAAGTGGTTGCTGGTGGAACTCGGTCGCGGAGAGGGCCAGGCGGACCGCGGTTTTTTCACCGGAGCCTGCTTCAGCGGCGTCGCCGCCTGCGAGCGCGAACTGGCAATAGCGCGACAACAGGATCGATGCCATTGTGCCGATGTCAGGATTCTCAGCGGCGCGTTCCAGCGTCGCTGACGCGGTGTCGGGGGTGCCGGTCCATGTGGTCCAAAGCTGGCGGGCCTGGTCCAGTGAATCCGCATCCTGTTCGCTGCTGCACAGTGCGCCGGCCTCACAGCTACTCACGCAAATACCACAGGCCTTGCAAGCTTCCGGGTTGATGACGAGCGACAGCAGCTCGGCACTGTCTTTCTTTTTCGCTTCCGCGTCATGGAAGAACGGCTGTGTGACAGCAACCGGCAATGCGCCCAGGTCAGCGCTGATGCGCTCGATGCCGTCCTGAATGGCTTTCTTGCGTTCATCGGGCAGTGGCATTTTGTCTTGCAACCATGCATAGGCGTCGCCCAGCATCTGACCGAATGTCGGCGCTGTTTCTTCTGCCTTCTTGTTGCTGGAGATAATTCGTGGTGCGAGCTTCGAGGCCACCTGGCGCACGGCATCTGCGCCGGTGCGAGAAATTCCTGCATCGATCAGTGCAGCTGGCGTGGCTGCAACCACGCCGATAGCGCTGTCCGGGCAATGTGTCCAGCACTTGCCACAGCCGGTGCACAGTGCCGGATCAAAGGCCGGCATCGTCTGGCGTGACGTGCTCGTGTCATTAAAGGTTGAGCTCAATGGCGGCATGGTGCCGGTCGCTAGAAACGGGTCCGCCGTCAGGCGATCGTTCTGGCCGTCGCGGTAAAGTACGCCAGTCTGATCCCAGAACCGCGGCAGGCTGGCAAAACTTTCATCATCACGGCCGAGATGACGCACGGCCGCTGGTGCCTCGCCCTCCCAGCGTGACTGTACGGCGTCTGCGGCGTCTGCACCGTTTGCGACAACCTGCTCGAGCCCTGACTGGAATGCAGTCATCAAGTCATCGCGGTGATTCGCATCGGTGTCAGCAATCAGGCTCTTGCGTGCGGCAATCACGCGTCGGGACCTGTGCTCGATAATTCCGGCATTGAGCAACGCGCCAAACAGACCGCCGAGCAGCAACTCGCCGATATCGTCGTCATCGTTTGCCAGCGGAATGTGGAATCGTCTTTCGGACTTGCGGACAAGCACTTCACCACGCGTCACGTCCAGCGTGACATCGGCAAACAGTGCATCGCCAGGATCGAGTAGTGAATCGTCTCCGCAGGTGAGCCAGTCGACGCGTCCGTCGGACCATCGGTCCCAGGCGACATCCGGTCGGCAACGCACGCGACCTTCATTCAGACTGTGGAGCAGGGCTCCGGCGGTCACCGCAAGTCCGTCACCATGACGACCGGCGATTCGGTGAATAGCGATCGTCAGCGCGTTTTTCTGCGCTGGCGCAGCGACGTCATGCAAGGCCCGTATGCCCAGCTCCGACGCATCGGGGTACGCGCGACGCAACGCATCGAGCATCGCTTCGCGTTTGGGCTGGTCCCCGGACGGGTCGTCGAATGCAATCCCGAGGAACAAGGGCGTCCTTGCGGTCGCGGCGGTCCGGGTCCCCAGTGCGAGGAGGTCGTTCAAGCGCAGCGGCAATCCGCCGACGCCGTAAACAACGGATGAGCAAGCCGGGGCGTGCTTGTTGTCATGCCGGTCGAGGCAGGCGCGAATCTCGCGAGTGAGCGGTGGCTCGCCAGCGAGTGGTGCATCCATGCGCTCGAGGACAAATACCTGGTCGCATCCTGACAACGCCGCGGCGATCTGCTCGCCAGGGAAGGGCCGTAGTGCACGCATGCCGAGTACGCCAACCTTGACCTTGTGCTGTTGCCGAAGCTGGTCGGCGGCCGCACAGGCCGTCTCGATGGCAGATCCCTGGGCCAGCAGTACGGTCTTCGCGTCGTCCAGCCGGTAGCTCGAGATGGAGTCATAATGCCTGCCGGTCTTGCGCCCGAATTTCTCAAAGGATGCGGACAGTGATTCTGCGACAAACGCATCGAAGAACGGTCCGCGAGCCAATGCTCCGAGCGCAAAGCTGTCATTGTCGAACAGCGCCCCGGTGAGCACCGGTTCATCGAGATCATGCCACGCGGGTACGCGGCAACGGGTCTCGCCGAACACGAGCTTTTGGGCCGGTGTCGGTGATTCAATCTTCTCGCGGGACGGGCCCAGGACGCCATTAACCTGTGCGGGCGACAACAGTCGAACATCCTGTGCAGCGAGTGCCGTCTGTTCTCCGTCCATGATGACAATGCCAGGGACCAGCGATTCTTCAGCGACTCGCCGGGCAATGTATGTAAGGTCGACAGCTTCCTGAACATTCGCCGCGAAGAGCATGAAGAAGCCGGAGTCTGCACTCAGGTGAACGCTTTCGTGACCGCTGCCAAGCGTCGCGCCATGTGCGGCGACGGCGCGGGTACCCAGATGCAGGACCAGCGGCGCATGCTTGCCTGCCGCAGAGATCAACAGATCCTGTGTGGCGGCGATATCGGTGCCTGAAATGAATGCGGTCGCACGGCGGCCAGCCAGTGCAAGACCCGTTGCCGCGGCCACGATGCCGCGAGGCCCCTCGGTCGTCTGCGACGCCAGAGCTTCGCCAAAGAGGTTTGTACCGCCTCGCTCGAGTTCACCGAGCCAGACATTGTCGGCATCACCCGATGGCTGCGAACTGCCCAGCACCGCGTGACTGGCAATGCCGGCTTCGGACAGCGCTACGGCACTATTGCCATCGAGCACGGTCGCCAGGCCTTCTTCCCGGATATCCGATCCTTTTGGAGCACCGAACGCTTTCCGGTACCAGTTAATTGCGACCTCACGCATACCCGGCATCAGCCTGTCCCCGCTTGTCTGGATTCCTGATCCTGGAACTGTTCTTTTTCGAGCCAGACGATTGAACGTGTAGCACAGCGAAAGACAGCTTCAGGGGCCGCGGGACCACCCGCCGAGTAATCAATAACCGGCAGGTTGTTTTCCATGTGTATCAGTCCGGGTGCCGCGTCCGCGACACACTTCCCGCAGGCGTCGCACGCAACCGAACAGAGCTGTGTCGCCGCCTCGCCGGCGAGCGGAATGTTGCATTGTACGAACAGGTTCTGGCTGATCGGCGCCAGTTCGAACAAGTCCCTTGGGCAGGCCGCGATGCAATCCGGGCAGGCGCGGCACTTCTCGGTATCCACCTGTGGGAGACCGTTTGCGTTCATGTGTATGGCGTCAAACGTGCAGGCGACTTCGCAATCGCCAAGGCCAAGGCAACCCCAGGAACAGCCTTTGCCGCCCCCCGACACCATGGCCGCGGCGCGACAGCCTTCAAAGCCGCGATATTCGGCAATCTGGTGCGCTTGCAAGCCGCCCCCACTGCATTTCAATCGCGATACCAGTTTCTCCTGGTCGCCGGCGTCGACCTGGAGAAACTCGGCAATTTGCTCGATGTTCTCGCTGGTACTGACCGTGCACTGGCTGGGATCCACTTCGCCGACGACTAGTTTTTCCGCGAACGGCAAGCAACCCGGTTGTCCGCATGCGCCGCAGTTGGTTCCGGGAAGCAGCTCGTTGGTGACCTCGATGCGCGGGTCTTCGTCCACCTTCAGGAATCGTTGCGCGATAGCGAGGATCGTCCCGAAGAACAGTCCGATCCCAACCATGATGGCTGGCGCTACGAGTACACTATTCATCAGTTGAACGGTGCGGCACGAGCTATAAGGTCTTCGAGGCCTGGCTCATTCTGGTTCAGAGGCTTGCCGGGGTGGATGCACTTGGCCGGGCAGATCTCAGCTGCCTCGACGAGATCCGCAAACGTTCCCGCATTCACGTCCGTAATAATCGCCTGCTTGTCGCCGTTGTAAGCGAACATCATCTTGTTCACTCCCATGCAGTCGTCGCAGGTCGTACACATGGCCGTATCGAGCCAGGGCTCGTCAAAGCTAAGCTCGTCCTCGGCTTCTTCCTCTGCCTCGGGCTCTGCGTCAGCCACGGCTTCCGCGGACGTCTCTTCCGTGGTTGCCGGCACTGATGCTGGCATCGTGGCGAGCTGACCACTATCGGCGACCATGCCAGAGAGGTCGGCGCCCATCAGGACGTCGACGAGCTGTCCCATGGCGTCGCCGGCAGCTTCGGAGCGAACGCTCTCGAGTTCGTCTTCGTGTTCTTTCTTGAGTTGTGCGCGCTCGGCTTCGAGCGCGGCCTGCTGTTCTTCGATGATCCGGTCGATCGCTTCTTCAACGTAGAAGTTCTGAACTCCGGCAAGCTCTTGAAGCGTGTGCCAGTAGTTCACGCGGTCGCGGCAGGCGAACACCAGGGCGCGAGATACGACCAGTCTTGTCAGTACATCGTTTTCGTCGATTCCCCAAACGAAGGGCACCAGGCGATCAACAAGCGCTTCGTCGGCAACCAGGTATTCATCGACAGTCACCACGTCCGGCGATTCGAAACCCGTCGGGACCATGCGGAAATGCTCGTGCAGTGCCGGTATCAGCAGCGCGTAGTCAGCGAAGGTGAATGCAAGGTCCATCTCGGTGGCTTCACCGTCGGCGTTGCGGTAGTCGAGCTTCTCTACCGGCCAGTCATTGTCCACCTGTGGATTGCCGCCAAAGCTGATTCTCTCGGCGGCGTGGTCGCCACCGTCAGGATTAACGAGCAGGAAAGGATGAGCACGACTCTCGAGCGCTGCACTCGCGACAAACCATGCGTCAAGCAATGGCTTTTCTGTTTTGCTCTGGGTGCCACGGTTGATCAGGTGCAGGCCGGTACGGTTGCTGTCGAGCGCGCACAGGAATCCTGAAAGCAGGTCTTCATGGCGCGCTGCAGATGACTGCGCGACCACGGCCTGGCGGTGACCGACACCAAAGTAAGCCAGTTCAAAGCGATACGCATCGAAGGGGCCTTCGCCGGGTCGGGCTGCCGGGTTGTCATAGGCTCGAACCCAGGTTAGCACCTGGACGGGCAGACGCGACCCCAGCAATTGCGAGAACGACGGCAAGCCGTCGCCAGCCAGGTAGTCAGCTGATACGAGGGCCACGACTCGCGTTACGAGTTGCATCTCTTCGTCAGAGAATGCCTGCCAGTCGAAACTGGCGAACCAGGAATCGTGGATCTCAGGGTTGTAGTTTCCTTCGATTTCCAGTGCTGCAATCCTGGCTGCAGCGAACACCTGTGCAAACCTTGATGCATCCTGCGTAAAGATGTCTGTCGCGCTCGTACAGGGATTGTCGCTAGCAACGACCTGAAGTGTGGGCAGATCTGTGAGCGATGGATCATCCAGTGCGCCCACAAACTTGACCAGTACAGAATCGTCTTGCCAGGACTGCAGGGCCTGCAGTGCATGCTCGACACGTTCGCGCCGCGCCGCGGGCATATCTACCGAACCGTGTGCGCGCTTCCCGAGCATTCCGGATATGGCGCCCGTATCGAGGTATTGAGATGCTGCACCGACTTGCGATTTTCTGTCGCGGCCATCGTTTGTCTCTGCCGCCTTGGCTTTTTCGACCTCCAGCAGTGAGCGCAAGTTATGAATGTGCTTGCGGACCTGCTGATGAAATGTTTCACGCCGATGTTCGTGCCGGTGACGAATCGCATGCACCATCAGGTGCAGCGATGTATGCGGACCGTAGCCGAGGAACGTCCCACCTGGCGCTACGGCACTCGCCAGGCGCTCAATATCCGCCGCCAGCAATTCGCGACTGCTTTGCTCCAGGTCCAGTTGCTCCTGCATCGCCGCGGCAGCCTTCGCGAACATTCCCGGTGCATCGACCGGGTCTGGATCTTCCAGGTGCTGCCGAATGTAGCGCTCGATCCACGGGAGGTTGTCTTTCAGTATCTTCGCGTCATCGTCGCCAGGCGCGAGCTCATTGATCGCGCCAAGCAGATGGTCGCCTGCCGGCTTGGCCAGAACAGCCTGGTCCGACTCATCGGGAGGCGCCAGGTACAGTGGATACTGATAGCGAATAGCCGATGCGTCCCGGTAGGGATTGAGCAGGGCAGGCAACAGGGCACCTGCAGGCCGTGTGGTGCTCGCGGTCGCTGCAGGTTCGCCGTAGTGGAACCGGCGGAGTGCGTCGATGACGCTCGCGTCCTCGTCACCCTCCGATTCGCCTATGTCGGCTTCGTTTTGCTTGTTTTCCGTTACGGAATTCATCGTGTCGGTCCGCTAAATGGCGTTGCTGCCTACAAGGCGAAATGATCCAGCGCTTCGTTCATACCTGCCACTTTGTTCTCGATAGTCATATCGAGGCCGGTCGCGGTAATCATGTCGTACTGCGGTGCATCGGGATTGTGGTAGAGAATACCCAGCGGCAAGACACTGTCATTCTCCGCCAGCGCACGTGCAGCGGCGAGATCAGACGGATCGTGCTCAGCCTGGTTCGGGAACAAGCGCTTGACCGAATCATCAACTTGCACGCCCTTTTCATGCGTTAGCAATTGCAAGCGCGCGGGCTCGTCTTGCAGGGTTTTTCCGATCGATTCCACGTAGACAGGGCAACGCTGAATGATGCGCACGAAACTGGTTCCCTTGTGCTCGTGTGCTTTCTTTATGACTTCGTGCCGAAGCGGGGCATTCCAGTCGACGATCTGGGCGACGAAGGAAATGTTGGTTATACCCAGGGTCACAGTCAATGGGTTCAGCGGTGGTAGTAACGCGCCCGACGGATGGGTGTTCGTCGGTATGTTCAGCGGTGTCGTCGGCGACGTTTGTTTCTTCGTCAGGCCGTAGATGCCGTTGTCAAAAACCAGGAGCGTGATATCCATGTTGTAACGCATGGCATGGATCCAGTGGGCAGCCCCGATCGAGAAGCAGTCGCCGTCCCCGGTCGCAACCCAGACGTCCAGATCCGGTCGCCGCGATTTGACGCCACAGGCAACAGGCAACGCACGCCCGTGCAGGCCATGAAACCCGTAGGTGTTCATGTAGTGAGGCAGGCGGCTGGAACAGCCGATACCGGATACCGCTACCGTTTTTTCGGGCTTGACCTGCGAGTCCCGGCAAACGCGGTGTACAGCGGCAAGAATTCCATGGTCACCACAACCGGTGCACCAGCGCGGCTCCGCGCCACAGTAGTCCTCAAGTGTGAAGTAACGATCCTTGACCTCGAGAGACCAATCACCTTTTAAGCCGAACATGCTTCTGCTCCTTCGATCTCTTCGAGTCGTGATTCAATAACATTCTGGATTGTGCCTGGTTGCAGCGGGTGGCCCGGTACCTTGGACCAGCAGTCGATATCCATCAGCGTGTGCGCGCGCAGTACAAGCGCCAGCTGTGAGTAGCGACGATTTTCTTCGGTGGTTAGCGGCGAACCGGGTTCGTCGCTGTAGTTGATCTCGATTGTCATCACCTTCTTGAACCTGGAAAAGATCTCCTTCAGTCCGGGCTCCATCGGTGACAGGAATCGCAAGTGCACCGAGGACACTTTCAGTCCCTGTGCCCGCGCGCGGTCGACAGCTTCTTCAATTGCGCCCAGCGTTGAGCCCCACCCGACAATTAGCAGGTCTCCTTCCGGTTCGCCGTGTACCTCGGGCGGCTTCATGGTCGCAAACATGGCTGCCAGTTTTCGGCTGCGCATTTCCATGCCTTCCTGGTTTGACGCCGTGTCATAGGCGATCTTGCTGTTACGGTTGTGCGCGAGACCCGTGAGGATGTACTCGCCACCGCGCATACCCGGGATCGGCCGCTCCGAGAGGCCGGTTTCATTGTCCCAGTCATACGGTGCTACCTGCGGGTCCCAGTCAGACTGGTCCAGTGGAACTTCAAACCACTCTTCGGCGACGTCTGGCCGCTCAATTGGCTGAACACCTGTGCCCAGGTTGGCATCGGTCAAAATGACCACGGGCGTGCGGAATGACTCGGCCAGTTTGCGAGCCATGGGCACGAAGTGGAAACACTCAGAGATCGTGGCGGTAGCCATGACGATCTTGGGTGCATCGCCCGTCGCGCCATAAAGCGTCGAGAGCAGGTCACCCTGTTCGACCTTGGTAGGCAGGCCAGTTGACGGGCCGCCGCGCTGCACGTTGATGATGACCAGTGGCACCTCGGCCATGACTGCAAGACCGATCATCTCTGTTTTCAGCGCCATGCCAGGTCCGGAGGTAATCGTGCAGGCTGTCTTTCCTGCATACGACGCGCCGATCGCAAATCCGATCGCGGCAATCTCATCTTCTGCCTGGTGGACAAAGCCACCGGTCAGATGAAAATCCTCGGCGAGGTAGTGTGATGCCGACGTCGCTGGCGTGATGGGATACATCGCAACCATTTCTATGCCCGCTGCCATGACCCCGAGCCCGGCTGCGGTATTGCCGTTCATGACGACTGCCGATTCCAGGCGATCTTCTTCAGAGGCTGGGACTTCGAAGGAGAACTCGATGTTCTCACGGGCGAAAGCATAGCCTGCGTCGAAGAGGTCATGATTGATCTTGATGACCTTTTCGCCCTTCTTCTTGAAGGTTTTGGCGATCTCGCTCTTGGCGATGTCGGTATCGCGGTGATAGATGGCGCAGATCATCCCGAGGACAAACATGTTCTTGCCCTTGCGAGGATCGCGTACCAGTTTGAGGCACTCCTTCTGGATTGGCAGCTCGATCACTACCAGTCCCTGTTCCTCAAAGTCGGTCAGTGCTTCCTTATATTGCTCCCGAATTCTCGGATCCGGATCCTCCGCCCACATGCTTTCGAGCAGCACGACCGTACCCTTCCTGTAGGCGTGGTTTGAAATGCGGGAGTAGAGCACCTGCTCGTTGAACGCAACGACCATATCGGCTTCATCGCCCATGTTGGTCATGTACTTCGATCCCATGCGCACCCGAATTCCGCTGGCGCCCTGGCGCTCACGTGCGGGTGGCTGGATTTCAGCCGGGATAATTTCGACCGTCCAGACGCCATTACCCATCTTGCCGCTTACCAGCCCCAGGATCTGGCCGCATTTCTGCGCGCCCTCACCGGAGTCGCTGACAATCTCGACAATTTGCTGATCTACCCGGCGAACGCCATCCATCGCCTCACTGACATCGTCGGTATCGTCGACCGGTTTCAGGACAGCGGCGGCTGATTCGCCACCCTGCTGGACCCGGGTTTCTTCGAACTTGGTCCGAAACTCCTCGATGGCTTCCCATCGAGCTTCACGCGCATTGTCGATATCGTCCGTGTGCAATGAGCGACGTAAATCGTAGCCTAGCGTGCCACGCAATGGTCTTGGGACGGCGAGCTTCACCCACCATGTCTTGTCGCGCTTGAACAAGTACTTGGTGTCGCCTGAGATTTGTGATGTTGACATGCTTTTTACTCCGCCGTACCTGTTGATTTCAGGGCTGTACCTTTTTAATTGCGGGCGTTATTGCACGCGGTCTGTGGCATGTAAATAGGTATATACATAAGGGTTTGCTAATCTGCCCGATGCCGGTCCGGGATTACGCTCGACACAGCATCTTGGGGTGCCGTACCTGAATTCCATGTACGCGCAGGGGGTAGCGGCCAAGCCGAATCCTGACCTGCGCGTCGGGTACGGGTGGAACTAGGTAGTCATCGCAGTCCGGACGGTCCTTTCGCGGCGAATGCGCGGTCGGCCGCGAGAATAAGTTCGCAGGTCCCGCGCTGCAGAATAATGCTGTAGAATCGCGCCACCACCCCCCAATCAACCCGTAATTCAGAGGCTATTGTGAGCAACGCAGACCAACTCCAGAAGATAAAAAACTCACCAGGATTCATTGCTGCACTGGACCAAAGCGGCGGCAGCACACCCAAGGCACTGGGGCTGTACGGCGTGACGCCGGACGCCTGGTCGAACGATGAAGAGATGTTCGATGTCGTGCACGCGATGCGTTCGCGAATCATGACCAGCAAGTCATTTGGCGGCGACCGCATTCTGGGTGCCATCCTTTTCGAGAACACCATGGACCGCCAGGTAGAGGGTCAGTCAACGGCTGGTTACCTCTGGAACGTAAAGAACGTCGTGCCATTCCTGAAGGTCGACAAGGGCCTGGCCGATGTCGTCGATGGTGCACAGATCATGAATCCGATGCCGGACCTCGATGCATTGCTCGACAAAGCGAAAGCCGCCGGTATCTTCGGCACCAAGATGCGTTCCGTCATCAAGGGAGCGAATGAAGCCGGAATCAAGGCGGTTGTCGCGCAGCAGTTCGAGATTGGCCGTCGTATCGTTGCGGCGGGCCTCGTACCGATCATCGAGCCGGAAGTGGATATTCACTGTCCGGACAAGGCCGCAGCCGAGGATATTCTCCACGCCGAAATCATGAGTCACCTGGACAGCCTGGATGCTGACGAGGCCGTCATGCTCAAACTGACGTTGCCGGAGAAGGACGGGCTGTATGCTGATTGCATCGCGCATGCAAACGTAGCCCGAGCGGTGGCGTTGTCTGGTGGCTACTCTCGCGAAGAGGCAAATGATCGCTTGTCGCACCAGCACGGCATGGTCGCGAGCTTCTCGCGCGCATTGTCTGAGGGCCTGAGCGCGCAGCAGTCTGATGATGAATTCGATGCCACACTCGACGCTTCGATTGCCAGCATTGCGTCGGCGTCGGCTACCTGATCGCGCCGCTTAATTGGCACGTCTGGAAAAGGGGCCTCGCGGCCCCTTTTTCTTTAGTCGACCAAAATCTTGGCAATCGTGTATTTTCCCTATTTCCGATAGACGGCTATCAGCCGAAAATACGGAAAATTATTAACCTCAGTGAGCGCTCCTATGACCGAGAAAAAAGCCGGCGAAACGGATACCGTTGTCGATATCGCCAAACCAACAGCAAAACAGGAAATTGACAAGACGTCGCCATCCCACGTATTCGGCGAGATGCGGCATAGCCCGGAGCAGATCAAGGAACTGTTTCGCAATGGCACGTACCCGTACAAGACCAAGATCCGAAAGGGCGCTTACGAGCAGCACAAAGAGGACCTGCAGGTTGAATTGTTGAAGGTACAAAGCTGGGTGAGGGAGACGGGCCAGCGCATCGTCATCCTGTTTGAAGGACGAGACGCCGCCGGCAAGGGCGGCACGATCAAGCGCTTCATGGAGCACCTGAATCCCCGTGCGGCGCGCGTCGTGGCCCTGGAAAAGCCGACCGAGCACGAGCTGGGGCAATGGTATTTCCAGAGGTATATCAAGCACTTGCCGACAGAAGGTGAGATGGTCTTCTTCGACCGTTCCTGGTACAACCGCGCAGGTGTGGAGCGGGTCATGGGTTTCTGTGACTCTCTGGAGTACCTCGAATTCATGCGCCAGGTGCCAGACATGGAGCGCATGCTGGTTCGTTCCGGTATTCGCCTGTTCAAGTACTGGTTCTCGGTAACGCACGAGGAACAGGATCGGCGGTTCCAGTCGCGAATTGGTGACCCGCTCAAGCAATGGAAGCTGAGCCCGATCGATCAGGAGTCCCAGGGCAAGTGGGATGAGTACACGGAGGCCAAGGAAGCGATGTTCTTCTACACGGATACGGCCGACGCACCGTGGACTATCGTGAAATCGGACGACAAGAAGCGCGCACGCCTCAATTGCATGCAGCATTTCCTCTCCGAACTGGACTACCCGGACAAAAATGAGCATACGGTGCGCGGCCCCGATCCCCTGATCGTGGGCTCATCGGAGCACGTGATATCAAAAGACCGGCACCTTTGGGGGTAGTCGAAGCCGGTTGTGCCCGGCCGTCCATCCAGAGATAATCGCCGCCGGTCCGCGTCGGCTTTCCCGCGACGGTCAGCCGTGAATTCCGCCAGGCCCGGAAGGGAGCAACGGTAGCGGTGATACCGGGTGCCGGGAAGCGGCTGGCGCGGGCCACTTTACGATACACTTATCCGTTCGGAACCAGCCTCACAGGCAGCTGATCTCATATGAGTTACCTTGTCCTGGCCCGCAAATGGCGGCCCAAAGACTTCGCGGATACCGTCGGCCAGGAGCATGTGCTCCAGGCCCTGATCAATGCCCTGGAATCCGGGCGGCTGCATCATGCCTACCTCTTCACCGGAACGCGCGGCGTCGGCAAGACGACCATCGCTCGTATCCTGGCGAAAGCGCTCAATTGCGAGAAGGGCGTAACGTCGGAGCCCTGCGGCGAGTGCAGCGCCTGCGTGGAGATCGATGAGGGTCGTTTTGTGGACCTTATAGAGGTCGATGCGGCTTCGAAAACCAAGGTCGACGATACTCGCGACATGCTGGACAACGTCCAGTACGCACCGGCGCGGGGGCGCTACAAGGTGTACCTCATTGACGAGGTCCACATGTTGTCCAAGAGTTCGTTCAATGCGCTGCTAAAGACGCTTGAGGAGCCACCCCCGCATGTGAAGTTCCTGCTTGCGACGACCGATCCGCAGAAGTTGCCGGTGACGGTGTTGTCGCGGTGTCTCCAGTTCAACCTGAAGCGCATGACGCCGCGACTGATATCGGACCGGCTGGTCCATATCTGCGAGGCGGAGTCCATCGAGACCGAGGTGAATGCGCTGGCGATGATCGCCCGCGCTGCCGACGGCAGCTTGCGCGATGCGCTGAGCCTGCTCGACCAGGCCATCGCATTTTGTGGGGGCAAGATCGAGGAGTCGCAGGTCGCGACGATGCTCGGCACAATCGATCGCGACCACGTGCTGCGCTTGCTGCGGCTTCTCGCCGGCAACGATGCAAAAGGCATCGTCGATGCAATCCGCGAGATCGACGAACAGTTTCCGAATTATTCGCGCCTGCTGGAGGATCTCGCACGGGACCTGCAGCGAGTTGCTGTCTACCAGGTTGTCGGAACCTGTGACAGCGAAGACGACCTCAATGAGCAGGAGTACGCCGAGTTGTCGGAAGCCCTGCCCATGGCGGATGTTCAGTTGTTCTACCAGGTTGCCATCATGGGGCGGCGCGACCTGCATCTGGCGCCTGACCCGCGCAGCGGTGCAGAGATGACCCTGTTGCGCATGTTGGCCTTCAGGCCGGCTGCAGCTGCCGAAGGTGGCGGGGCACCGGGTGCGTCGGGTGCCAGCAGCGTTGCTGACGCGGGACCAGCCAAGGCGCTGTCATCAAGGCCTCGGGCCGTACAGGCAAAGGCTCCGGCCGGAACGACGCAAACCTGGGCGGAGCCGGACTGGAGTGCACTCGTCGTGCAGCTGGGCTTGACAGGAGCGGTACGACTGCTGGCCAGCAATTGCGCATACCTGCGGCGTGAGGGAAATACGATCCACCTTGGCCTCGACCGCCGGTCTGAATCGATGCTGACGCGGCAGCGCAANGACACGCTGGCTGAGCGGCTGTCGGCGCATTTTGGTGAGCAACTGACCGTGGACATTGAGCTTGGCGCCGATGCTGGCGAAACACCCGTGCAGGAAGAATCACGCATGGCCGACGAGCGCATAGAGGCCGCAAGGCAGACACTCGAGGCCGACCCCAATGTGCAGGCATTGAAAGACATGTTTGGTGCAGAGCTGAAGACGGATTCGATTGAGTTGCTCAATCCATCGCAGTCAGATTGAAAATACGGAGAGCATGAATGAAGGGTGGTATTGGCCAGTTGATGAAGCAGGCACAGCAGATGCAGGCCGACATGAAGAAGGCACAAGACGAAATGGCGTCGGTCACCGTGACCGGGGAATCGGGCGCCGGCATGGTGCGCGTCACGATGACCTGCCAGCACCAGGTGCAGAAAGTCGAGATCGACGACAGCATGATCGGTGATGACAAAGAGATGCTGGAGGACCTGACGGTCGCCGCATTCAACGATGCGGTTCGCAAGGTTGAGAAAACCGTAAAGGAGAAATTCTCCGGAATGGCATCCGGCATGAGCCTGCCGCCCGGCATGAAGCTGCCGTTCTAACGTCACCGACGTCGCTACCGAATGTCTTACTCACCACTACTCGTTCGCCTCATTGACGGCCTGCGCTGCATGCCCGGCGTGGGGCAAAAATCTGCACAGCGCATAGCGTTTCATTTGCTGGAACGCGACAGGGAAGGGGCGACCAAGCTGTCGGGCGCTCTCGCCGAGGCTGTTGACGGGATCGGGCATTGCAGCCGTTGCCGCATGTTTACTGAGCACGAACTGTGTTCGATTTGCTCGGCGACAGGACGTGACGCAACGCAATTGTGTGTGGTCGAGTCGCCGGCTGATGTCATGGCGCTAGAAGATGCAACCGGATTCCGCGGGTTGTACTTTGTCCTGATGGGGCACCTGTCGCCGCTCGATGGAATCGGGCCCGAGGAACTCGGGCTGAGCCAGCTTGATGACTGGCTTGCTCAAGGTGAAGTGTCCGAACTTATCATCGCGACCAACCCTACAGTTGAAGGTGATGCGACGGCGCATTATCTCGCGGACCTCGCGACGCAACGCGGCGTCAAGGCAAGTCGCATCGCGCACGGTGTGCCGCTGGGCGGTGAACTTGAATACGTAGATGGTGGCACGCTGTCGCACGCATTTTACGGCCGCCGTACTGTCGACTGAGGGAACGATCATGTCCAACGACAATTGCCTGTTTTGCAAAATCCTCGAAGGTGAGATTCCGGCCGAACTGATTTACGAGTCGGACACAGCAGTTGCCTTTCGAGATATCAATCCGCAGGCACCAACGCACGTGCTGGTCATTCCGCGCAAGCATATCTCGACCATCAATGACATCGAAGTGGACGACGAGGCGGTTGTCGGTAGCCTTTATACAGCGGCGCGCGAGATTGCGGCGCGGGAGGGGATTGCTGAAGACGGCTATCGGGCGGTTATGAACTGCAATGAAGGCGCCGGGCAGAGCGTGTTCCATATTCACTTGCACGTGCTTGGCGGCAGGCAACTGGGTTGGCCTCCGGGGTAACTAGTATCGGCCTTCGGCCAGCTGCTCGGTCAGGTTTACGACGCGCTTGAAACTTTCGTAGCGTCGTGGACTTATTGCGCCGTCCTCACATCGATCTTTCACGGCGCAGCCAGGCTCGCGCAGATGCCGGCAATTGGCGAATCGGCAATCTTGTGCAGCATTGCGTATTTCCCTGAACCCCTGCGACGCCATCGCCGATGATTCGAGCGCAGGCGCGTAGTCACGAACACCCGGCGAGTCAATTATCACACCGCCCCCCGGCAACGTGATCATCGCGGAGTTAACGGTCGTATGCCGCCCTTCGCGTGACTTCTCCGAGATCTCCGAAGTTTTCTGGACGTCATCCCCGAGCAGGCTGTTGATGATGCTGGACTTGCCGACGCCGGACTGCCCGACAATGATCGCGCGATGCGCAGCCAGCAACGTGCGAACGTTGTCCATGCCTTTCCCGCTAAGCGCACTGCAGGACACTACGTCGTAGCCAATATCGAAATAAGTATCCAGTTCGTACATTGCTGATTCTGTGCCCAGGTCGCTCTTGTTGAATACGACGCACGCGTCAATGCCCATTAGCTCCGCCGCACACAGGTAGCGATCAACGATATACCAGTCCGGTTTTGGTTCGGCCGCGGCGACGACGACGAGGTAATCGAGGTTGGAAGCGAGAACCTCGACCTGCCCGCGCATGTTCGGGCGGGTCAGTTCGTTGCGGCGCTTGGCGATATTCGTGATCAGCCAGTCGTTCTCATTGTCAATCGGCTGAGCGTCGACCTGGTCGCCGCACACGGGTTTGAGACGCTTCCCCTTGATGCGGGCATCGACTTCGCGCCCGTCTGCCAGCGCGAGGCGCATGCGTCTGCTGTACGTGGCTATGACCGTGGCGTGATTCATGGCGGAAGTATAGACTGCGTGAACGATGACCACACCAGCTAACAAGCGCTCACATAACCTGATCTGGATCGACCTCGAAATGACGGGGTTGTGCACGACCAACGATACGATCATCGAGATCGCGACGATTGTAACGGACAAGTATCTCAATGAGCTCGCAGAGGGACCTGTGCTTGCGATTCGCCAGCCGCAGGAGACCATGGATGGTATGGATGATTGGAATACTCGCCAGCATGGCAAGTCGGGCCTCACGGCTCGAGTCCTGGAAAGTGACGTCGATGTGGCAGAAGCAGAGACACGCACGATCGAATTCNTGCAGGAGTGGGTCGATTCCGGGGCGTCGCCGATGTGCGGCAACAGCATCTGCCAGGACCGCCGCTTTCTCGCGCGCGAGATGCCGACACTGGAAGCCTACTTTCACTACCGCAACCTCGACGTAAGCACACTCAAGATCCTGGCCCAGCAATGGGCGCCCGATGTTGCTAAAGGCCTGGTCAAGGAATCGGCGCACCTGGCTCTGTCCGATATTCGCGACTCGATCGAGGAGCTAAGCTGGTACCGCGACAAACTGTTCGCGGCGGACGTGCTTGAAATGTCGGGCGGCAATGGCTGAGAGGCCCTTTGCCGAGTACGCGGCACGTAACGCAGCACCCATACTCGAGATACTCCAGCGCGAATTCCGTGGCGCGTCCCATGTTCTCGAAATTGGGTCGGGAACGGGGCAACACGCGGTTGTTTTTTCTGCCGCGATGGACCACCTGCACTGGCAGACGAGTGATCTCGACGAAAATCACGCTGGCATTCGGGCCTGGATCGATAGTTCCCGGATACAAAACGTGTCGCCGCCGCTGTCCATTGACGTACGCGAGGCTACGGTAGAAGCAGGTGCCTATGATGCGGCGTTTTCATCAAACACAGCACACATCATGGACATCGATGCCGTTGAGAAAATGTTCTTGCTGGTNAGCCAGGCACTGCGTCCGGGAGGTGTGTTTTGCCTCTATGGCCCATTCCGGCAATGCGGTGCATTCAATACACAAAGCAATGCGGATTTCGATGCAAACCTGCGGCAACGCGATCCGTTGATGGGCATTCGGGATGTTGAGACGCTCAACGAGTTTGCTGCCGCCGGCAGTCTGCAACGCGCCAGATTCTATGCCGTACCTTCAAACAACAACGTGGCAGTCTGGACAAGGGAGGCCGGCTCGTGACAACTCACCTGGGCGGTTGCCATTGTGGACGAGTTCGATTCGAGGTCGATGCCCCTGCCGTAATCGAAGCGACTGACTGCAATTGCAGTATCTGCCGCAAGTGTGGTTTCCTGCATCTGATCGTGTCCCGCAGGGAGTTTCGATTGTTGCAAGGTGAGGAATGCCTTACAACGTACACATTCAATACAGGCGCCGCGAAGCATTATTTTTGCCACAAATGTGGGGTTAAGTCGTTCTACATTCCACGCTCTCATCCGGATGGTGTCAGTGTTAACGTCCATTGTCTCGACCCGGACACGGTGAAAAAGGTCAATGTCACCGCATTTGACGGGCAAAACTGGGAGCAGAATGCCTCCGAATTGTCGCCGATAAACGACTGATTTGACTCGATATTAACTGGAAGGATTCTAAAGCTTGCCTTATAGTTGCCGCATTATGAAAAGACTACTCAGTATTTTTGCCATTGCTGGCATCCTGATTGGCTCATCCGCGTTCGCGGAACCTGCCTGGGTGACCGACCAATTCGAAATCACGCTGCGCTCGGGACCAAGCACGAGCAATGCCATCAAGCTGTCTGTCAGTAGCGGTACTCGTCTGGAAGTTCTGCAGCGTGACGCGGACACGGGTTATACCCAGGTGCGTACCCAGGGTGGGACGGAAGGCTGGGTGCTGACGCGTTACCTGATGATCGAAGCCAGTGCTCGCGAACAACTGGAAAATCTGACGGGTCAGCTGACCAATGCAACCTCGCGTGGCAGCTCACTGGACTCACAGCTGAGCGCCATCAAAGGCGAACACGATTCGGCTAACCAGCGTATAGCCTCACTCGAACGGGAAAAAGCCGGTGTCGAGGAGGAACTGGCCGAGATCAGGCGGACGGCAGCCAATGTGCTGTCCATCAATGACCAGAACAAGTCGCTGATGGACCAGCTCGCTGCGGCGCAGATTCGCGCAGATACGCTTGAACAGGAAAACCGGGTACTCGCCGGGCAGACGACTCGTTACTGGTTCATGGCAGGCGGCCTGGTGCTGCTCGTTGGG
>JGI24723J26617_10001540_pt1 | contig 20166 bp, 19 predicted proteins | sample Cruoilmetagenom6_FD_26617 | JGI IMG/M metagenome (IMG submission 26617)
CTTACGGAACTTTCCAATAAAGAAGTGATTTACAAAACCGTAGATGTTGAACTATTCAAAAAAATAATGCTGGACAATGAAATTCCTGAACCAATGGTCAAAAAAATAGTTGGTTTTAATCTTGATATTAAAAACGGACAGGAAGCAACAGTTACAAATGAATTGCAACATTATCTCGGACGTAAACCAAAAAATCTAAAAGAAGGTCTGAAAGCATTATTCAATTTATAGATACAAAGAAATGAAAAAGGAAATGAAAATTGCCTTAGTAACAGGTGGAAGCCGTGGATTGGGAAAAAATATGGCTTTGGAATTAGCAAAAAAAGGACTTCATATAATTCTAACTTATAACAGCAACGAAGAAAAAGCTAAAGAAGTTATCAAAGACATTGAACATCTAGGACAACAAGCGATTGCGGTTCAATTAAACCTTACTGACTTCAATAAGTTTGAAGAATTTTTTGGGATTGTAAAAAAGTCGATTAAATCCAAATTAGGAATAGAAAAAATCGATTACCTTATAAATAATGCGGGTATTGGAATTAACGCGCCATTTGCTAAAATTACTGAAGAACAACTAGATACACTTTATAATATTCAGTTTAAAGGCACCTATTTATTAACACAAAGTGCATTGAACATTTTAAACGATGGTGGTGGAATTGTAAATGTGTCAACTGGACTTACTCGTTTTGCCTTAAACGGATTTTCAGCTTATGCGTCTATGAAAAGTGCTATTGAAACATTAACAAAGTATCAGGCAAAAGAATTAGGCGCAAGAAAAATTCAGTCAAATGTAATCGCACCAGGAGCTATCGAAACTGATTTTGGTGGTGGAGCAGTTAGGGATAATGAAAAAATGAATAGCTTTATCGCGTCTAACACTGTTCTGGGACGTGTTGGATTACCAGATGATATTGGAAGTGTTGTTGCCTTTTTATGCACCGATGATGCAAAATGGATAAACGCACAACGCATAGAAGTGTCTGGTGGACAAATGATTTAAATCAAAATAATGTCTATACTTCACATAAAGAATATCTCCGAATATCATAGATTAATGCAATTGCCAAAACCACAGCACCCTTTGGTTAGCGTAATTAATTTTGCCGATATTAAAAGGAAAGAAAATGTGACGGTTTCAAGTTTTACGCACGGTTTTTATTCGATTGCCCTGAAACAGGTATTTAATGGTAAAATGAAATATGGACAACAGGAATATGACTTTGACGAAGGCGTATTAGCTTTCGTAGCACCTAATCAAGTAATGCGTATTGCAGTAGAGGATGAACGAAAATTAAATCATTCGGGTTGGCTACTTATTTTCCATCCCGATTTTTTATGGCATACATCTTTGGCACAAAAAATAGAGAAATATGACTTTTTTGGTTACGAATTAACCGAAGCATTACATCTTTCGGACAAGGAACAAAATATGCTAACCGATTTGATGCAAAATATTAATCAAGAATATAATTCAAATATTGATAAATTCAGTCAAGATGTTATCATTTCACAATTGGAATTATTACTCACATATTCGGAACGGTTTTATCAACGTCAATTTATCACTCGTAAAAAAACTAACCATAGAATACTTGAGCAATTCGAAACACTTTTAAATAATTATTTTAAAAGCAAAGACTTACAGGAAAATGGATTACCTACAGTTAATTATCTGTCTACTTCATTGAACTTATCACCCAATTATTTAAGCAGATTATTAAAAACACTATCAGGAAAAAGCACTCAAGAATTTATTCACGAAAAACTAATGCAATTAGCTAAAGAGAGACTTTCAACGACAGAGTTATCTGTAAATGAAATTGCATTCAGTTTAGGATTTGAACACCCACAATCATTCGGAAAATTATTCAAGAAAAAAACGGAATTGACACCATTGGAATTTCGTAAATTATATAATTAAATAACATTGTGGAAACCACTACAACTAACAATAAATATACGTAATGCTGGGCGATTTGGTAAATTTAAACATTAAATAAACAATGTAGTGGTTTGATAGTGAAGTGCCTTGAAATCCCGCACTTAGCATATTCGAGTCGTTGAACAACATTAGTACAATACACACAGTTCTCGGTACAAACTTATACTTAAGAAAAATATATGCAAATGGACATTACAAACATTAAGAAAACTAAATTTTAATTAATGGATTTAATTATAGACTTCTTTTTAGTGGGTGGTATCGTAATTATTGCAATAGTGATATTAAGACTACTAAGAATAAAACAGAAAGAATTGCCTCAAAAAATATTAATTGTATTTTTTTTACTTCTATTTTTTGTTTCTATCTACTTTTATGCTTTGTTACATAATATTATTTGGCTAATAAGACTCTGCTTTCTACCAAATGATATTACTGTAATTACTTTAGGCCCTTTATTATTTCTCTATGTAAAATCGCTATTCCTAAAAGAAGATAGTTTAGTAAAAAACAATTTAGTACATTTTATTCCTACTTGCTTATTTGCTTTAGGCATTACAATTCCAACGATACTGTTCAATAACTTCAACATAGAGAAACTTGCCTACACACATACAAATTTTATACGAAGTATTATAAGAATTGAAAATTTATACTTTGTTCTGTACTTAATAATTTCATTACGATTGTTATCAAAATATCGAAAATTGACTAAATGTAAATATTCAAACCTAACGAAATATGATTTTAATTGGATAAAAATTATGCTTTTATCCGCATTGGGTATTATAAGTGTTGATTTAGGGCTTAAAATATATGAATTCTTTTTAGGTGATTTTCAGTGGAATGTTGACAATATTTCTGTATTGGCTATGATTGTCCTAGTTTCATATTTGGCGTATTATGGTGTAAACCAATCTAAAGTGTTATTACCATCTTTTATATTAGATAATGAATTTGATGAACCTGAAATTAATAAGCAAAAAAAGAATACATTATCTTCTGAGAAAAAAGAAGAGTTTGAAAACCTGAAAAACAAACTTGAACTTATTATAAAAACTGAACAACCGTATTTGAATGAAGATTTGACATTAGGAAAATTAGCTGAACAACTTTCTACAACAGACAAAAAACTTTCCACAATGTTAAATCAATACTTGAACACTACATTTTATGATTTAATAAATAAGTATCGTGTAGAGGCTGTAAAAGACAAGATAAACTTAGATAGCCATAAAAATTATAATCTATTTGGAATTGCGACCGAATGCGGTTTTAAATCAAGAACCAGTTTCAATAGAATTTTTAAAAAAGAAACTGGACTCTCTCCTTCTGACTTCAAAAAAAGCATTTCCTAAAGTTGATCTATGTTTTTTAACATACCAACGCTTCTATTGGTCAACTTAAATCATTATAAATTTATTGATTTGCAGTTAAATTTTTAAACTATAATAAAATGAAAAAAAAGGTGTTGACAATTTTATTTTGTGGACTTGTATTAATTGCAAAGTCACAAAACACATCTGAAAAATCACAAAAACAGAGTGTAGAAAAATCAATCTTCGGAATTCAAACAGGATTTGCTGGATTATGGATTAACAACGAACTAAAACTATCAAATCAAATTGCTCTACGAACTGAATTAGGTTTTGATGCTTATGACAATGATGACTTCTATCCTGATGCTGGTTTTCTGCTGACTACCGTTATTACTTTAGAACCACGTTGGTATTATAATCTGGATAAACGCGCAAGTAAATCAAAACGAATAGACAATAATAGTGGAAATTTCTTTTCTCTTAAAACAAGTTTTCGTTCAGACGATTTACTTCTCGACTTTGGAGATGAAAAAAACGCACAAATCGTAGATAACTTATCAATAATTCCAACTTGGGGAATTAAAAGAAACTTAGGAAAACACTTTAATTATGAAACGGGTTTTGGAGTTGGTTATATTCAATATTTTTCTAAAAATGCCGGGTTTTCAAAAAATAAAGGAGAAACCGCGATAAATCTACACTTACGTATTGGCTATCAGTTTTAGGAATAAAAACGTTGTACAACAAAGACGTGTATAATTAATAGCGATTTGGTTTATAACTCAAATCGCTATTACTTTTTATTTTGTATTTTACTTCCAGAAAAATAGTGTCTATAAAATCGCTACTACTCATACACAAAGACGTTGGCATCAATCAAAATATCAACCAAAATGGGAATGACATTACTTAATAAAATATATGCCCGGCTATCTTAAGAAATACCTAACACAAAAAATGGTTATTTCTAATGAAGAATTAGAAAATATTTTGGTTTGTTTCAAGAAACTTCAATCCAAGAAAAATCAAATATTAATTCATCCGAACAAAATTTGTAAACATCTGTTTTTTGTACAAAAAGGGTGTTTAAGAGTTGTTTGTACTAGAGATGATGGTCAAGAGTGGACAAGACAAATTGCAATTGAGAATGACTTTATTACGATATTCCCTAGCTTTTTAGAGCAAACAATTTCACGTTCTTACCTACAGACAGTGGAAGCAAGCGACGTATTCTACATTTCCTATTCGAATTTCAAAAAACTTAACAGTATAGTGCCAAATTGGAGGGAATTCTACACGAGCATTCTTGAACAAACTTATGTGAATAGTATAAAAAGAATTGAAAAACTAATTGCAATGGATGGGAAACATCTATATGAAGACTTTAAAATAAACCATCCTGAATTATTGAAAAGGTTACCCAATAAAATTTCAGCAAGTTACTTAGGAATATCACAGGAAACACTAAGTAGGTTAAAGACCAAAAAATAAGAACCTTTGATTTTTGTCAATGCTTTTTAATCTTAAGCACTCTAATTTTGGCTTTAATTCAAAATAAACAGGCCATGCATTTTAAAGCCCTCCTTTTTTCAATCGTTTTATTCGCTTTACTCTCTACTATAGCTTGTAATGACAATAATCATAAAGCAATAACTTTTAAAACCTATTTAAAAACACATAAATATGCGGTTGGTCAATCTAATTTNACCATTATTGATTCTTTAAGAAACAGACCTNTAATAACCGAAATTTGGTATCCTACCAATGATACTACAAAAGTGAATATAACAACCGAATTTCCGTTTATAGTACCTCCAACTTCCAAAGACGCTGATTTTTTATCAGAAAAATCTCCATTAATTTTACTTTCCCATGGAACAGGAGGAAACAGAATAAGTCAAATGTGGCTTGCTTGCGAATTGGCCGCAAACGGATTTATAGTTTTAGCAGTTGACCATTACGGAAATACATTTGACAATAAAATTCCAGAAAATTTCATCAAAGTATGGGATAGACCATTAGACATTAGTTTTTCACTTGNTCATATTTTGAACAACCCTAAATTCAATTCTAAAATTGACTCTACCAAAATAGGAATGGCAGGGTTTTCATTAGGTGGATATACAACCATTGCCTTAGCTGGTGGAGTATTAAATTATAATTTTTTAAAAGAATTCTCAGATACGGAAGAAGGCAAAAAAGAGTTTGATATCCCCGAACTAAAAAACTTATCAAAGCTCATAAAGCCTGAGGTTATAAAAAAGGGAAATACCTTTAAAAATCTAAAAGATGATAGGATTACTTCATTTGTAACAATGGCTCCTGCAATAGGTCAGGGGTTTAAACAAAAAAATCAATTTGGGAATATCACGGATTCAATATTAATAATTGGTGCTGAAAAAGATGAAATAGCACCCGTTGAAACGAATGCAAAACACTATAATACATTAATAAAATTATCGAAATATATTGAATTAAAAGGAGAGATTGGGCACTATATATTTATGAATGAGGCTAAAAATGGATTAAAAAGAAGTGCACCTGTGTTTTTTAAAGATAATGAAACAATAATCCGGAAAAATGAACACAATAAAATAGCCAACATGATTATTCAGTTCTTTGACAGTCAATTTAAAGAGAATCAAACTTAAGAAATGTATAAAACATGGTAAGTAAGTGCCAAACCGAAAGTGCGTTGTTTGTTTACAAAGTACAACCAAATTTTTAATTTGGCATTTGTGATAGAAAAGACACATCAAAATATAAAAATGCGGCCAATATCGGGCGGACCGTTCCTTTAGCCTGCGTGTTAGATTGTGGTCGTCGCTTCAAGCAACCACTAACACGGCCTAAAATTTAGTCCTACCTTCTTCCAAAGAGAAAATTTCTTACTTTTAATCCGGCCCGATTCCGATCCTGTAAAATCCCACCACGCCCTAAAGCGTGGCAGACCGGATTTCCCAGACCGAAATCACAGTCTTAACGAACAGAACAATAACCCAGAATATTATATAAAATCGTTAACAACATTAAAACAATGAACGAAAGTTTTACTTTTAAAAACAATAAAGTTTACTATTCAGGAATCTTATTAAAAGGCATTTCGGCGGAAGGTTTTGGTAAAGTATCATACTCCAATAATAAAAGCGAGCAAAATATTTTCTGTTTAAAAGATGTCAAAGGTGTTTGGTGGTTTTGGCCACATAATAAACCAAAAGTAAAATTCCTAACCTCGGATATAGACAACTTCACTTTTATCAATGAAAACTTTGCTAAAGACAGCAAGTATGTTTATTTAGTGGCAAAAGATGGCTGTGTAATTCCAAATTCTGATGCCGAAACTTTTTTGGTTTTTGAGGATACACCTTATTTCTCAAAGGACAAAAATAATTTATATGCCCTAGATAGTATTTCTGGATTATTCATCTACAAATATGCAGATTGCGAATCACTAGTGCCTTTGGGATGGAATCAATTTATAACGGACAAGCATAATGTATATTACTATTCTAATGTAATAGAGTTGAGCAATGCTTCAAAACATTTCGAAATATTTGACCAAAACATACTTGGTGAAAGTGACTTGAACAACTTTGAACTGAACAAAAAATATCTGCTGGAAAAATACCCTCATATTGTTGGTTGGTGGCATCCAGACTATGAATATAATATTGAATTTCCACGATTGAACCAGAATTGTTTTTATAAGACAAAAACTGCAATTTTTTACTTACATAAAAATCCTTACGGAGAAGTGGCCAATCCATGTCTAATTGAAAAAGTTGATTTTTCTTCTTTTGAAATCCTTTCTCACTATTATGCTAAGGATAAAAACCATGTTTATTGCCAACATCGTATTGTTGAACATGCAAATATTGCTTCTTTTGAGGTAATTAATGAAAACCTGGCAAAGGACGATCATTATATTTTCTTTAACGGATATATGGTAGATTGTGATAAAGCCAGCTTTGAGGTTATTCAGGAAGAGCCTAACTTGTCAAAGATAATCGCCAAAGATAAAAATAGCATTTTTACAGATAAACTTACTTTATTTGGAAACAATGGATTAAGAACGGGAAACGACAGAACATTAAGCGCCATAAGTAAATCAGACCCAAGTTCGTTTCAAATATTCTCTAAACTATGGGCAAAAGATAATAAACAGGTCTACTTCCATTACGAACCATACCGAAAAGCAGATGCTAAAAGTTTTGAATTTTTATTTTCAGATAGCCACGATGAATGGGCAAAAGACCATCAATTTTTGTTCAATGGTAATGGAAAAAGAATAGTAAAGAATATTGATGGGGCACATTTTAAAATGCTTAATAAATTTTGGGGTAAAGACAAAAAAAGTGTCTTTAATTTTAAAACAGGCGGTATTCGATCATCGATAGATGTAGATACATTTCGAATTACGGATGATAAAGGGAGTGCTGAAGATAAAAATTTTGTTTACGTCTACCGTGATGGAGAAGTACTAAAAAAGAAGAAATAAACCATTGCCAACAAAGGAAACCGATAATTCTACTACTCGGAGCAATTGTCGAATTCAACTATAATTATGTTATTGTTTTCATCGACATACTTGAATTTAATACGAAATAAGGATAAAACACCACAACAACGGCTCGTATAATTCAACGTCGCTCAATTATTAAAATTCAACTATATTTAATCCCATTGTTTAACACTAACACGTCATAATTGCCTACCTCTCGCACGCAAACATTCAAATACAAAAAAGCTTTTGGGACTACATAATGGTTACACCACAAATTCATCATTTTCATCATAATGAAAAAATGGAGGAAGCGAAAAATTTCAGTAATATTTTCCCATTTTGGGACCTGATATTTAGTACATATTATAACCGGGAAGGTACAGTTGATAAGGTTGGGGTTATTGAAAACTATAAGACAAATTATCCAAAAGATATAGAATACTTTAAGCAACTATTATTTCCAATATCAACTATAAAAGAATGTTGTAAATAAAAATGCCTGTGCAAAACAAAGATATGTATAGAACATAGCTATTTCGTGCTTTCTAAAAGACTTGTACGTATTTGCAAAGACAGCCAAATTTTTTAAACTTAGTTTTTAGAATAATAGAGTTAAAAACAAAATATAAAAATTCGGCTCGGTGTTTAACCGAAAAGTTATACCTTTTTACACGCTGCATTTCATACACCAAACCTTAGCAAAAAAATATAACACCATAGAGTAACAACTAATGTACGATAAGCTACTAGATCATATCAGGCAAAATGTTCCAGGTACCGGCATTGAGAAACAAATTTTAAAAGAATATTTTACACCAACGCTTTTTGAGAAAAAGGAACATTTCTTAAAGCAGGGCTACATTTGCAAATTTGCCGGTTTCGTCATTGAAGGTTGTTATAGAAATTATATGCTTTCTACTAAAGGGAAAGAAGTGAATACCGGGTTTGGTTTTGAAAATTGGTGGCTTGGTGATGTGGGTAGTTTTGTGAATCAAACTCCTACATTGATCAATACNCAATTTCTAGAGGACACTACGCTGCTAACNATTACGGCAAAGAACCATTTAGAGTTATTGGAAAAATCCCAGTGCTTTAGGGAATACACTAATAAGTTACGTTCCACAGCAACCGCGGCTTCGGTGTCAAAACTTTCCGGATTATCCGAATCTGCCAGCACCCGCTATAAAGTGTTGCTTGAAAAATATCCAAAAATTCAACAGAGGGTTTCGCAAAAGCAAATAGCATCATTTCTCCAAATCACCCCCGAGGCACTCTGCCGTTTAAGAAAGTCCGAAATTCCTTAAAAGTCTTGATGTAGGTCAACGATTTTACGTTCTAAATGAATGTCCTTTGATATTCATTTAAAACAACACGATCATGGAAACATTCAAAAACGTAAAAGTAGACCCTTCCAAAATAATGCAAATTGGCATGGGGTTTTTTGCATCTAAAACAATGCTGACAGCAGTAAACATGGGATTGTTCACACATCTGGCAAAAGCAGATTTAACAGGGCAATCCATCAAAGAAAAATTAGGACTACACAACCGCGGGCTTTATGATTTTTTAGACTCGTTAGTGGCTTTAGGCTTTTTGAAAAGAACAGGAATAAAGGAAACTGCCATTTACAGTAATGCCGAGGATACAGATCTATTTCTCGATAAAAACAAACCAAGCTACATTGGTGGAATGCTTGAAATGGCAAATAATCGTTTATATCCTTTTTGGAATAATTTGGAAGAAGGTCTAAAAACTGGAAAACCTCAAAATGAAACCAAAACAGGTGAAGCTCCCGTTTTTGAAGCAATATATGCGGATCAGTTAAGGCTAAAAGAATTTTTAAGTGCCATGGGCGGTATTCAAATGGGCAATTTTATGATGTTTTCCAAAATGTTTAATTTTACCAATTACCATACACTTTGTGATGCAGGAGGTGCAGGCGGATATCTTGCCGCACAAGTGGCCATAAACAATCAACATATGCGGTGTGTTACATTTGACTTGCCACCGGTGGAACCTGTGGCCAGAGAAAATATCAATATGATGGGATTAAGTGATCGGGTATCTGTACAATCAGGTGATTTTTTAATCGAAGACCTTCCCAAAGCTGATATCATTACCATGGGAAATGTGCTACATGATTGGGGAACAAAAGAAAAGAAAACACTTATCAAAAAAGCATATGAGGCGTTACCACAGGGCGGAGCATTGGTCGTTATTGAAAATATTATTGATGATAATAGAAGTGAAAATGCTTTTGGTCTAATGATGTCGCTAAATATGAATATAGAAACCCCAGAAGGGTTCGACTTTTCCGCAGCAGATTTTAATGCTTGGGCAAAGGAAAGCGGTTTTACACGAACATCCGTAATGTCCTTGACCGGGCCATCAAGTGCCGTAATAGCCATAAAGTAAAAACCTTTGCCAACAAAACCTGTGAAGTAATGCAGGGCCAGGTGTTCGATTCCGAGTTTTAACTATATTTATGAGATTGCAAAATCTTTCCGATTTTGTTGTTGAAATAATAAAGTGCAAACAACAAGGTTAAAGGCTAATTTAGCGTATAGGCTTATCTTTAACTTGTATAAACTATGTGCCTTAACGAACAGCTAAAAGAACTACTCGAATTGCATGATAAAAATTAAAAATATAATTGGAATTTGTGGTAGTGCCAGTCGGAATTCTGCAAATCTGTCAATTCTCAAGTGGATATCGGAATTGGATAAAGTTAATTTCAATTTGGAGATTGTAAATGATTTGACCGAATTACCACATTTTAAAACGGAATTGACAGATAAAAATGTACCTGAACAGATTATTGACTTTCGAAATAAAATTGAAAATGCAGACGGAATTATAATTTGTACACCTGAATATGTTTTCAGTATTCCGAGCGGTTTAAAAAATATGATTGAATGGTGCGTATCAACAACTGTTTTATCTAACAAACCAATTGGACTTATAACCGCTTCGGCAAGTGGCGAAAAAGCACACGAAGAACTGAAATTGATTATGGAAACTGTCCAAACCAAATTTACGGACGAGACAACCCTTCTGATTCAGGGAATAAAAGGAAAAGTAGGGAAAAATGGTAAAATATCGGACAAGAAAACAGAAACTGAATTGAAAAAATTCGTTGAATCATTTGAAAAGTGGACGGAAATGCTAACAGCTAACACCTTATAAAAATAATTGCTATTTTAGGCTTAAACAAAGGCAGTTGCTCTTTTGTTACGGCTGGTTTTTCTACGGAAAATCCCCGCATACAAACCGGTTGGAGGTACTTTAAAACAACAGACACTATATTATAAATGAGTAAAATAATATTTGATAGCGGAATATCTCTTGACGGATTTTTCGCTGGAGACAATAGAAGCCCGAAAAATCCCATGGGCGGTGTTTCTGGACAAATACATTCGTGGATGTTTAATCAAAAAGCCTTTTGGGAATACCTAGGAATTGAAGGAGGTAAAGAAGATGGAATCGACGGGAATTTTATTAGAGAGACAATAGACAGAACCGGTGCATTTATAATGGGAAAACGGATGTTTGAGGAAGGCGAAGAAAGTTGGCCAAATGACCTCTACAAAGCAGATGTCTATGTTTTGACACACGAAAAACGAGAACCTTGGGTTCAAGAAGGCTCAACAACTTTTCACTTCATTAATAACGGAATAGAAAGTGCAATTGAGAAAGCAATACAATCCGCAAAAGGAAAAGATGTGAGAGTACAAGGTGGAGCAAATACCATTCAACAATTTCTGAACGCAGGACTTGTTGATGAATTTTTTATTCATATCGCACCTGTTTTCTTGGGTAGTGGAATCCGATTATTTGACGGAATCGACAAGGACAAGTATGATCTTAAGATCCTAGAAGTAATCTCATCTGAACTGACTACCCATTTGAAATACAAACTGATAAAAAAATAAAAACCAAAGTTCAACAACAACTATAATTATTTGACCGCCCCCACCTACTTCAGAACATCCTTGAAACTATTCTTATACAACATCATTACCTTTAATTACGAACACCTGAAATGGAAATAAAAACGTTAGTAGGAGTCGATAAAAAAAGCATCTTAAAAGCTTTTAACCATGCTTTTTCCGACTATTTCGTTTCTTTCAAACTAACCGAAGAACAACTAAGCGCAAAAATGCTTGCGGACAAAATTGACCTTAACCTATCTGTGGGGGTTTTTGATAANGAAAAACTGATGGCCTTCATTTTACACGGATTCGACATCATAGAAAATAAAAAAGTAGTGTATAACGGAGGAACCGGGGTTATTCCTGAAAAAAGAGGTTTGGGACTAACAAAGCAGATGTACCACTTCATTCTTCCTATTCTAGTTAAACAAGGAATAGACACAATAACACTTGAAGTAATTACCAAGAATATTCCGGCCATCACATCTTATAAAAAATCAGGATTTAAAGTTAAGAGAGAACTATTGTGCTATAAGGGATACGCTGAAATTTCAAAAACAACCGAGCACGTAGATATTAAACCATTGCAGCATTTTAATTGGGCGCTGATGGAATCCTTTTGGGATGTTCCCCCTACTTGGCAAAATTCAAAGTACGTTCTCAGTACATTAAAGGACAACAACATTTCGTTGGGTGCTTTTATAGACAATCAGCTGGTTGGATATACTATTTTCAACCCAGCCAGCAAACGGGTACAACAAATTGCCGTAAATAAAGATTATAGAAAAAAGGGAATAGCTTCTACTTTAATTTTAAAACTAAAAGGAAAATACGGCAATGAGCTTTCAGTTATTAATGTAGATAAACGGGCTAAGGCCGTAAATGATTTTTTTAATAAAATAGGACTTGAAAATAATCTTGAACAATTGGAAATGGAAATGGAATTGAATAAAAAATTATAGCGAGCAGAGGGAAGCATGGTACAAGTCCATAAGTCCCTTAAGCAATTACAGATCCAACCATTCTTTAAAAGCGTTCGCTTTTCCACTACTTATCACCTGATCTCCTTCTGGGGCCGGTTCCAGAAGTAAATACAGTCGCCCTTTAAAATAAGGCACTACCTCTTTTACGGCTTGTATATTTACCACCAATTGCCGGTTGGCCCTAAAAAATGCCTGCGGGTCCAATTGCGTTTCCAATTGGTCAAGGGTATAATTTATTACAAACCGATTCCCTTTAAAATTGACCAACAAGACCACCCCTTCTTCCGCAATAAAATACGCTACCTCTTTCGTGGAAATACTTTTTATGACCTGCCCGGTTTTTACAATAAACCTTGATTTTTCTTCTCGATAACCACGATCCAATACGGAATTTTCAATCAAATTCCGCAAGTTTTTCAATTCCGAGGAAAGGGCTTCCGTATGAAGGTTTTCATACTTTTCAATGGCTTTTTGAAGCTCCTCCTCCTTGATAGGCTTTAATAAATAATCCACACTGTTCACCTTAAACGCCTCAATGGCATATTGGTTATAGGCAGTCGTAAATATAACAGGGCTGTCGATTTTCACCTCCCGCCACATCTCAAAACTCCTGCCATCGGAAAGATGGATGTCACAAAAAATCAAGTTCGGCGCACCATTGGTATCAAACCATTCTATACCTTCCTCAACCGACTCAATTCTTGTTAATACCTCATAATCGGGCCTGAGCTTTAGAATGAGCTCTTCAAGCGCATCTCCGGCCAAGGGTTCATCTTCAACTATTACTATTTTCATATTTCCCCACTTTTAACAACGGAAGCCTCACTATAAATTCTTCCTCGGTTTTTACCCATTCCACTTCTTCCTGTGAAAGAAACCTGTAACGCGTTTTTAGGTTTTTCAACCCTGTTTTTGTCGAACTGGTCTTTTCTAACCTAGGACTCAGCCTGTTTTGAACCACCAACTTTCCTTCCTCGGTATAGATACGTACCCGTAACGGATTTTTAGACGTGGATCCATTGTGTTTTATGGCATTTTCAATAAGCGTTTGCAATGCCCCGGGAGGCAAAAAGTAGGATAAGCTATCCTCGGGTATGCACAAGCTTATTTGCAATGCCTTTCCAAAACGCGTTTCAAGTAAAAAAATATAGGCTTTGGTTACTTCCAGTTCTTTTTTCAGGGAAATAAGGGGCTCGGTGCCATAGGTCAGAAAAGAACGGTATAGATCGGACAACCTTTGGGTGAACTCGGTCGCCTTCTCGGGGTCTTTGTTGATCAAAGACCTTAGAACGTTTAAACTGTTAAACAAAAAATGAGGCTGAACTTGGTTTTTGAGTCCCTCCAACTGCGCTTGATAGTTTTCTTTTTGTAGCCTTGCCGAACGTAACATTTCTGCCTGCAACTGGTTTTTATGCCGTTCGCGCTCCACAAAATAATAGAAAAACAATGAGATTAAGGTGCCGGAAATAAATGCCGTCCTCACACGTACCGGTAAAAGTGCTTCCTCACCAAAGATAAGAAGCAAGGGAAGGTAATTGGTCACCATATAAATGACCAAGGTAGAGGAAATCACGATCAGCATTTCTATAAAAATCTTCGGAAAACGGTTGATTTCCTTGAAAAACCTGTGCTTCATCAATACTGAAATCAAACTGTGGGTCCCAAACAATGTGAGCAGAAAGACAAATGCAAAGAAAAGCTCTTGTAACTCATACACCGAGAAAAAGATCTTCACCTTCCCCACATTCATATAAATTACCGTTTCGAAAACGAAAAACGTAGTAAGGGCCGCTATTCCGATTTTTTCAAGGACCACTGAAAAACGCGAACGCGACAATTCCTCTTGGGCTAGGCTATTATTTTCTTCTTTTGGTTTAATAAAAAATAACTTGTGTTTAAGATAAAAATATAAAATAATTCTGTTTTTTCCCGATGGCATACTTCTTTGGCATCAATGATTATACCCAGCCAATTTCCTAAAATTAGCTTACCTATCCTTCCGTTTCATTCCCTTCATATCCCGATTCATTTAGCCCATATCCAGATTCATCGGAAACGACTTCGGCAAGCCCTTAGATCACGGCATATTTGTGACCGAAAACGATAAAAATGAACAACTTAAAATTTGCCATTATGAAACGTTATCAGATAATTTTCGCATCAATGACCTTATTGGCAAGCCAAGTTTTACTTGCCCAAGGCCCTTACCTTAATGGAACACTGTACGACCAAAATAAGGAACCCGTTTCCTTTGCCACGGTTGCTTTAATTAAACTGCCCGACTCCACCATGGTTACCGGAACAATGAGTGATTTGGACGGACAGTTTAGCCTGACGCCCGATCTTACCGGAAAGTATTATCTACAGCTTAGTGCCATAGGATACACCAATACGCTCACCCCGGAATTTGAAATTACCGGTTCTGGCTTTAGCAAGGATTTTGGAAGCATCACCCTTAACGAAGAAACTACCACGCTCGATGAAGTAGTTGTAAAAACATGGAGGCCCCAGCTGCGTGCCGAAAACGGAAAAGTGGTAATGAAGGTCGCAGGAAGCTCCCTTGCCGCAGGAAATACCGCTTACCAGATGCTGGCCAAGGCACCCGGGGTATCTGTCTCCCAAAATGGCGATTTTCATATAAACGGTAAAGACGGGGTTGCCGTAATGATAGATGACCGCCTTACTTATTTTTCTTCTGAAGAGCTTAAAACCCTACTTGAAAATATGCCTGCAGAAAATATCGAAAACATTGAGGTTATTACAAACCCCTCNGCCAAATACGATGCCGAAGGAAGTGCCGGCATACTTAACATCACCCTTAAAAAAAATAGTCTTAACGGTATGAACGGAAATGTTTATAGCGGAATAAAAATGGGCCAACAAGCGCTCTTCAACAGCGGTGCCAACCTAAATTATAAAAAGGGGAAATGGAACTCCTTTTTAAACATAGACGCCTCACAACGGGGTTTGGTAAGGGATGCCTTCTCTTACCGCACCTTTCCGGAAGTTAGCACCTATAGTTATTATAGTCAGGACGGGGTACAGACCAGCAAAGGTTTTGTTCCATCGCTCAAGCTCGGAACCGACTATACCTTAAATGAAAAACACAGCTTGGGGATCATGGGGAATTTTATGTACCAGGATCGCAAGCAAGACTGGAACCTAAAAAGCCTTGGAATTATGAACAACGACACCTCTGTGGATATCGATGCCAAAAACCATATGGACGAAAGTTTTGGAAATACACGGATCAACCTTCATTATACCGGAAAACTCGATACTCTGGGAACCCGCACATCCGCGGATATTGATTACGTTAGGCTACAAAAGGAAAGCGAATCACAATTCAGGAATCAATATTTGTATTCCGAAGATGGTTCAGACCCGTTTGAAGCCCTATCCAACCAAAGCAACTCAGACTACGATATCTATGCCGCAAGAATCGACTTCAGCCTGCCCTTGTCCCCTACCTCAACACTTGAAACAGGTGTAAAGGCCAGTAAGGTAATTTCAAACAGTAAGCTACAGGCCTATTTGGGCATAGGGGAAGGAAGTACCTTAGATCCAGACGGAAGCAATGACTTCCAGTATGAAGAAAAAATCTTTGCCGGATATGTAAACTATAGCAATCGCATTAACGATACCTGGAACATTCAAGGGGGATTGCGCGTAGAAAAAACCAAGGGCAGGGGGCAATCGTTTAACCTTAATCAAACCAATAATAACGATTACCTAAATCTGTTCCCCAATGTTTCGGTTGAACAGCAAGTAAACGATAATTATAAACTGAATTATTCCTTTAACAGACGAATTACCCGTCCAAACTACCNGTTAATGAATCCATTTCTGTTTTATCTGGATCCAAACACGTCCATCGTTGGCAACCCCGATATACAGCCTCAAATATCCAACATCATTAAATTGGGGCAGACCTTTTTTAGAAAGTACAATCTCATATTGGGCTATGATTACACTAAAAATTTTATGGCCGAAGAACCATCTACCGACCCTATAACCGGTAAATCCACATACACCACAAATAACTTGGATTATTACAAAAGTTACAACGCCACCGTAATTGCCCCGATTACATTGGCGTCCTTCTGGCAAACCAATAATAACCTGAGCCTAACCCTTCAAAACTATAAAATGAAAATGCACAACGAAATAATCGATAACAACAACTTCCATTTTATGGCCCAAACCAACCACCAGATCANCCTCCCTGCTGATTTTAAACTGGAGGTGAGTGCTACGGTCAACGGACCAACGATTAACGGAATTTATAATATTGACAGCCAATGGTGGATAGATGCAGGCATTGAACGCTCTTTTATGGACAATAAACTGAACGTTTCCCTAAGGGCCTCCGATATTTTCAAGAGTATGGACATGACAGTCGATGCCACCTACGGCGGAAACTACTTTAACCTTAAACAATATTTCTGGCAACAGGCCATAAGCCTTAACCTGCGTTATAGTTTTGANAAAGGCAACAAAACGGAACGGGAGGTTCGAAAAAATAGCTTGGAGGAAATAAACAGGGTAGGTGGCAACTAATTTGGTGTAAAGCTAATCTTTAACTTATGTAATCTGTGTACCTTAACCAACATTCCCTATATAATGAAATGCTCTTAACTTCTTGAGCCAACGAGTTAATTTTTGTAAGAAAATTATAGTACATTTAGCCGTTGGCACAATAAAAGAAACCATATAATATGACTAAAAAAATAGGTTTAAAAGAAGCTATTTCAATAGGCATTGGAGGAATGGTGGGTGGTGGAATTTTTGCAGTCCTTGGGCTTGCAGTATCGCTAGCCAAAGGAGGAACACCAATGGCATTTTTATTCGCTGGAATTTTAGCATTGATAACCTCTTACAGTTATGTAAAGCTATCCCAAAAGTACCCTGACAGAGGCGGAACCGTTAAATTCATCAATCAGGGTTTTGGGAAAACAGTCTTTAGTGGCGGAATTAATAATCTATTGTGGATAAGCTATATTATAATGCTTTCACTTTACGCTTCGGCATTTGGTTCTTATGCCCCAAACTTATTAGAGTTAACGCACAACAAAATAACTGATACGCACATTTATGCAAGTGCAATTGTTGTTTTAGCAACTGCAATTAATTATTATAGTATTGCAGTCGTTGGCAAAATCGAATCTTACGCGGTAATTATCAAATTGGTAATTCTAATTTCCTTTATTTTCATAGGTGCTTATGGTCTAATTGGTAATCCCAATGTAACGCAACTTGCCGTAACAAATTGGGAAGCACCCATCAAATTATTTGCTGGCGGAATGGTTATTTTCGTTGCTTACGAAGGATTTGAACTTATTGCTAACGCAGCACCTGATATTGTTAACCCTGAAAAGAATATTCCAAGGGCCTATTACTATTCTGTAATTTTCGTAATTGTACTATATATCGTTATTGCTTTAGTAACTGTAGGCTCACTTCCATTTGCGAAAATTGCCACCGCTCAAGATTATGTTTTGGCTGAAGCGGCCAAACCAATGTTAGGGAAAATTGGATTTTCCATAATTACGGTTGCTGCCTTAATNTCAACGTTTTCAGCAATCAACGCATCGCTTTATGGAGGAAGTAAAGTCAATTATGAAATTGCAGAGGATGATGAACTACCACATCACTTTTTAGCAAAACTTTGGAATCAGCCCATTGGCTTAATGATTACAGCAGTAGCGACATTAGTTTTAGTAAATGTCCTTCAATTAGAAAGTATATCAACCGCAGGCAGTGTTGGTTTTTTGCTCATTTTTGGTGTAGTTAACCTTGTTGGGCATCGATTATCTAAAGAAACGGGTAGCAATAAAATAATTCCGTTAGTAGGTTTTGTTTTATGTATGATGGCAACTGCTATTTTAATTAATCAACAATACACTTCAAATACTATTGGTGTCATAATTTCAATAGCCATTATTGGATTTTGTTTTTTAGCGGAGTGGGTTTATAAAAAAACCGAAAAGAAATAATATGGACAATTTAATAACTTTTTCAATTACTGTTTTTACTGGTTTTTTTGCAATTATGAATCCTATATCCAACATGCCGATATTCTTGACTTTAGTAGAAGGAGCTGATAAAAGGACAAAACAGAGAATAAACTTAAAAGCAGTGATAATTGCTTTTATTATTGTTTCCATATTTGTGGTTTTAGGAAAATTTATATTTGAATTATTTGGTATAACAATTCCCGCTTTTAAAATCGCAGGTGGTATTTTAATTTTCTATGTAGGTTTTGAAATGCTGCAGTCTAAAAAATCAAACGTCAAACACTTGGAAAAAATTAACGTGGATGAAAATATAGCTGTCTCACCTTTAGCGATACCTATTTTAGCCGGACCGGGAACAATTGTAACGGCCATGAATTTTGTTTCCCATTCATCATATGTACATATTGGTTTGGTAATACTTGTTTTTGGGATTATGTGTTTGTTAACCTACATAACATTTAGTTTAAGCGATTTTATCGCAAAAAAGATTGGAGACAATGTAATTTCCGTCATCGGAAAATTAATGGGACTAATCATTGCAATTATCGGAACTAGTATGGTTATAGAAGGAATTAAAATTTCATTTGGCTTAGCAAATTAAAAAATATTGAACCGGATAAGACTTAGCCCAAGAATGTATAAACTAATTGCGGCTTTACAGCTAATTCGAACCCAAGTAAAAATTAAAAGGGTGTGTGTTGCCAAAACCCTGGTGCGTTTTAATCCGGAACTATTGTTTTATTGCACCGTTGTGATAAACAGTTCAAAAAAGCAGAAATTCACGCAACCTCTCAATTGAAAATTCATCTATCTTTAAATCAAAATTGGGTAAATTTTTGAACATTCAAGCTATTGTTGAAAATTAAATATTTGCACTATGAAATACGGACTAGGGCTATTCGTACTTACTTTATTGTGCTGTTCCCAAGATGACACAAAAAGTCTTACCTCTTCTAATCTAAAAGGAAAATGGATCGAGACTGTAACTCGAATGGACACTTTGTCTTTTGAGTCCTTGGACAATTTGGATGTTATGAATTTGAACAGGGGAAAAGAACTAAAAAATGGTAATTTGTTACCTAAACCCAAATCAGGACCTTATAGATACGAGCTTTTAGAACAAAAAATCTCTTTAAACGGGGTATTATCCAGCGATTCCAGCTTTAAGGACTACTATCTTCGCTTCGACTTACAAATAATAAATTATATATTGAAAATTTTTATGGTTCCACATTAGGCGAAACCTTGACTTTTGAAAGATTGGATTAAAACTCCGTTGACAATTACCATAGGACTTCACTTGACGCAAATCTTGCTGGGATGGACTTTTTACTTCTTTGAAAAACTCGACTAAAATTAAAGTTTTATGCTTGGTCGGATGTGTCCCTACTAATATCAACAGACCCTATGAACTAATCCGGGGGTCTTGTGTTCAATTCCAAGTTTTGACTATATTTATGAGA
>JGI24723J26617_10001541_pt1 | contig 20166 bp, 19 predicted proteins | sample Cruoilmetagenom6_FD_26617 | JGI IMG/M metagenome (IMG submission 26617)
ACCGATGTGGGGTACCTAATCGAAAAAAGTAATCAGTAGGCTTATGGCAACAGCTACCAAAAAGAAGAAAAAAAGCAACAACAATTTTTTTAAGTTCATTAAGTGGTTTTGGATTCTCTTTTTTATAGGGGTTTTTTCCGGAGTTATGATTTTCCTTTTAGCTTCCTGGGGTGCCTTTGGAGCCATGCCGGAATATGAGCGCTTGGAAAATCCACAGACCAACTTGGCCAGTGAAATTATTTCCTCTGATGGAGAAACATTGGGCAAATTCTATTTGGACGACAATAGGACCGATGTAGACTATGAGGAGTTGCCGAAAACCTTGGTACAGGCTTTGGTGGCTACCGAAGATGCCCGTTATTATGAGCATTCGGGAATAGATGCAAGGGGAACACTAAGGGCCTTTGCCTATTTGGGTAAAAAGGGTGGGGCCAGTACCATATCCCAACAATTGGCAAGACAATTGTTTGTAGGGGTACGTTCCAAGAATATTTTCGAGACCATTACCCAAAAAATAAAAGAGTGGGTACTTGCCATTAGGTTGGAACGCAGTTATACCAAAGAAGAAATTATTAAGATGTATCTTAATATATACGATTTTAACTATAATGCCGATGGTATTAGATCTGCTTCCCGTATTTATTTTGGTAAAGAGCCTAAAAACCTAAAAATTGAAGAGTCTGCAGTTCTGGTGGGTATGCTTAAAAATTCTTCTTATTACAATCCTATCCGACGTGAAGAATTGGTCTTTAATCGAAGAAATACGGTTTTGTCCCAGATGGCGAAATATGATTATATAACCGAAAAGCAGAAGGATTCCTTACAGGCCTTGAAAATGGATATTAATTTTAGCCCTGAATCCCATCGAGAAGGATTGGCTACCTATTTTAGGATGTACCTTCAAGGGTTTATGAACAGATGGATAAAGGATAACCCCAAGCCGGCCTTGAAAGGAGAAAGTGATAAATGGAACATTTATTTGGACGGGTTGCGTATTTACACCACCATAGATTCGCGCATGCAAAAAAATGCGGAGGATGCGGTGGCAGAACATATGAAGCGGCTACAAGCCGAGTTTTTTCATCAAAACACCCCTGACCGTAATAAAACGGCACCCTTTATCCAAGAGGTTGATGGGGAAATTGATCGGATTATGGAGAGAGCTATTAAATCCTCGCACAGATGGCACAACTTAAAGGATCAGGGAAAAAGTGAAAAGGAAATAAGGGCTTCCTTTAACGAGCCGGTGGAGATGACCGTTTTTGATTGGAACAGTGAAACCAAGGAAAAAGATACGGTAATGACGCCCATGGACTCTATTAAGTACTATAAATCCTTTTTAAAGACGGCCATGATGTCCATGGAACCACAAACGGGACATGTAAAAGCCTGGGTAGGCGGTATAGATTATAAACATTTTCAGTATGACAATGTTATCCAAGGAGCAAGGCAGGTAGGATCTACATTTAAACCTTTTGTTTATGCTGCCGCCATTGACCAATTGCGTCTTTCGCCCTGTGATATACTTCCGGACAATCAATATTGTATTGAAGCTAATAAACACGGGAATCCAGATCCTTGGTGTCCAAAGAATTCAGATGGTAAATATTCNGGGGAAATGCTTACCCTTAAAAATGCTTTGGCCAATTCAGTGAATACTATCACTGCCCAATTGATTGATAGGGTGGGGCCCAAAGCAGTGGTATCTATAGCCAAAAATCTGGGAATTACAGGGGACATACCGGAAGTACCTTCCATTGCCTTGGGAACTGCAGACCTTAATGTATATGAGATGGTGGGGGCCTATGGTACCTTTGCCAACCAAGGGGTATACGTTAAACCGGTCATGGTAACCAGGATTGAGGACAAGAATGGTACGGTACTCTATGAGTATGTGCCGGAAACCAAAGATGTATTGAGCAAGGATGTGTCCTATGCCATGCTAGATCTTATGTCAGGGGTAACCCAAGGGGGATCTGGGACAAGATTAAGAACCACAGGAGCAGAGAAATATAGGCCGGAATATAAGGAGATTATAACAGGTTATCCTTATGAATTTAAAAACCCAATTGCCGGTAAAACGGGTACTACCCAGAACCAAAGTGACGGTTGGTTTATGGGAATGGTCCCCAACCTGGTAACCGGAGTATGGGTAGGCGGAGATGACAAGGCCGTTCATTTTAGGACCATTACCTACGGACAGGGAGCTTCCATGGCTTTGCCAATTTGGGGCTTGTATATGAAAAAGAATTATGCCAACAAGGAATTGGGTATTTCCGATGGAGAATTTGAAAAGCCGGAGAATTTATCCATAAATGTGGATTGCTCCAAAGCATCAATGGAGGAGGACAATAAAATAGATATAGAGGACGATTTGGATTTTTAGTACCACAAAAAAATTATAGCCTAAATGCCCTTGCTTTTATCAAAAAGTTAAGGGCATTTTTCGTTAAAAACCCGTATTTTAGAAAGAGCAAGTTAATAAGTTAAATTAAGAAGGTTTTATATGATACGAAAAACAGTTGCCAACGTGGAGGAGGCCCTGGAAGGGGTAAAGGACGGTATGACTCTTATGCTCGGAGGATTTGGATTATGTGGTATTCCAGAAAATACGATTGCGGAATTGGTGAAGATGGGGGTCAAGGAATTAACCTGTATTTCCAATAATGCCGGAGTGGACGATTTTGGACTTGGTCTTTTATTGCACAAAAGACAGATAAAGAAAATGATTTCTTCCTATGTGGGGGAGAATGATGAGTTTGAAAGGCAAATGTTGAGTGGGGAATTGGACGTAGAATTAACTCCTCAAGGAACTTTAGCGGAGAAATGTAGGGCCGCACAAGCCGGTTTCCCGGCATTCTATACTCCGGCCGGTTATGGTACCGAAGTGGCCGAAGGAAAAGAAACCAGGGAGTTCAATGGAAAGATGTATGTGCTGGAAGAAGCCTATAAGGCCGATTTTTCATTTGTCAAGGCCTGGAAGGGCGATGAGGCGGGGAATTTAATATTTAAGGGAACTGCCCGAAACTTTAACCCGGCCATGAGCGGCGCTGCCAAGATTACCGTGGCCGAGGTGGAGGAGTTGGTGCCGGCAGGACAGTTGGATCCCAACCAAATCCATGTCCCTGGAATTTTTGTGCAACGTATCTTCCAAGGTAAGAATTACCAGAAAAGAATTGAACAGTTGACAATACGGAAAATCAATTAGTCAATTAGTTAATTTGAAAATGTAACAATTGGGTTTTATTTTAATGGGCGTTTATTAGGAAAGCAAGTAAAACGAAGTTTTAATGAATTGCTAGGTTCTGTACTGGTTTTGTTATTTAAGTGTAATGTTGATNAATGGCAAATGGGCCACTTTAACTTCAAATACTTATGATAATTAAGGAAAATGCTGTTGTTCAGAAGTCAGTCGATTTTGCCATTAGGATTATCGAATATTGTGAAGTGTTAGAGGAGAATAGAAAGTACGTCATTGCAACACAGTTATTAAAGGCAGGTACTAGCATTGGTGCTAATATTCATGAAGCACAAAACGCTGAAAGTAGAGCCGACTTTATACATAAAATGAAAATTGCTGTCAAGGAGCTGGAGGAAGCCAAATATTGGCTTGTTTTATGCGAACGGTCTAATTCATATCCTTTTGATATCGATTTAAAAAATAGTATTGACGAGTTGGGGTTAATTTTGTATAAAATAATAAGTACAAGTAAGAGGAATTCAAGATAGTAACCTAAGAACGGTATATTAGTTACTAGGGTTAATTGTGAGATGGTTGAATTAATACATTGACACATTGATTCATTGGTAAATTATAACATTAATTATGTTGGACAAAAACGGAATAGCAAAACGCATTGCAAAGGAAGTGAAGGACGGATATTATGTAAACCTAGGAATCGGGATACCTACCTTGGTGGCCAATTTTGTAAGGGACGATATAAGTGTGGAATTTCAAAGTGAAAACGGGGTGTTGGGTATGGGGCCGTTTCCGTATGAAGGGGAAGAGGATGCCGACATTATCAATGCAGGCAAACAGACCATCACAACCCTGCCAGGAGCCTCGTTTTTCGACTCTGTAACGAGTTTTGGGATGATTCGGGGTCAACATGTAGATCTCACCATTTTGGGAGCCATGGAGGTTTCTGGGAATGGGGATATTGCCAATTGGAAAATTCCGGGAAAAATGGTCAAGGGAATGGGCGGGGCTATGGACCTGGTGGCTTCTGCAGAGAACATCATTGTTGCCATGATGCATACCAATAGGGCTGGTGAATCCAAGTTGTTAAAGAAATGCACTTTGCCATTAACCGGAGTTGGGTGTGTAAAAAAAATTGTGACCAATTTGGCCGTACTGGATGTAACTCCCGACGGATTTAAATTGTTGGAAAGGGCACCTGGTGTTAGCGTCGATGAGATAGTGAAAGCTACTGAAGGGAATTTAATTGTAGAAGGCGATATCCCAGTGATGGATATTTAACGGGTCTGTTCAATTAAGTATCTCCTATTTTATTAGTGAAACTCAATTTTGAGAAGTCAGTAANACGCACTTAAAATTGCAAGTTGACACTATCCCGCATTTTTCGGCGGGATCTAGNTACAATACCTTATATTGAATTTTATCATACGCTAAAATGAAAAGTNGCTATTTAACATTTTGGAGAGGGTTATTTATCGATCTAATTAACTATTTTTATACGCATACAACAATTACTGTATATTTCACAACAATTTTTTAAATGTTGCGTTAATCTGATTTATATTGCAATCATTAACAGAAGTTAAACCCCAAATTTAACAACTACTAAACCTAAATTATTATGGAAGCCCAAATTAACCACACCCGTACACAAAAGGAAATTCAAGTTTATCGCAATGACTTTTTTACAGGCATTGTACGATTGACCAAAAAATTATTTATGCTGTAGGCATAAATCAATAGCTTATAAAAGGAGCACTTCTTTAGAGGAGTGCTCCTTTTTTTGTTTTCATCCTAGTGAAAAGTCGTATTTTAGGAAGAAAAGCAAAGCAATGAAACTACATTTGAGGCCGTGCTCCATCAGCGATTTGGAAGTTTTGGCTAAACTAGGCAGAAGGACTTTTATAGAGGCTTTTGAAAAGGACAATAAGCCGCAGGATTTTAAGGAATATCTTAAAACTTCTTTTGGAGAGGATACGCTTCTAAAGCAGTTACAGGATATTAATTCTTCCTTTTATTTTATTTATAAGGATTCCAGCTTGGTGGGATATATAAAATTAAATGAAAATGAATCCCAAACGGATATTAGGGATAGTTGTTCCATGGAGTTGGAACGGATCTACGTGCTGGCCGAATTTCAAGGCCAAGGAATTGGGGAGTGGATAGTACGGCAGGTAATGTCCATTGCAAAAGCCAAAAATAGGTTGTATGTGTGGCTTGGTGTTTGGGAGGACAATCCTAAAGCTATTAAATTTTATCAAAGAATGGGGTTCTATAAGTTTGGTAGTCATCCTTATTTTATTGGCAATGATGGGCAAACGGATTGGTTAATGCGATTGGACCTACAGGAGGGAGTGTCTATATAGATTCCATATACTACAGCTTACATAGTATTTCGGTGGCCTTTTCCAAAGTTTCGTTGGTCTTGGCGAAACAGAATCGTACTAGATGTTTGTCAATTCCCTTGGTATTAAAGCCTGAAATGGGAATACTGGCTATACGATGTTCTGTAACCAGGCGTTCGGCAAAGGCTTCGTCAGGTTCTTGGCTAATACCACTATAATCCACTAATTGGAAGTAGGTACCTTGGGAAGGTTTTATTTTAAACCTTGAAGAAGATAGTCCTTCTAGGAATAGATTTCGCTTTTCTTGATAAAATTGGTTGAGGCCTAAATAATGTTGGGGTTCTTTTAAATAAGAGGCTAAGGCTTTTTGAACGGCATGATCCGCACTAAACACATTAAACTGGTGGGTTTTACGAAATTCGTGCATTAGTTCGGCCGGGCCTGCGCAATATCCCATTTTCCATCCAGTTATATGGAATGTTTTTCCAAAGGAACCACATACAAAAGTACGGGAGGCAAGTCCGTCAAATTTTGAGGCACTTTCATGTACAAGGCCATCAAAGATAATATGCTCGTAGACTTCATCACTAATGACGATTATATCTGTTTTGTCAATGCTCTGCTGTAATTGAAGCATATCTTCCTTGGAGAAGATTGTACCGCTTGGATTGTGAGGAGTGTTGATGATGACCATTTTGGTTTTGGAGGTAATCTTGGAACGGAATTCCTGCCAATCTACCTTAAAATCCGTATTGCTTAGTTGAACAAATACAGGAATGCCCCCATTGACCTCAATGGCGGGCTCATAACAGTCGTATGCCGGTTTAATGACCATAACCTCATCACCATGGCCAATAAACGCTGTGATAATGGTAAAAATGGCCTGTGTGGCTCCGATGGTTACTGTTATTTCATTATCTGGGTTATAGCGCCGGCCATATAATTGCTCCAACTTCTTTGAAATCCCTTCCCTAAGTTCCATTACCCCTGCCATAGGGGCATATTGATTGTATCCTTGTTTCATGGCTTGGGATACCAAGTCTATTAGGGTAGGATCGGGCTCAAAATTGGGGAACCCTTGTGAAAGATTTATTGCCTCGTGTTTCTGAGCCAATTGCCCCATTGTAGTAAAAATCGTAGTTCTTACATTAGGAAGCTTAGAGAATATTTTGTGATTGTATTTGGGCATTGGAGCGCGTTTGAATTTGTAATTGGCAAATTAGTTTTGCTGTGATTGTAAATGTTGAATTACCTGATTTAGACATAGATCCAATTCTTTCTTAATCTCCCGTTCCCAAAAACGGAATACGGTATAGCCCATTTGTTGTAATTCTTGGTTTACTTCCCTATCGCGTTGAATATTGCGTTCAATTTTTGGAATCCAGAACTCTTTGTTTGTTTTAATCCTTTGTTTCCGCTCCTCCCAATTATACCCGTGCCAATATTCGCCATCAATGAAGATGGCGGTTTTATATTTATTTAGGACAATGTCCGGTTTGCCAATCAATTTCTTGTAATCTACCCTATATCTATATCCTGCCGCCCATAGGGCTTTTCTAAATTTGAGTTCGGGAATGGTGTTTTTACCTCTAATTTTTCCCATGATCTTAGAACGCTCAGGGGTGGTATAAAAACCGGACTCCTCATTAAAACGCGGAACGATTATCCTTTCTTCCTTATATTTTTTTGGCATATTTAAAGATACTGGATTTTCCAGAACTGGATAAAGAAAAACCCCATTCCTGAAAAGGGATGGGGTCTGTTTCTGTAGAATATAAATTATATTTTAATACTACTATCCTTTTATGCTTGCGGCAAAGAACTCCCTGTTCAAACGGGCAATGTTTTCCAAGGATATTCCTTTAGGACATTCTACTTCACAAGCCCCTGTATTGGTACAGTTTCCAAATCCTTCCAAATCCATTTGCGCGACCATATTCTTCACTCGGTCCGTAGCTTCAATACGTCCTTGTGGNAGTAGGGCATATTGGGATACNTTTGCCCCAACAAACAACATGGCCGAGGAATTTTTACAACTTGCTACACAGGCGCCACAACCAATACAGGTAGCGGCATCCATGGCCGTATCCGCTGCGTGCTTATCAATTGGAATGGCATTGGCATCCTGGGTATTTCCAGAGGTGTTGACGGAAATAAAACCACCGGCCTGTTGAATCCGATCAAAGGAACTACGGTCTACCACCAAATCCTTGATTACCGGAAAGGCTTTTGCCCTAAACGGCTCAATAGTAATGGTGTCGCCATCCTTGAACATTCGCATATGTAATTGGCAGGTAGTAACCCCTCTATCCGGACCATGGGCTTCCCCGTTGATGTACATGGAGCACATACCGCAAATACCTTCGCGACAGTCATGGTCAAAAGCAACAGGTTCTTCGCCTTTGTTGGTGAGCTGTTCGTTCAAAACATCCATCATCTCAAGGAATGACATATGTTCTGAAATCTCGGTCACCTTATATTCGACCATTTTACCTTTGTCCTGTGGTCCTTTCTGTCTCCAAATTTTTAATGTAAGATTCATTCTTATAGTTTATTAGCCAAAAGCCAATAGGCATTAGTTACTTGTCTATCGATTTAATGAAGGCGTTTAACATTTTACTTTCTTCGGTTATTAAAACTTGTATTCTATTATAACTATCGGTTGAAATAAAGTTTAATTCTTTAGCAATTATTAATTGGGTTTCCAATTCGAATAAAGATCCTCTTGAAATTTTTAAGAATTGAATATAATTCTCAGTGTAATTCCGACCCCATCCTTCGGCAATATTTGAAGGTATTGATATAGAGGAACGTTTAATTTGACTTTGTAAACCGAATAACTCGTCATTTGGGATTTATTGGCATAATAAATAAATTTCCTTAACGATATCTATTCCTTTTTGCCAGATCAGCAAGTCTTTATACGTTCTTACTTCATTCATATGGGCAACCTCCATTTATTTTTGGCTAATGCCTATTGTCTTTTGCCTATTTATAACTTCTTTGTTTTAATTCTATATCCTTAAATTCCAATTGTTCCTTGTGCAAAACGGCCTCTGAAGGTTCTCCTTTGAATTCCCAAGCAGCTACAAAAGCATAATCTTTATCGTTACGTTTTGCTTCTCCTTTTTGCTCTCCATCAATTTCCACGGATTCTTCACGGAAATGTCCTCCACACGATTCCTCCCGCATTAAGGCATCCTTGGCAAACAATTCGCCCAATTCCAAGAAATCCGCCACGCGTCCTGCTTTCTCCAATTCCGGATTCATTTCATTGGCTGATCCAGGAACCTTTACTTCCTTATAAAATTCTTCACGTATCGCCTTAATTTCTGACATGGCTTCTTTTAGGCCTTCAGCGTTACGGGACATACCACATTTGTCCCACATAACTTTGCCCAAGCGTTTATGGAAATAATCAACNGAATGGGTTCCATTGTTGTTGACAAAGAAGTTGATCCTATCCGTTACTTCCTTTTCGGCTTGATCAAATTCCGGCGTATCTGTAGGAATTTTTCCAGTCCTAATTTCATGGGAAAGATAATCCCCTATAGTGTACGGGAGCACAAAATAACCATCGGCCAAGCCTTGCATTAAGGCAGATGCTCCCAAACGGTTGGCACCGTGATCTGAAAAATTGGCTTCCCCAATACAGTAAAGGCCTTCTACGGTAGTCATTAGATTGTAATCTACCCAAACACCCCCCATGGTATAGTGGGTTGCGGGATAGATCATCATTGGGGTCTTGTATGGATTTTCGTCTACGATTTTTTCGTACATCTGAAACAGGTTCCCATATTTCTCCTCCACTACTGCTTCGCCAAGTGCTGTAATTTTTTCTTTGGTTGGATTTTGTATACCATGGATTTTGGCCTGTTCCAAGCCATACCTTTCAATGGCGGATTTAAAATCCAGATACACGGCTTCTCCAGTGGCATTAACGCCGTAACCGGCATCACACCTTTCTTTTGCAGCTCTGGAAGCCACATCACGTGGTACCAAGTTTCCAAAAGCAGGATATCTTCTTTCCAAATAGTAGTCCCTTTGTTCCTCGCTCAATTGGGTTGGTTTTAATTTNCCTTCCCTAATGGCCAATACATCTTCCATGTTTTTAGGAACCCATATACGGCCATCGTTACGCAATGACTCGGACATTAAGGTCAATTTGGATTGATANTCTCCGGACCGAGGGATACAGGTTGGGTGAATTTGGGTATAACATGGGTTGGCAAAAAAGGCCCCCTTTTTATGTATTTTCCAAGCCGCTGTGGCGTTGGACCCCATGGCATTGGTAGAAAGGAAGTATACGTTGCCATAACCCCCCGATGCAATTACTACAGCGTGTGCCGAATGGCGTTCTATTTCACCGGTAACCAAGTTACGGGCAATAATACCACGTGCTTTGCCATCCACCTTTACAACATCGAGCATTTCATGCCTGTTATACATTTCAATTTTACCACGGGCAATCTGCCGGTTCATGGCAGAATAGGCTCCTAACAATAATTGTTGGCCCGTTTGCCCTTTGGCATAAAACGTTCGGGATACCAATACTCCACCAAAAGAACGGTTGTCCAATAATCCACCATAATCCCTTGCAAAAGGGACACCCTGTGCCACACATTGATCTATTATATTGGCCGAAACCTCTGCCAAACGGTACACGTTGGCCTCTCGGGAACGGTAATCCCCTCCCTTTACTGTATCATAAAACAAACGATANATAGAATCGCCATCCCCTTGATAGTTTTTTGCGGCATTTATACCCCCTTGGGCAGCAATGGAATGCGCTCTACGTGGTGAATCTTGATAGCAGAACGCCTTAACCCTATAGCCTAGCTCGGCTAGGGTTGCCGCGGCAGAACCCCCTGCAAGGCCGGTACCAACAACAATAACGTCGATGTTTCGCTTATTGGCAGGATTTACCAAGTTTATTTTATCCTTATAGGTAGTCCATTTATCCTTTAATGGGCCTTTTGGTATTTTAGAATCCAATACAGACATAGAATTGTATTATTAATGGTTAAAATGGTGAAAAAGTGCAATGAAAATAAATCCTAATGGAATTAAAACAGCGTATGCCTTTCCAAATCCTTTTAACCCTTTTACATATTTATTGTTGGCACCAACAGACTGAAATGCTGAACTAAAGCCATGTAGTAGGTGCAATGATAGAAAAACGAAACCTAAGCAATAAAGGGCAACCCTCCATATAGGTTCAAATTTATGGGTAAGTTCTTCATAATAACGAAAACCTTCCCCATCGGCCAATAGACCGGACATATCTCCTTGTATATATTTAGTGTTGATTTCTGGAAACCAGAAATCCAAGAAATGAATAATTAAGAAAACAAGGATAAAGCCACCGCTCCAGATCATATTCCTACTCATCCAAGTGGAATTGGCAGCACCGTTATTTTTGGCATAATTAATGGCACGGGCGTTCCTGTTTTTTATTTCCAACACAAATCCCATTACAAAGTGATAGATNACCCCAAAGAGCAGTACGGGTTGCAAGGCATATTGAACCAAGGCATTGGTGCCCATAAAATGGGAGGTTTCATTAAAGGTATCCGGACTAAACACGGATAGGATGTTAATGGCAAAATGTTGAAGGATAAAAATCATTAGAAAAAAGGCGGAAAGGGCCATAGTGTACTTTCTGCCTATAGAAGAGTTTAAAAATCCACTCATTATTTATTTGTTTTGATGGCAAATTTACTCTACAATCGAATTATTAACAAACTTTGTTGAATTTATGTACAGTATTTAGAACCAATTTAAAGAATTCCACAATAATAGATCGGAAATTACTTGAAAATCTTCTTGGTTCAGTGGATATAATAGTTGGGAAACGGCATATTTTCCTTGATACACTATTCCCAAAGCGTCCTGATAATCGGCTTAATTCCGCTATTAAAAGGTGGTATAAGAGGTATTGCTATCAAAATATTTTTAGCATATTTTCTGTATTATATGAAAGTTTTTTCGTGTTAAATTATTTAATTCAGGGTAGTGCATCCATACTTTTATTGGTTTCCATGCGTTAGAAACTAACCGTAATATAAATTGGAATAATTGGATGGTATTCTGGAAAAACTGGTCTTTTAATATAAAATTCTCTTTAATTGCTTTTTTTATAACTGCAATATTGGGCCTTGTAAGCATGGGCGCTTTGGGAGGTTTGTTGTATTACCCGGTTTCTTTTTTATTTGCATCTTATCCCTCACTGGATGATTGGAGTGGGGATTGGGTGTGGCCCAGTGTTATTATGGTGGGGATGTTATGGTCCTTTGGATTCGTGTTTGCTGCNTTAGCTTGGTACTACATTCAAAAAATAACCCAATCCAAAATGCTACTTATTATCGCATACCTACTTATATTATGGTTATGGGCCGCATTGCTATGGTGTTGGAGGATTATGGTCCATATAGACCAAATATCCCAGGGGAATTAAGCCGTAATTGGTGGAGGGCGTTACCGCCTTTTACATGATATATGGAAATATCACATCTATCCTACTTTTCCAATTCCGCAATAAACACTTTTGACTGGGTTTCAATAATGGCTTGGGCCCCTAAAATAGCCTTTTCCAAAATTACCTTGTTTTCCGGGGATGCCAAGTCTATTGTAGATGCAATGGCTTTTATATACCAATCTTCCCAAGCCTTTATAATAGTAATCTCGTTTTCCACGGGATTCCCGCCTTTTACAGATTTTTCACTCAGCAAAAACTCTTCAGCAAGACGGTTGGTGGCCGCGTCCTTCACTATTTGAACAATATCCATTGCTGTATAGGAATCACCATTTACCAGGGTCAACGCACTGGCCAATGATGCAATACCCACATTTTTAAGTGTTTCTTGTGAAACCTTATCCATTCTATCTTTATCTGTATGNTAAAACTGGTCTGTGAAATGCCAAAACAACAATCCGGGAATATTGTTGTCCAAAAATGGAGTGTGGTCGCTGCCACCTTCATAAGGATTGGTATTTACTTCCCAATGGGCCACTTTACCTTGTTTCATGAAACTATGGATCATAAAGTCGTTTAGGTAATGGGGTTTCATATCCTCCAAGCCAAGTAACTTACCGCCCCATTCCGTATGCTTATCTTTTCCTCTGGTCCAGATGGCACTGGGGTCCGGCATTTTTTCGATTAGGAACGAACCTCCGGTTATGGCTGTATTTTCACCAACCATATCCAAACTAAGGCCCCACTTGATTTTGGCAGCCCTTTTTTCATTTTCTTGCAGATACCTTTTGGTGGATATAATTTCGTCGCCCCAAAGGAAGGTCATGGTTCGCCGGGCATCAATACTTTCATTCCCGATTAATTTGGCGGCAATTGTTGCCATTTCCAATTGCACACCCACACCACTGGCATTATCATTGGCGCCCGGCTCCTGCACGTGGGCACTGAAGACTATGCGCTCATCCGGTATTTCAGAGCCCTTTATATTGGCCACTATGGTTAATTCTTCAGAGGGATATATTTTGGTGGAAATATGTACATTGGCCATAAGTTTGCCTTTTTCCAATGCCGACACCAACCTTACTTTGGCTTGATGGGAAAGCGCAATTCCCCAAGTATTTTTTGTATCATAGGGAAGGCTTCGAAATTGAATGGCATTTTCGTTTTTTTCGGGTTGTAAATAGGCGGGATTATCNTAACTAACAATGCCCACTGCCCCCTTTTTTAAAACACCTTCCTTATATATTTCCAAAATATTGGATTCCGTAAAAATAATTTTACCCTTTACGGACTCCTTTTGTAGGTCATTTATGTCCTTAACATAGATTATTTCGGTGGTAATTCCATTTTTTGGTGTAGAAGTCGAATTTAGGTAAACCATGTTTCTGTTGGAGGTATAGGAAAGCAATGGCTCCTTGTCTCCTATAAGGGTAATCTCCGCATCTACAATTTCCCAGGTGGGTAGCTGTAAAGGTCTTTTTTCAATCCTGTAAGTGAAGCGATCCATATTGGAGGCATTTTCTTCCAAGACATATCCTGCGGTCTCTAAATCGGTTGCAATTTTATGGATACTTTTGTTGTATCCCCCATTGCCTACTACACGCCAAAACTGCTCCACGAAGGCCGTGGTCTCATAGGCCTTATCCCCAGAGATGTTACTTCTAAGGATCTTTAAATAATCCTCCGTAGTAACTGCAGAAATATTTACTTGGCTCCAGCCTAGGCTAAAGNTACTTATAAATAGGAGGAGTAGATTTTTACTCATAATATTGGANAGTACTTAAAATTGTTACATACCGTGGCAAACCATTTGTAATATCACAAAATGATAGAGCGAAGATATGCTATTTTGGAATTTAGTAGGACGGTAAGAGGAGCTTTTAAAATTCATTTAACGCTTTGTGGATAATACACTTCCTATTTCTTAAATTTGGTCACAAAATTATAAGAATGAAGTATCAGCAAATTGAGAATAGCTTGTTTATAAAGAACCGCAAGAAATTTATGGCCAGAATGAAGCCAAAAAGTATTGCTGTTTTTAATTCCAATGACCTTTATCCCATAGGGGCCGATAGTACCATGCCCTTTGAGCAGAACCGGGACCTGTTTTATTTAAGTGGTGCCGATCAGGAGGAAACCATTTTGTTGTTGTGCCCGGACGCTCATGAGAAAAAGCATAGGGAAGTCTTGTTTGTGAGGGAGACCAATGCACACATTGCAGTCTGGGAAGGGGAAAAATTGACCAAAGAAAAAGCCACCGAGGTATCTGGTATCGAAACCATTTATTGGTTGACCGATTTTGATAAGATCTTTTATGATCTTATGACCGAAGTGGAAATGGTATATTTTAATACCAACGAGCATTACCGTCAGGCTGTTGAGACCCAAACCAGGGAAGATAGGTTTATAATAAAATGCAAACAGGATTATCCTGCGCATCTATGGGCCAAAAGCAGTCCTATTTTACAGGAAATTAGGGGGGTGAAGGAGCCGGAGGAGATTGCGATCATGCAGACGGCCTGTAATATTACAGAGAAGGGATTCAGGCGTCTGTTGCAGTTTGTAAAGCCGGGGGTTATGGAGTACGAGATCGAAGCCGAATTGCTTCACGAATTTATTCGTAATAGGTCCAAGGGCTTTGCCTATTCCCCTATTATAGCGTCGGGCAACAATGCCAATGTGCTACATTATATAGAAAATAATCGTGAATGTAAGGATGGGGATATGTTATTGTTGGATGTAGCAGCAGAATACGCCAATTATTCCAGTGATCTTACCCGTACCATTCCCGTCAACGGGAGGTTTACCCCAAGGCAGAAAGCGGTTTATGAAGCTGTTCTTCGGGTAAAGAACGATGCCACCGCCATGTTGGTTCCTGGTGCTATGTGGGGGGAATACCATCAGGAAGTAGGCAAGTTAATGACTTCAGAGTTGTTGGGATTAGGCTTGCTGGATAAAGCCGATGTTCAAAATGAGGATAAGGACTGGCCCGCCTACAAAAAATATTTTATGCACGGTACTAGTCATCACATTGGTTTAAATACCCACGATTACGGCGCATTAAAAACGCCTATGGTGGCCAATATGGTATATACTGTGGAGCCAGGAATCTATATTCCGGAGGAAAAAATGGGGATTAGATTAGAAGACGATGTGGTAATCCAAGAAAAAGGGGCTCCTTTTAACCTCATGGCAAATATCCCTATTGAGGTAGAGGAGATAGAAGAGTTGATGAATGCCAATATTTAAGGCATTACCATAATTTATTATAGAAGGGCTGGTATGATCCAGCTCTTTTTTATTTTCAGGATCTTTTTTAATTAGACTTCTTGGATGATAAGTATTCACGTATAAGGTTTGAAGCCACAAAAACAGTTAGAGCCGGCAAAATCCATCCCAATCGGTATTCACTGAGGGGTATCCAGTAAAAAAAATCCTTTTTAGGGGCCCAATTCCCCAAGCTGTTCAAAAAATCCGGGATACTAAAAATGACGGTAGTGAATACCACAGCCTTAAACACCATTGGTGAGGCCCATTTCTCTGGCATTACATTAAGCAGAATCAATATAATGGTAATAGGATAAATGAACATAAGCGCCGGAAAAGCTACCGTAATAATATAGGCAACATCAAACTGCCCCATTGTAATCCCAAGAAGACAGCCCATTATTGCTGTTATGAGATAGGCATGTTTGTATTTTGGGAGTCGGTCCTTGATAAAATCAGCGGTTCCTGTAACAATGCCTACGGCAGTGGTAAAGCAGGCCAGGCTTACCAATATACTAAGGAATATATTGGCGTTATTACCCAGGCTTTGTTTACTTATACCAGTCAGTAGTTCTATTCTGGTGCTATTTAATTCAAAATTGTTGTGGTTCAAAGCTCCCGAAAGGATAAGGCCTGCGTAAATTATAAAAAGGCTTGATCCAGCCAACCAACCGGCATTGCGCACCAATGTTTTTTTGTCCTTAAAGGATGCGTCCGACTTTATATTGATAGATACAATGATTACACCCCCAACTACAACGGCACCAATGGCATCAAAGGTTTGATAGCCTTCCAAAATGCCATCGCTGAATGGACTGCTAATTTCGGTAGTCCCAAAATTGTAGTCAAGCGTAAAAAAGCTCGAAACGATTAGCATAACTAAAATTAATATGATGGCAGGGGTTAGAAATTTACCCAGGATGTCCAACAGTTTTGATCGATTTACAACGAAAATAAAAACCAAGATAAAGTAGACAACACTGCTTAGGAGGGCAGAGGTGTTAAAGAAGGGCTGTACTGCCATTTCATGGGTTACGGCAGCAGTGCGCGGTGAAGGCAAGCTTATGGAAATAGCATAGATCAACAAAGAATAGATAAGACTAAACTTTGGGGAGACTTTTTTTCCAAAGTCATAAATGGTCCCCTGCAATTTGGCGTGGGCCAAAATTCCCAGGACGGGTACCAAGACAGCAGACATTGCAAATCCTAAGGCCACCAGCCACCACCAATTTCCAGACTGAAACCCAAGTAGGGGTGGAAGAATTAAATTCCCTGCCCCAAAAAACAAGGAGAATAATGCAAATGAAGTGACTAGGGTTTCCTTGGTGTTGGGCATTAATGGCAATTTTGGCGAAAGATAGTTTAAAAACCGTTTAGTTTAAATGGGTATATAATCGCGCTATAAGTGCAGTTGGTCGAAAAAATCAAATTTTGCTAAAAAAAAACGGAAAAAAAACAGGTTGCACTCAATAAAAGGAAGGGTGCCGGCGTTAATTATCTGAAAGTCATTTAATAAGTGCTTTCAACAGTTAACCTAAAGTTTAATTTTTGCATTTTACGGTCCCCTAAACCTTACCAATGCCACCTAAAAAAACCTGTATTATGAAGAAAGTTATTACAGACTATGGAACAAAACTCAGCGCCATTTGCTGCAGTATTTTTGGACACCACTACATTGTTTCCAAAAAGGTTACCCTACACATCAAGGAATATAAATGTGTACATTGTAATAAAGAAGTGACTACCGATGTAAGTGGAAATCTGTCCAACTTAACTCCGGAATTGCAGGACATTAACAATACCTTACAAGATATTTATCAGAAAAGACATAGGGCTACCCAACAGGTAGCCTAAATTATGCTTGGCAACTTAATTCCGGCCTTAAGCGGTATCGGAGTTTTTGAAGTTATTCCCGTAAATTAGAAGAACGCCCATATTCCTTGACTGTCCTGCGCCCCACGACAGTTAAGTAAGGAACGTCCTGTATTTTCGGGAATTCTTTTTTTAAAATTATCCTATCAGATCTTTATCACATTATGAAAATGAATTCCAACCCTGTGCGGTAATGGGAATTTTGGTATTGCTCCTGGAAATCAAATGAACGCCTTCACTCTTATCCGTCATATGTCCCACTACCGTAAGATGTGGATTGCCCTTTATTTTTGGAAAGTCCTTTTGGTCTATGGTAAACAATAATTCATAATCTTCACCTCCACTTAGGGCTACTAGTGTGCTATCCATTTTAAATTCTTCACATGCCGAAATTACCGTTGGATCCAGCGGAATTTTATCCTCGAATAAATTACAGCCCACCTCACTTTTATCGCATAAATGTAAAATTTCAGAGGAAAGTCCATCACTGATATCGATCATGGAGGTAGGGAGAACCTCCAACATTTCCAACAGGCCTTTTATATCCCTTCGGGCTTCGGGCTTTAATTGACGTTCAACAATATAGGTATATGGGGATAGATCTGGTTGATTGTTTGGATTTACCTTGAAAACTTCCTTTTCCCTTTCCAAAACCTGTAAACCACAGTAGGCGCCACCTAAATCTCCCGAAACCACTAAAAGATCATTGGGTTTGGCCCCACTTCTATATGCTATTTCCCCTTCTTTGGCTTCCCCTATGGCAGTAACACTTACCAACATTCCTTTGGTAGAGGAAGTAGTATCCCCTCCCACAAGATCTACCTTGTAGATTTCACAGGCCAAGGCAACCCCGCTGTAAAATTCTTCCAAGGCTTCCAAAGGAAATCTATTGGAAACCGCAATGGAAACAGTTATTTGTGTGGCTGTGGCATTCATGGCATAGATATCGGATAAATTTACCATAACCGACTTATAGCCCAAGTGTTTTAGGGGCATATAGCTGAGGTCGAAATGCACACCTTCTATCAAAAGATCCGTAGATATAACGGCTTTTTTGTCTTTAAAATCCAATACGGCAGCATCATCGCCTATGCCTTTTAAGGTGGAGCTATGTTGTAAGGTGAAATTTTTGGTAAGATGTTTTATCAATCCAAACTCTCCCAATTGATCCAGTCCGGTCTTTTCTTGATTCTTGTCTTCTATCATGCTGCAAAAATAAGGAGTAAATCCATTATATCCTTAAGAAAGAATCTATAAGTAAACAATCTTGGGGTTCTCCTAACTTTTTGTAGGGCCTGCCTGTTGATAGGCAGGGTGGAAACTGCTATTTTGGGTCGTTCCGCATGAGATGGGTTAAATGTTACTATAAGCGGATGGCCCCAATATATGTCGTTGCAGCATACTCGTTTATTTTGAGAATTATGCATTAAAAAAACCGGACCTATATAAGTATTCCAAACATACTTAAAAGTCCGGCATTTTTAAATCAAATTTTAATAAGTGGTCTATCCCAAAGAATATCCTGCTCTATAATTACGTTTTACATACTTGTTGGCAGGTTCAAAGTTGGTAACCTTCATATTCTCTGCATCCCATAACAAACGTTTTCTACCATAGTACTGTGAACCACCGCTCCAGAATCCTTTGCTTTCTGCATTGGGGTCAACTTCAAAATAGGCTTTTAACGCCAAGTTACCTATTAGGATACTTTCGGTAAACGGACCGGCATAATCGAAGGAAGAACTGGTTTCGGCATTGCCATAACCGGCCATACAGGCATTTACCCATTGTAGGTAGTGACCTTCCGGCACTCTGGCGATAGTTTCCGGAACATCGAACTGTTCATTTAATGATAATGGTAGCAATCTTGGGTTGGCACCATAACAATCAGCCAATAATTTACCTTTGGTACCAATAAATAGTACTCCTCCATCCCAGTTGCCCAGTGCTTCGTCATCACCCATTTCATCTGGTCTTTCTGGCAGTAGTCCACCATCCATCCATGTAACTTTTACTGTGCCTTTGCCATCGGTTCTTGGATAGCTTAGGTGTATTTTACTGGAATTGGGGAAACTCTTAGGATAATCAGCTGTTTCAAATTTCCCTTTAAAGGAATCGGAAACGCTACATTCCACTTGGTTTGGATATAGAATAGGTAGAATTCTGTAAACAGGATCCATTATGTGGCAGGCCATGTCACCTAGTGCCCCTGTTCCAAAATCGGACCAGCCTCTCCAATCAAAAGGAAGATAGGCATCGTTATAATCGCGCATTTCAGCAGTTCCCAACCACAGATCCCAATTTAAGCCTTTAGGTATTTTGTCTTTTTTGGTTGGAGTTTGTAAGGCCTGTGGCCAAATGGCCCTGTTGGTCCAACATTTTACGGTGTGAACATCACCTATGATACCTGTGTCATAAAGTTCCTTCATTCTCCGTACTCCATCACCGGAACCACCTTGGTTGCCCATTTGGGTAACTACTTTGAATTTTTTTGCAGCTTCGGTAAGCATTCTGGCTTCCCAGATATCATGGGTTAGGGGCTTTTGAACGTAGACGTGTTTGCCCATTTGCATGGCCATATAGGCTGCAACGGCATGATTGTGATCCGGAGTCGATACCGATACGGCATCAATATTGTCCTTTTCCTTTTCCAACATTTTCCTAAAATCGGCATAATATTTAGCCTTAGGGAACGATTTCCTGGACTCAACGGCCTGTCTGTCATCAACATCACAAAGCCCAACTATATTAACATTGGGACTTTCTGCGAAAGATGCAATATCACTTCTACCTTTACCACCCGCACCAATACCGGCAATATTTAATTTGTCACTTGGGGCAACATAACCCGGACCTCCCAATACGTGTCTTGGGACAATCATAAATCCGGCAGTTGCCAAGCCGGTACCTTTAATAAAATCTCTTCGCGAATTGTTACTAAATGCGGTCTTTTTTTTGGACATAATTTTTGAAAGTTTTTCTATTTTTTAAAATGGATTTGAATTTAA
>JGI24723J26617_10001542_pt1 | contig 20152 bp, 14 predicted proteins | sample Cruoilmetagenom6_FD_26617 | JGI IMG/M metagenome (IMG submission 26617)
GGTGTTTCAGGTCAAAACTTGATCAACATATTTGACTATAACAGTTATGATCCTGAAGTTTCTAACTTTGGATCTAACGGGTTATCTACCGGAGTAGAAGTAACACCATTTCCATCTTCTAAGCGATATGTATTTCATATAGCAATAGACTTTTAATTTTAAAAAAAAACAAGAATATGAAATTTATAAAAAGTTTTCTAACATTATTGCTTGTCGGAACGGTGCTCTCGTGTACTGTTGAAGACGGGCAGAATTTAAACGGCGCCACCACAGATTCGGTTGCCGATGATATTTCGAGGGGTGAACTGCAACAAGCTATGGCAGGAGCTGTATCTGATATGCGCGTGCGCCTAGGAACCCAAGTAGACGCGATGTCTGTAGCAGGTAGAGAGTATTGGAGATTTCAAAGTTCAGATCCAAGATGGACTGCCGATTTACTCACAGGGACATTAGATAATAATACTTATTATACTACCAACCCGTATGCAGCTCGTTATGCGACTATAAAGGATATAAACATTCTTTTACAAGGTCTTGAGAATACAACTGCCGATTTCAGCCCTGCTGAGATTGCAGCGACACGAGGCTTCGCAAACACGATCAAAGCACATGAATTGCTCATGGTATTAAATCATCAATATCAAAATGGAATTCGTCTTGACGTAGCTGATCCAGATAACTTGGGGCCTTTTGTAGGCTACAATGAGTCTTTGGCAGCCATTAGTCAAATGCTTAATGATGCATCTAGTGATTTAGGTAATGGCGGTGGATCATTTCCATTTACAGTGCCTTCGGGGTTTGAGTTTAGAAATATGCCAACCACAGATTATGCACCATCAGATTTTAATGAATTCAATAGAGCACTTGCAGCGCGTGTTGAGGTGTACAGAGGAAATTATGCTTCGGCAAATTCAATTTTGCAAAATTCGTTTATGGATCTGAGTGGAAATTTAGACAAAGGTGTTTATATGACCTTCTCATTGACGGGTGCAGATATCATTAATCCGTTATTTTTCGCGCTTAATTCAACAGGTGCCAACGCAAGAATCGCGCATCCTACTTTTATAGCAGACGCGAGACCGGGCGACCTTCGAGTGAATAAAGCTGTATTTCGTGAGGTTCCAGACGATAATGACGTTTTACAACCAAACCCACTTACTCAATCTAGTTTGACAGGTTCTTATGACGTGTTTATTTATGAGAGTAATACAGACTCTGCAGCTATAATTCGAAATGAGGAACTTCTTTTATTATACGCAGAAGCAAACCATATTTCAAATCCAGGGGCTGCGGTTTCTGCGCTGAATGTGATACGTAACGCAGCTGAAATAGGTGACTATACAGGAGGAACTTCTCCTGCTGAACTACAAGCTGAGATTTTGTATAACAGAAGGTATTCATTGTTTGCTGAAGGCGGACATCGTTGGATCGATTTAAGAAGATTTGACATGTTAGATGTTCTTCCTATTGACAGAGCGGGCGATGCAATTTTTCAACAGTTTCCAATTCCGTTGACTGAAAACCAATAATAGATAGAATAGTTAAAATTAAAGAGCCCTTTCAGTCTTGCTGAAAGGGCTCTTTTCGTTTTAATAAATATAGTACGTTAGTTATTCCGCAGGCTCCAAACCAATAGTTTCACTTGGCTCAGTCGGTTCTCCGGAAGTACGTCTATCATGAAACCACATCTTGATGCGCATCGCTAGATAAAACAAGACAGGTACCACAATAAGTGTTAGGAACGTAGCTACAAATAATCCGTAAATCACAGTCCAAGCAAGTGGTCCCCAGAAAATAACATTGTCACCACCCATATAAATGTGTGGGTTAAATTCGCTAAATAAAGCGAAGAAGTCAATATTAAAACCAATGGCCAGTGGAATAAGACCGAGTATGGTAGTAATGGCCGTTAAAAGAACAGGTCTTAAACGTGCTTTTCCAGCCAATATGATACTTGCTAAAAGATCTTCTTTACTTAAGTATTCAGAAGAATCCAGGTCTAAAGCATTTTTCTTTCGGTCAATCAGTAATTGGGCGTAATCTAAGAGTACTACTCCATTATTTACTACAATCCCTGCCAGCGATATAATACCCATCATTGTCATCATAATAACAAATGCCTTCCCAGTGATTACAATTCCACCGAAAACACCGATCAAACTTAGGAAGATCGCTATCATAATGATGGCAGGTTTCGAAATTGAATTAAATTGGAAAATTAGAATTAAAAAGATAAGGCCGAGCCCGCTAAAGAAAGCACCCATTAAAAAGGCCATCTGTTTGTTCTGTTCCTCGATCTGACCTGTATAATCAACATTGATATCTGACGGAAGTCCTTCAAAATTACGCATCTCATTCTGGATCTGACTAACCACCGCACCAGCATCTGTATAACCAGGCGAAAGAGCCGAGTAAACCGTAACTACTCTACGTGTATCTCGATGTTTAATAGCACTAAACCCTGAATTGTTGTTTTGACTTGCTACAGCTGAAATAGGAATTTCTCGTAACTGTCCTTGATTGGTTCTAAAAGTCATGGTTTGATCAAAAAGGGCGCTAGAATTATAACGACTTTCCTCGTTAAAACGCAGGTAGATATCATAATCTTCACCATCTTCCTTATAAATACCAGCCTTTGTTCCGAAGATAGAGTTACGCAATTGCGTTCCTACCTGACCTGTACTTACGCCTAATTCTCCCGCTTTCTCACGATCTACAATAACCTGCATGGCTGGCTTATCCTTGTTTACGTCAATCTTTAATTCATCAATTGCTGTGATGTTCTTTGTGTTAATGAACTCGCGCATCCCTTCGGCAGCTGCAATTAATTCATTGTAATCATCACCTTCGAGCTCAATATTTATGGGAGGTCCTGCTGGAGGTCCATTCACATCTTTTTCGACAGAGATGAGCACGCCTGGATAAATACCCGCTAAGGCCTCTTGCACTTTTTGACGCATTATTTCACTGTCCTCCCCACGTCTATATTTGTACTCGCGCATGGATGCCGTAATTTTTCCTTTATGAGGCATTTCAGCAGAAGAACCACCGTCGGTTTGAGGATTTCCAGCACCTTCACCTACTTGTGAAACGGCGCTTTCTACCATAAAATTAAAGTCACCATCATTGTATTGATCATCTTCGAGAACCTTATAAACACGNGATTCAATCTCTTTGGTNATTGCGTTTGTTTTGTCAATATCGGTTCCTTGTGGATANTCGATATAGACAATAATTTGGTTTGGTTTATTGTCGGGAAAAAATTCAATTTTAGTCCGCTGCGATGCAACCGATGCTCCAAAACCTATAAANGCGATCAATAACAAAGCGAAGGTACCAGCCACAATTAGGTAAGGACGTTTTCTTTTAAATGCTCCAGTTAATTGACGTTCATACCAGTTTTCNAGTTTAACCAATGTNCTTTTTTGAAAATTGTTAGCCCATTTCCGAAGCAACAATCGATATACCCAAAGCATAATAGCTACAAAGATCATAAGGCTTCCAAGTCCGCGATATGGGCCGCCAAAGATTAAAATGATGAGTCCGAAACCTATAATAATTAACGATAGGCGGATGATATTCTTAATTGGCATATCCTTGTCTTCGGTGGTCATATATTGTGATACGAGGACCGAGTTAAAAAATATGGCGACAAATAACGAGGACCCTAGAACCACCGATAACGTTATGGGGAAGTATTTCATAAACTGACCCATAATTCCGGGCCAGAGCCCTAAGGGTATAAAAGCTGCTACCGTAGTTGCCGTTGAAATAATGATAGGAAAAGCAATTTCTCCAATTCCTTTTTTTGCTGCTTCTACGCGGCTCATTCCTTCTTCATCCATCAGTCGATACACATTCTCTACCACAACAATACCATTGTCAACAAGCATTCCCAGACCCATGATAAGTCCAAAAAGGATCATGGTATTCATGGTATATCCAAGTTGATTTAAGATCATGAGCGACATAAACATCGACATAGGAATGGCAAATCCAACAAATAGAGCGTTTTTAAAACCTAAAAAGAACATCAGAACGGTTACCACGAGGATGATCCCGAATATGATATTATTTACCAGATCGTCTACCTGACCGATAGTTTTCGTAGACTGATCATTGGTAATGGAAACGGTTAAATCTGAAGGAAAAACATCGGCTTTTGCCAAATCTACAATTTCGTTGATCTGCTCGGCGGCGGCAACCATGTTTTTTCCGGAACGTTTTTTTACATCGAGCATGATCACACGCTCGCCAAATTCACGGGCAAATGTAGTTCGGTCTTTTTCTTTGAAGGTAACTTCTGCAACATCTTTTAGATAGACATTATTGCCGTCTTCAGATTTGACTACAAAGTTATTGAGGTCTTCAGGGGTTTCAATTTCACCAAGAATTCTAATGGTTCGCCGTTGCCCACCTGTAATAAAATTACCTGCAGACATGGTCATGTTTCCGTTGCTAATAGCGCTTTGAATGTCATTAAAGCTAACTTGAGAAGCCATCATTTTATAGATGTCTACCGCTACTTCTACTTCTTTTTCCTGAACTCCTCGAATATCTACTTTTTTTATTTCTGAAAGATTTTCAATCTCATCCTGTAGATACTCTCCGTATTCCTTTAATTTCATCACGGGATAATCGCCCGAGATATTAATATTGAGAATTGGCATTTCTTCCGAAAGGCTCAACTCAAAAATATTGGGTTCTACCTTGGCGCCATTAAAGGAGGGCCAATCTTCTCCAGAGGTTTCGGTGTCAACTTCATCTTTGACCCGCTGTTTTGCCAATTCTACTGAAATATCTTCATCAAACTCAATCACGATCATCGAGTAATCTTCCTGCGAGGTAGAAGTGATCTCAACAACATTACTTACCGTCTTTAATTTGTCTTCCAACGGATCGGTAATTAACTTTTCGATATCTTCTGCGGTATTCCCCGGAAACAGAGAACTTACATAGATCTTGGTTTCTCTAATCTCAGGAAAGCTCTCACGAGGCATACTGAAATAAGCAGAAATCCCTAAAAACAAAATCATTACCATAAACATATATATGGTTGTTTTGTTCCCTATAGCCCAAGAAGATAATTTAAATTCCTTTTCGGTATTTTTTTTCTGTTTTGCCATAATCATTACCCGAATAACGGGTTGTTTTAGTTAGTAGGTAATAATTTTTACGCTTTGTCCGTCTTTTACGCTACGGGCACCTTCTTTTATGATCTCGTCACCGTCCTTAAGTCCTTCAAGCACCTCAATAACATCTCCTTGTACTCTTCCAGTCTTTATATAAACTCTTTTTGCTACCGCCTTTTGATCTGCTTTATCTGTAAGGGTATACACATATTGCTCTCCTTCGGCATTTTCTGAAATAATACTCTGTGGAATCAACATTGCCTTTTCGTTGGTGTAATCGTTGATTTTAAGACGTGCCGTTAAATTTGGTTTTATACTTTTGTCTTTGTTCGGAACACCAATTTCTACATTAAAAGTTCGGTTGTTGGGATTGATAAAGTTTCCAGTTTGTCTAACTTCCGAAGTAATCGTTCTGCCTAAAACAGGAAAAGTAACTTCTACTTCTTTTCCTTTTACCACGTCGTTGATATAATTTTCTGGAACATCTGTTTTGATGTACATATCGGTCAAATTAATAACTCGAAATAACGGCGTTTGTCCTGGTGCTACCACACTTCCTTGTTCTGTAATGATATCATCTATCACGCCGGCAAAGGGAGCTCGAACACTACTTTTTCCTAATTGACTTTGCATTTGCGCAACAGCTTTTTGCTGTCCTTCATAGCTTGATTTTGCTTGCAGATATTGAATTTCACTTCCAATTTTTTGATCCCAAAGTCTCTTCTGACGTTCATAGGTGGTCTTGGCTAGTTCGGCTTGAACTTGCATTTGTGCTAGTTGCTGGCCCATTCCGCCGTCATCAATACTTCCTAACAACTGTCCTTTACTCACTTTTTGTCCTTCCTTTACATGAACTCGGTATAAAATACCCGCCATTTCTGGAGTTACTACAATGTTTTGTTTGGTTTCAACGCTACCTTGTAATTCTAAAAAGTGATCAAATTTCTCAACATTTGCAGTAAAAGACGTGATCAAAGGTATTTTCTTTTCCGGGTTTAGTTCATCGATCTTTTCATCAAGCTGCTTTATTTTGTCGTGAAGTTCCTGTTGTTGTGTAACTAATTCATCTTTTTTCTTCTGAATCGTTTCTACATTGTTGGTCGCTAGAACAGCCTCCACCGAATTTTTAGTGTCACCGCCACAGGCAGCAAGGGAGAGTGTTAGTATTAATAGGATCAGCGTATTTTTCATGGTCGTTGTATATGGGTTGTTGCTAATTTTCATCATTATTGTTGATTGCGAATTTCTTCGGAAGTAACTCGTAATTGAGGAATATTTAAAACCGTTTCAATCTCAGCTTTTGCATTTATGAGATCAAGCATGGCCTGAAAATATTGTTGTTGAGCCGAATACAGCTGCGTTTGAGCTTGTCTAAGGTCAAAACTGGTTGAAAGTCCTTCCGTAAATTTTATTTGGTTCTTATTTTCAATGCGCTCTGCGAGGCTGATATTTTTCTTCGAATTGTTATACTTTTCGATGGCAAATTGATAATTGCTTTTTGCGGTGTTTAATTGAAGTTTAACCTGCTTGGCAGTCTCATCCAACTCTGTTTTTGATTGGTCAAAGGCGATCTTGGCGCGCTGTGTTCTAGCGCTTCGCATACCGCTACTAAAAATAGGAATGCTCATATTGATTCCAAGTATGGATGACTGGAACCAACGTTGGTCGCTATCAAAAAAAGTGAAATCGTTATTATTAGCTGTGGTTCCGTAGTTTACAAAGGCAGAAAGCGTTGGTAGGGCTTTGCTTTTTTCCAACTTTAATTCAAGACTTCGCTGTTCTGTAAGATTGTAGGCAATACGATAATCGATATTTTCTTCAACATTTAACGTGTTGTCGAGATAGCTGAGTTGTGTATTTTGCTCGGCTAAAGTGTCTAAATTGTCTTCAAAAAAGACCGTGTCTTCCACTTCGATACCCAAAGCGACGTTAAACATTTCTCGGGCAATGGCTGCAGAGCGTTGTGCATTGCTGAGTTGTGTTTCTATGTCGAGCAAGGTAATTTCCAACTGCTCTACACTTTCTTCTTCTGTTAGCCCATTTTCAAAGATCTTTCGAGTTTCAAAGAGATTTTTTTCAAGATTGGCTTTGTTTTTTTCAAAGATGGCGATGAGTTCTTCGGAAAGAAGTACACTTCCGTAGGCATTGATCACGCCTTTTCTAACTTCCAGATTGGTTTTTTCAGCAGCATTTTCAGAATAATCTAAGAATGCCTTCGCAGCTTGAAGTCCAACGAGATAACTTCCGTCAAAAATCAACTGATTTAGCGTCGCTGTTGCTGACGCATTTTGCTTTGTTCCGAAGGTCACCGGAACAAAAGTGCCGGGTTCACCTCCTGTGATTTCAGCAGGCAACAAGGTCACAGGCTGTTTTAAATTGTTCTGGTATGAAACCGCGCCACTTATTTGCGGAAGTCCAGATGCCGTGGTTTCCCACTTCTGTTTGAGCGCTTTTGCAATGTCACGACGGGCATTGATGGTTTGGTAGTTGCTGTCAATTGCGAAACTAACGGCTTCTTCCAAATTAAAACTGTAGCGCTTGGGTTCTTGTGCATATGCCGTTGTGGTTAACAGCAACACGCCTAAAATTAAAAATACGTTACGCATTTGGTTGTTTGTTGTTTATAAATTTATTTAAGATCTGTTGCCCTTCTTTGGTCACAATACCTCGCAAATGATATTCGAGATATTCTTCAAAAAGTGCTTTTTTTGGAAATTCAGTTATTGGAAACATCACATCATCCTTAATGCCGTTGACACCTATAAAATAAATACGAGCGACAAATTCAATATTGATAGCATCGCGATATAATCCTTGTTCAATACCGCGTTGCAAATTCCTTTTAGTGCAATCTTGCATCTTTTCAAAATGCTTGTGCTTAAAGGTTTCGTGCACTTCTGGGTAGTATTTCTGCAACTGGTATTGCGGGGATAATTTTTCATCTTTCAATTGAAGCATGACAAATTTTTTAATCTCGTAAAGCTCTTCAATTGGGTTTTTGTCTAGCTCACATATACAATCTATGCCTTGCGTGATATGGTTGAACATCGATAGGGTTGTTTCTCTTACTAAATCAGATTTATTGCTGAAATGCGTATAAATCGTTTTTTTTGAAATCCCCATCGCCGTAGCAATATCATCCATGGTAACGCTTTTAAAACCTAGCGTGATAAAAAGGTCGGTTGCTTTGTGTATTATCTTTTCTCTCATAATCGACTGCAAATATATAACAGGAAACTTTAAAAACATTATAAGTTTCCAAAGTTTTAATGATTTATTAACATTTCATATTTAGATGTAGTAATGGTTTCGGGTTGGAAGCGTAAAGATTTTCTTAAAATCTTATTACTAACATCTAGGTGTGTTATCTAATCTGTATTTTTACCAAAAAATTAAGGGATGGATCATTTAGAAAAATACAGTACTGCTTTGAGCGAACACCTTGAAACAGCTGTACAAATGAAGGAGCCCGTTCAGTTGTACGCTCCCATAAAATACATTATAACTTTAGGGGGTAAGCGTTTGAGACCCGTGCTCACATTGCTTACAGCCGATTTCTTTTTGAGTCCTTCGGAAGGAGTAGATGCCTATAAAAAGGCAATGAATGCGGCTTTAGCAGTAGAGCTTTTTCATAACTTTTCTCTCATTCATGATGATATTATGGACAATGCTCCCTTACGTCGTGGAAAGGAAACAGTGCATGAAAAATGGGACATCAATACTGGGATTCTTTCAGGTGATGCCATGCTTATTTTGGCGTATCAATTATTTGAGGCCTACGAGCCAGAAATGTTTCACCACTTAGCACGGCTTTTTAGTAAAACAGCTTTAGAGGTGTGTGAAGGACAACAATATGATGTTGACTTTGAAACACGGGAAGACGTGACGATCGATGCCTACATTAAGATGATTGATTATAAAACGGCCGTACTCATTGGTGCATCCATGAAAATGGGNGCTATTGTGGCCAATGCTTCAAAAAGCTGTCGCGATCATATGTACGACTTCGGAAGGAATCTTGGAATCGCTTTTCAATTGCAAGATGATTACTTAGACGCCTTTGGAGATCCAGCGACCTTCGGAAAGCAGGTGGGAGGAGATATCATTGCCAATAAAAAGACCTTTCTCTATTTGACAGCCTTCGCACAAAGTTCTTTAGAAGATAAACAACAACTACAAGATCTTTTTAGAATTACGCCCGAAGATCCTTCAGAAAAGATTNAAATTGTCAAAGCGATTTTTNAACGCTCCGGCGCNGCAGAAGCTACGATCGNGAAAATAGAAAGCTATACAAAAAAGGCAAATGCNTTATTGCAGCATATTGATATTTCCGAAGAAAACCGAAAAAAACTGCGCGAATTTGGCGGATGGTTGATGCAGCGAACGGTCTAAATTAATGGGTTAAAAATAAACTCTAAAAAAAGGAGCCCAGGCATTGGCNTAAACACTTTTNCCTTCATCATAAAGTACATCATAACGAATTCCGATGGTGATGTTTTGTGTGCGATATCCTCCGCCTAAAAAAAGCGCGGGATACCAATAATTCTGATTTTCAATATTGAGATCGCTTTCAAAATTTCGTGTGACGTTCAATTCTTCAAACTCGGCCGAGAGTTGAATTTCTGGGATCACATTGAAAAGCGTTAATAAACTGCCTCCAATAATGGTTGAGTTATAGGTATTTTTTAAACTGTTGTAAGTTCCATTCAGACCAATACCCGTAGAAAGCTGATCATTTACGTCGTATATCGCGCTTGGAGCAAGGGTTCCGCTAAAGAACCCATCGCTAAAACTAAGCCCTACACCACCACCAAAACGAATATGATCCCAAAATGATGTGGTATTTTCTTGAGCGCTCATCACGAAAACACTTCCGAAGAAAAAGCAAAAAAGAATCATTTTTAATAGAACGTTTCGCGAATAAAGCATTGGGAATAATTTAAGAGTTACTAGCTATAAATATACAAATTCGGACTAAGTAGTTTGTGGATTTATTGTATTTTTGTAACGTTTTATTTTCAAATAGCACGCTTTTATTCCACGTATGGATAAATATTCTTTTCTCAACGCCGTCCACCCTGCTTACATAGCAGAACTCTACGATAAATATTTACAGTTCCCAGACAGTATTGAACCTAGTTGGAGAGCTTTTTTTCAAGGTTTTGACTTTGGGATTGAAAATGGTTCGTTAGAAGGCCTGGATGTTGACTGCTCTTCGGTTCACGAAAGTGTGCTGAAAGAATTTCAAATTATCAAGTTGATCGATGGGTATCGTACTCGAGGTCATTTGTTTACCAAGACCAACCCAGTTCGCGAAAGACGTAAATACGCGCCTACCTTAGCCCTAGAAAATTTCGGTTTGTCAGAGCATGATCTAGATACGTCTTTTGAAGCAGGTTCTGTTTTAAACCTCGGAAAAACGACCTTAAAAGAAATTGTTCGCCATCTAGAAGCTATTTACTGCGATGCTATTGGTGTTGAATACATGTATATTCGAAATCCTGATGAGATCAAATGGATTCAGAATTGGTTAAACAACAATGATAACCACCCAAAATATAATTCAGACGAAAAGAAACAACTCCTAAAAAAATTAAACGAAGCGATCTCCTTCGAAACCTTTCTACACTCCAAATATGTAGGTCAGAAGCGTTTTTCTATCGAAGGCGTTGATGCACTGATCCCTGGTTTAGACACCCTTATTGAAAAAGGCGCAGAAAAAGGTATTGAACAATTCGTGGTAGGAATGGCACACCGTGGACGCCTCAATGTGTTGGCCAATATCTTCGGAAAATCGCCAGAAAAGATCTTTAGTGAGTTTGATAGTAAGGAATACGATGAAGCCGAACTGTTTGATGGTGATGTGAAATATCATATGGGTTGGACGAGTTTTAGAGAAACCAATGGCGGAAAAAAAGTACGCATGGATCTTGCTCCAAACCCATCACACCTCGAAACTGTGAATGCGGTTGTTGAAGGTATTGCGCGTGCCAAATTAGATAATAATTTGAATGGAAACGAGAAGGCTATTTTGCCAATTTTGATCCATGGTGACGCTGCGATCGCTGGTCAGGGCGTTGTGTATGAGGTGATTCAAATGGCACAATTAGATGGTTATCGCACAGGTGGTACCATTCACGTAGTGGCAAATAATCAAGTGGGCTTTACCACTAATTATCTAGATGCACGGTCATCAACCTATTGTACCGATATTGGAAAAGTAACACTTTCTCCTGTATTGCATGTAATGCCGATGATGTTGAAGCGGTATGTCATGCATTCACCTTTGCATTAGATTTTAGAAATGAATTTGGCCGCGATGTGTTTATCGATATGTTAGGCTATAGAAAATATGGACATAATGAAGGTGATGAGCCTCGATTTACACAGCCTAAATTATATGAAGCTATTGCAAGACATTCAAGCCCTAGAGAGTTATACGCCAAACGACTTTTAAACGAAGGTGTAATTAAGAAGGGCTATGTTAAAGAACTTGAGGTCGCTTACAAAGAAGATCTAGAAAATGATCTTGAAGCTTCTCGGAAAAAAGATAAAACAGTAATTACTGAGATTCTTGCCGATGATTGGAAAGGATATACACACGGTACTTCAGAAGATATTCTTGCTGAAACTGACACTACTTTTCCATTAAAAAAATTGGATTTCTTGGCTGAAGGAATCACGAAACTTCCGAAAGACAAAAATTTTATTAAGAAGATCAAGCGTATTGTTGATGATAGGCATAAGCGCTATTTTGAAACCAATGAGCTTGATTGGGCGATGGGCGAATTATTGGCTTATGCAACCCTTCAGGAAGAAGGTTTTAATGTACGAATGTCTGGTCAGGATGTAGAACGTGGTACGTTTTCACATCGCCACGCGATCATTAAAACAGATGATGATACCGAAGAATTAAACCTGAATAATAGATTAGGTCTTGAGGGGCATTTCTATATTTACAATTCGTTACTCTCTGAATATGGAGTAGTTGGATTTGATTATGGATATGCGATGGCAACGCCAAAAACATTGACTATTTGGGAAGCACAATTTGGTGATTTCTCTAATGGAGCACAGATCATGCTAGATCAGTATATTTCGGCGGCCGAATCGAAGTGGAAAACACAGAACGGCTTGGTGATGTTATTGCCGCATGGATATGAAGGACAAGGTTCTGAGCATTCGAGTGCACGTATGGAACGTTACCTCCAGCTTTGTTCTCGTGACAATATGATTATGGCAGATGTAACAACTCCTGCCAATTTATACCATCTACTTCGTCGTCAAATGAAGTGGAATTTTAGAAAACCACTCGTGGTTTTTACACCTAAAAGTTTATTGCGTCATCCTAAGGTGATCTCGACCAAAGAAGAATTGGCGAACGGAAGTTTCCAAGAAGTGATTGACGATCCAAAGGCAGATAAAAAGAAAGTAACCTCATTGATTTTCTGTACTGGGAAGTTTTATTACGACCTAATTGAAAGACAGGAAGAAAACGGAAGAGATGATCTCGCTATTGTAAGACTTGAGCAATTGTTCCCACTTCCGAAGAAAAAATTGGAAGCGATTATTAAAAAATATTCGAATGTAACCGATTATGTTTGGGCGCAAGAAGAGCCTAGAAATATGGGTGCTTGGGGATTCATGTTGATGAATTTCGAGCTAGTCCCACTACGTGTTGCATCAAGGCGTGTTTATAGTTCGCCAGCGGCTGGAAGCAGTACGCGTTCAAAGGCGAGACATAAAGAAGTTATTGACAGTGTTTTTGAGACACCAAAAAAATAAGGACGCGTGTTTCTTCGGAAGTTGAAACCGTGATTTAATCAATATATCAATAGTAAATACGATACTATGTTAGAAATGAAAGTTCCCTCACCGGGAGAATCGATCACCGAAGTTGAAATAGCACAATGGCTCGTTGAAGACGGCGATTATGTTGAAAAAGATCAAGCTATTGCCGAAGTTGATAGCGATAAAGCGACCCTTGAGCTTCCGGCAGAGGCGAGCGGNATTATCACACTAAAAGCTGAAGAAGGTGATGCAGTTGCCGTTGGCGCTGTTGTTTGTCTTATTGACACGGATGCTGAAAAACCAGGAGGTAAAGACGCAGACGCTATTGACACCTATGAGAATGCAGGTGATGAAAAAGGGAAAGGTAATGCGGCNCCTGATGTAGATAAGCGTCAGGCAGAAGCAAAAGACACCAATGTAAAGGCCGAGCCTATTACAAATAAAACCTATGCAAGTGGTACTCCTTCTCCAGCGGCGAAAAAGATCCTTGATGANAAGGATATTGCCGCGTCAGCTGTTTCTGGAACAGGAAGAGATGGACGNATTACCAAAAGNGACGCAGAAAATGCAACACCTTCTATGGGAACTCCGGGACCTGGAACAAGAGGGTCGTCACGAACCAAATTGTCGATGTTACGACGTAAGGTGGCAGAGCGTTTGGTAGAGGCAAAAAACACAACAGCTATGTTGACTACGTTCAATGAAGTTGATATGTCGCCAATTTTTGAATTGCGTAAAGAATACAAAGAGACCTTTAAGGAAAAACACGGAGTGAGTTTAGGCTTTATGTCTTTCTTTACCCTAGCTGTAGTACGCGCATTAGAGATGTATCCTGCCGTAAACAGTATGATTGATGGTAAGGAAATGGTGACTTTTGATTATAAAGATATTTCAATTGCAGTTTCGGGACCTAAAGGTTTAATGGTTCCCGTGATCCGTAATGCTGAAAACCTTACGTTTAGAGGTGTTGAATCTGAGGTAAAACGCCTTGCGATTCGCACACGCGACGGACAAATTACTGTTGACGAAATGACTGGAGGAACATTTACCATTACAAATGGAGGTGTCTTCGGAAGTATGCTTTCAACACCTATTATTAACCCACCGCAATCAGGAATTTTAGGGATGCACAATATTGTTGAACGCCCTATTGTTCGTGATGGTGGAATTGTAGTTGCACCGATCATGTTCGTGGCGCTGTCATATGATCACCGAATAATTGACGGAAAAGAATCTGTTGGTTTCTTAGTCGCAGTGAAAGAAGCACTCGAAAATCCAATAGAATTACTCATGAACAACGATGTGAAAAAAGCGTTGGAACTATAGGCTTTCAACCCATATTGAAACACATAAAAAAACCCCGTCTCTTAATAGAAGACGGGGTTTTAATTTGGTTAGTAGTGCCAAATTTGGCGTGTGCTAAAACGAAACAATATAATTAACAATATTCAAAATGACAGTGCCTACAGCGGCGGCTATAATCCAAATGACAAACCAACTAGTTTTTTTGTGGCTTCTTGTTTTAGGTGCTTTATGTAGTACAGCGTCTTTCACANTGTAAAGATGACAATAAAGCGATTGATTTGAAATACGTGTTAATACGTATTTTAAGACCCCTAATGAAGTTTGTCGTGATTTTCCTTGGCCCAGATGAGGAGACTGTTGGTTTTTGGCTCCAACTTTAACTTGTTTATAATATTACTTCGGTGTTTTTCTACCGTGCGATANGAAATAAATAGAAGTGAAGCGATCTCCTTGTTNGTCTTATCGTTAGCGATATATTTTAGAATCTTTTTTTCTGAAGGTGTTAAGGCTTCCAAAGATTCATCTTCGAAGAAATCTTTACCTAAAAGCGCTTTGATCTTCGGGCTAAAAAATGGAATTCCTTGTGAAACNGAAGAGATGCAATTTTCAATTTCTTCCAAGGCAAATTCTTTTAAGATATAACCGAAGATATTTAGATCCTGAGCCTCTTGATATAAATCCTTTTCCTTGTGCAATGTAATAAGCACAATTTTGGTGTCAATATGTATATTCTTACATTTTTTGGCAATTTCTAGCCCAGACATAAAGGGCATTTGTATATCCAAAATAGCGATGGAAGGCTGTAATTTGGCTATTAAATTATAAGCCTCACGACCATTATTTCCTGAGCCAACAAGATTGTATTTTTTTTCGATAAGAAAATCACTGAGACCTTTAAGAAGTAGCGGGTGATCATCAGCAATTATAATAGATTCTTTTCTCATGTAACAGGAAATTGAAATTCTAAAGTGGTCCCATTGTCCCGTACAGACTGTACTTTCATTTGTCCGTTTAAGAATTTTGTTCGCTCTAACAAGGTTTTTAAGCCTAAAGACTTCAAGTTCTGCAATTTTTCTGGAAAGTCAAAGCCAACACCATTATCTTTTATAGAAATAACAATATAGCGAGAAAATTTCTTGACAGAGACTCTAGTAGCTTCCGCTTCAGCGTGTTTTAAAATGTTGTTTAGTGTTTCTTGAACAATACGATATATATTAACCTCTTGTTCTGGACTAAAAATATTATCGATATTATCAATTTCCGAAGAGACAAAAAGAGACGAATTATCATCTACCTGGGAAAGGGTGTGTTCTATAGCTTTAGTGATGCCCATTTCCTGTAGCTGAAAAGGGTGTAGGTCTCTAGAAATAGAACGAACTTCATCAATTGCTTTGTCGACCATCTGTTTTGCTTGCGCATCTCCAGAATCAATAAGTTTGTTCTTTATGAGTAATAAATGCTGTCCTAAGCCATCGTGAAGATCTTTCGAAATACGTCGTCGTTCTTTTTCTTGAGAAACTAAAAGCTCCTGACTAAATTTTTCTTGTTGCAGTTTGTTTTCTTTAAGATAACGCTGATTTCGATATAATAGAATGAGTCCGAAGCTAAGCACAGATGAAATTCCGATAAAGTAAACGAACTTTTTTATCGAGGCATTTCCTTCTTCCAAGAGTTGGATGTTGGCATTTTTTTCCAAAAGTTCTTTTTCTGTCTTTTCGGTATCGTACAAGGTTTGATAATAGGCCAATGCATTCGCGGTACTTTTACTGTATACTGAATCCTTAAAACGGGAGTATTTTTTCTTATGAAATAAGCTGTTTTTGTAATTACCTGTTTCCTCATAAATATTGGAGAGAAGTAAGTGGGAGGCCATAATATCTTCGCCACTTCCTAAACTTTCAGCAGTTGCGAGTTTGGTTTTTGCAAAACCTAAGCCTTCTTCTGGTTGTGAGATCTTGGTTAAATACGTCGCTTTTGCTTCTAAATAATTAAGCATAGCCAGCACATTTCCTTCAAACTTCGGAAGGTTGTCATCGAGAATGGTCAAATATTTTTTCGCTGTTATAAGATCATTGTCAATACAGTGATATTCCAGCAATTTTGAATGCACCCGCACAAAAGTGCTCAAATCGACAATACCTTGATCNAAATAATCTTTAGCATTGTGTAATGCCTTAAATTCTAAATTTCGTTCACCTGTTTTTCGATAATCGATCGCCTGATTATAATACGCGAGCGGTAAGTTTTTTGTTAGATTGAGCTCTTTGATCTTGGTGATATAGCGATGGCGTTCTATTTCAGCTTTTTTATAGAAACCATTTAGGCTGTACATGTTAATATTACCTTGTTGCGCATATAACATGTATTCGTAATCTTGAAGACTTTCATACACCTTATAGGCATTGTTGAAATCTTCTGTCGCGGCAATAAATTGTCCAGAATCTGCATTGGCCTGACCTCTAAAGAGATAGGCGTCTCCTGTTACGGCCACATCTTTTATTGAGAAGCTTTCAAGTGCGAGTGTGTAATCTTCTATCGCGCTTTTAAGATCGATTTGTTGATGCGTTTTACCTCTTTTAAGATAAAGAACACCTAGTAAAAAGCTATCTCGCAGTTTGTATTTATGGACTAAAACCGAGTTTATTACGCTNATAGCCTGTTTTGGATCATTTTTGAAGTTCGTTAGCGGAATCTGTATGTTGATCGCTTTTTTTGCTGCCTGCTGAATACTGTCCATGTCTTTGGCTAGTTCAATGTATTCTAGACTATACGAAATGAAATCATCGTTATTCTTTTTATAGCTTTTTGAGATCACAGAATCAAGCGCACGAAGTTTCTCTGTCTTTGAAGAAGCAGATGCGGCGGCCTTTTTATAAAATGAAATGTCTTGAGCAATACCTTGAAAGGTGATGAACGAAGACAGTAGGATCAAAAAAATAAATCTTAATTGCATGCATGCGGGCTAGGAGATAAAAATACTAAAAAATATGACAAGCCAAACCTTACTATTTAAGATACAGACAGTTTCGGCCGTAATCGATTGTTGCACGGCAAGACTTTAAGATATCGGCACCTATAATCCCATCAATACTGGCCTCTTTTGTTTGCTTTAAAGCCGCATTGACATGTTGCAGGTCAAAGAGCACAAAAGAAGTATTCTTGATTCGTTTTTTTCCTATTTCTAACGTATTATTATGTGTAATGCGTGTTTCCATGTCAATGGCNCCCGCACCNGCCGCTTTGATATCGCTCTCTTCGCTATGCAATAAAAAAGCATGACTGCTTTCAAAACCAATGCAACTCGTAGAGGCACCGGTGTCGAGAATGAAATCACCTTTCTTGCCATTAATTTTTGCCACTAATTTATAGTGTCCCGTTGCCAAGCTTTTTAGTGGAATTCTAACAAAATTTTGATTTTCAAGCAGCGTTCTTAGTTGCACTTCTTTTTTTTACAAAGATAGAGAACAAAATAGGTAACTTTGCAAAATGTTAATAGATACGCATACCCACCTCTATAGTGAAGCTTTTGATGATGACAGGCCAGCCATGATGCAACGTGCCAAAGAAGCAGGAGTTACTCAGTTTTTTATACCCGCAATTGATTCNACCTATACAAAAGCAATGTACAATTTAGAGTGTGATTATCCGCAGCAGGTACATCTTATGATGGGGCTTCATCCAACCTCGGTTAAGGAAAATTATAAAGAAGAACTAGCACATGTGGCTGAAGAACTTGCCAAGAGGCCTTTTATCGCAATTGGCGAAATAGGAATTGATCTTTACTGGGATACTTCTACTTTGGCCATTCAGAAGGAAGCTTTTAAGCAGCAAATTCAATGGGCTAAAAAGTACAAGCTTCCTATTGTGATTCATTGTCGTGATGCTTTTGATGAAATTTTTGAGGTGTTGGAAACGGAACGCGATGAGAATCTCTTCGGAATTTTTCACTGCTTCACCGGAACTTTGGAACAGGCAAAACAGGCAATTGACTTAAACATGAAATTGGGAATTGGTGGCGTGGTTACATTTAAGAACGGAAAGATCGATCAGTTTTTAGATCAGATCGAATTAAAACATATTGTTTTGGAAACCGACTCGCCGTATCTTGCGCCGGTACCATTCCGAGGAAAACGAAACGAAAGTGCACATCTCAAGTTGATTTCTGCTAAAGTAGCCGCGGTGTATCAAATTTCCGAAGAAGAAGTTGCAACAATTACCACACAAAATGCCAAAGCTGTTTTTGGTATTTAAATCACAAATTAGAAGCCATTGACCATACCTCGCTATTTGCCTATGAAACAAAAATCGAACATACTCCTTATTTATACGGGCGGAACCATTGGAATGATCAAAGATTTTGAAACGGGTGCCTTGCGCAATTTCAATTTTAACGAGCTATTAGATCATATTCCGGAATTGCAACTACTAGATTGTACGATTGAAACCACAAGTTTTGATGAGCCTATAGATAGTTCAAATATGGATCCCGAGTATTGGGTGGTTCTTGCAACCATGATCGAGCAAGATTATGCTCGCTTTGATGGTTTTGTAGTGCTTCATGGAAGCGATACCATGTCGTATACTGCTTCTGCGTTAAGCTTTATGTTAGAAAACTTGGCGAAGCCAGTCATTTTTACGGGCTCACAATTACCTATTGGTGATTTGCGTACCGATGCCAAAGAAAATTTGATCACATCAATACAGATTGCGGCTTTGCAAGAAAATGGTCGTCCGTTGCTAACCGAAGTAGGTTTGTATTTTGAGTATAAATTATATCGCGCCAATAGAACAACAAAGATCAATGCAGAGCATTTTGAAGCTTTTGCTTCGTTAAATTTTCCGTGTTTGGTTGAAAGCGGCGTAAATCTGGTCGTCAATTATGATGATCTTTATAAGGTAAACCGCAGGAAAAAATTACGCGTGCATAAAAACTTGGCTTCAGACATATTATTGATTAAAATGTTTCCAGGAATTAATGAAGCAACAGTGAAGCATCTGTTTTCATATCCTAATGCTAAAGGTGTTATTTTGGAAACCTATGGAAGCGGGAATCTCACCAATGCGCCTTGGTTTGTTGCGGCCTTAAAGCAGGTTATTGCTGCTAGTATTCCAGTGATCAACGTAACACAGTGTAGTGGCGGTAGTGTTGCTATGGGGCTTTACGAAACAAGCACAGCGCTTAAGAAAATGGGTGTGATATCGGGAAGAGATATTACAACTGAAGCGGCATTGGCAAAATTGATGTATTTACTAGGTGAGGGGGTTTCTTCGGAAGAAATGAAGACTTTATTTGAAACATCACTTCGGGGGGAAATGAGCTAAAAAAACCGACTTTAAAATTTTGTAAGCGTTTTTTATTCTTGATATTTGCCAAGTATTAATAGAGAGGTGGCCGAGTGGCTTAAGGCGCACGCTTGGAAAGCGTGTATACGGCAACGTATCGAGGGTTCGAATCCCTTCCTCTCTGCAAAAGGAAATCCCTGCAACTGAAAGTTGCGGGGATTCTTTCTTTTACAAAATGTTGAAACGCAGTTTCAGAAAATTTTGTAAAAGAAATAATCCTTCATGCCTTTTAAGGCGTGAACGGGATTTTTATGCTTGTTCAAGATNCCATTTTGGGATCAGCGAACGCANGTGAGCTAATCCCNATAATGAAGCTTAGTTGCNCATTTTTGGTTTCGGAGTTTTCTACAATTGCGCAGCAGTTGGTATTGTAAGATCCCGCGCTGGGATCAGCGAACGTAGGTGAGCTAATGCCTACAATGAAGCTTGCTTGCGCATTTTTGGTATTGTTGCTTAATACAATTATGTTGAAAAGGACAGTTATTTTTTTTGGGAGTGAATCTAACGGTAGGCACGGTTGGTTTTAGTCCGTTTTACAGCTCTTTTTGACATTGATTAGAATTTTTTGACCTTTTTTTGTA
>JGI24723J26617_10001546_pt1 | contig 20096 bp, 19 predicted proteins | sample Cruoilmetagenom6_FD_26617 | JGI IMG/M metagenome (IMG submission 26617)
GCCAAGAAAGAGGTGTCGATGGCCAAGATCCATGTGGCCAACCTGCTGCACAAGGCGGCCGATGTGTCGATCCAGATCAACGGGGCGCGGGGCTATTCCACCGATACGGTGTTGGAATGGATTTATCGCTATGCCCGGCAGGCGCGTCTGGTCGATGGGGCGGACGAAGTGCATCAGATGGTTCTGAACCGGCATCTGGGCAGCGAGGACCGCGGGTTCTGGACCTGGCCCGTCGCCGACGACAGCTAAAATGACCAGGGCGCGCGTTGTGAAACGCGCGCCCTGAACCCGTGGTCGATTGCCAGATACTCAGACCTGACAATCAGACCTGATCGTAATCAACCTTGATCTTTGATGTGGTGGGCCGCGACTGGCAGGTCAGCACATAGCCCGCCTCAAGTTCCCATGGTTCAAGCGAATAGTTGGCGGCCATTTCAACCTTGCCCTCGACCAGTTTCGCCCGGCANGTGGCGCACATGCCGTTGCTGCACGAAAACGGCAGTTCAACCCCGGCGGCGCGGGCAGCACCGACGATGCTGTTGTCTTCGGGCCGCAGGGTGAACACACGTTCCACCCCGTCCAGAATGGCCGTGACCTCGACACCTTCGGGCGTGATGTCGGCTGGCACAGGGCCTTTGGGGCGGGCAATGATGCCCTCGGCTGGGGTGAACAATTCCTGGTGAATGCGGGTGCGATCAAGGCCAAGGTCCGCCAGCCCGTCGCGCAGCCCTTCGACCATCTCGGCCGGACCACACAGAAACGCCTGATCAATCCGGCCCGGTTCAAAGTGGAACGGCACAAAGGCCTTCAGCTTGTCCGCGTCCAACCGACCGGAATAAAGCGGCACATCCGTGGCTTCGCGGCTGAGCATATGGATCACCGACAGGCGCGAGGCATATTTGTCCTTGAGATCGGAAAGCGCACCGCGATAGATGATCGACCCGGTCCGCTGGTTCACATAGAACAGCGTGACGTTCGAATTCGGCTCAGCCGTCAGAATGGCGCGGATGATCGAAATGATTGGGGTGATGCCGCTGCCGGCGGCAATCGCAAGATAATCCGCCTCTGCCGGGTTGCCGGGGGCTAGGTCGGGGCAGAAATTCCCGGATGGCGTCATCACGTCAAGCTGCATACCCGGCTTCAGGTCGTGATTGGCAAACGACGAAAACACCCCGCCGTCGATCTGTTTGACAACGATGCGCATTTCATCATCGTCGGGGCCAGAGCTGATCGAATAGCAGCGGCGCAGTTCCTCGCCNTCNGNANCGTGGCGGATTGTCAGGTGTTGNCCGGCGCGAAAGCGGTAGCTGTCGGCAAGATCATCNGGCACCGTAAAGGCGATCGACACCGCGTCAGNGGTTTCCTGGCGCACGTCGGCCACGGTAAGCGTGTGGAACCGCAGCCCCCGGTGGCCGGTNTCCTGCGGGTCCGGCGTGTTTGTCGATGGTGTGGCTGGCATGTTCTTCGCTTCCTGTTTCCAGGGGTTTCCTGGCGTTGTTGGTCCTGATCCTGCGGATGTCCGGCGGCTATGGCCTGACGCATTTGAAGTATTCGAACGGTTCAAGGCAGCTGGTGCATCGGTAGAACGCCTTGCAGGCCGTGGCCCCGAATTCGCTGATCCGTTCGGTTTTTTCGCTGCTGCATCTTGGGCAGGCGACAGTTTCCTGCGTGAACAGCGACTGTTTCGATGCCGATGGTTCAACCGGCGGGGCGATGCCATAGGCGCGCATCCGTTCGCGCGCGGCGGGCGGTATCCAGTCGGTTGTCCAGGCCGGTTTGTGGCGCATCACAACGCGGTAGGGTTCGATCCCCGCCTTGGCCAGCGCCAGGCCGATGTCGCTGGAAATCATCCCCATGGCCGGGCAGCCGGAGTAGGTCGGCGTTATGACCACCTCGACCGTGCCGTCGGCATCCACGACCACATCGCGCAGCATGCCGATTTCGGCAATCGACAGTACCGGAATTTCCGGGTCGGGCACATCGTCAAGAACCGCACGCACAGCGGCGATGCGCTTTTGTGTCGAAAGGGGCGGTGCGTCTACCATTGCTGTCCGGGGTATGCGCGTTGCAAAAACTGCATGTCCGACAGCATGTGCCCCAGATGCTCGGTATGTTTGCCCGTGCGCCCACCACCGATCATCCAGCCATCGGCGGGGCGTGTCAGGGTGGCCTGTGTCAGAATGTTATCCACCGTCGCGCTCCAGTCGGATTGCAATGCGGCGACATCAACGCCCGCGCCATCACCAAGGGCTGCCTGATCGGTTTCGTCCATCTCGAACATTTCACCGGTGTACATCCACAGCTCGTCCAGCCCGGCCTGTGCGCGTTCGTGGCTTTCCTTGGTGCCGTCGCCCAGACGTATCAGCCATTCACTGGCATGACGCAGATGATAGGCGCTTTCATAGGCCGCTTTGGCGGCGATGCCGGCAAGGTCTTCGTCGCCTGTATCTGACAGCGCCTTCCAGTAAAGGCTGGCAAAGGCGGAATACAGGAACTGACGCACGATGGTCAGGGCGAAATCACCGTTCTGCTTTTCGACCAGCAGCAGATTGCGGTATTCATGCGCGTCGCGCAGGTACACCAGCTGATCCTCGTTACGCCCATCGCCGGCCACCCCGTTGGCATGAACATATAACGACCGGGCCAGCCCGATCAGATCAAGGGAAATATTGGCCAGCGCCAGTTCTTCCTCGATGGTCGGGGCCTTGCCGATCCATTCGGACATGCGGTGGCCCAGCACCATGTTGCTGTCGGCCTGACGGATCAGGTAATCGAAACGGGTTTCCCGGTCCAATGCCATTACATATGCCCCACTTCCTTGGGGATTTCGTAAAATGTCGGGTGGCGGTAGGGCTTGCGGTCGGCCTCGGATGGNANCAGNTCGGACGACCTTTCATCCGGGTTCAGCGCCAGGATNTATTCGCTGCGCAGCACCCAGACAGAACTGACCTCGCCGCGCCGGGTATAGGCATCGCGCGCGTGTTGCAGCGCCATTTCGTCGTCCATGGCGTGCAGGCTGCCGACGTGGCGGTGCGACAGGCCGTTTCGGGGCCTCAGGAATACCTCGTAAAGGCGGGTGTTTTTCTCGGGCATAGTGGATCCTTGCGTTTCGTGTGGCTGGGTGCGCAGTTGCTTAGGCGGCGGCCTGACTGGCGCGGGCGTCCTGCTTTTCGGCAAAGGCGTGCATGGCTTCGCGCACCCAGGCACCGTCGGCGTGGGCCTTGCGGCGGGCGGTGATGCGTTCGTGGTTGCAGGGGCCTTCGCCCTTGACCACGGTCCAGAAGTCATCCCAGTTGATTTCGCCATACAGCCAGTTGCCGGAGTCTTCGTCGTATCGCAGGTCCGGGTCGGGCAGCGTCAGGCCAATAAGTTCAGCTTGCGGTACAGATGCGTTGACGAATTTCTGACGCAGCTCGTCATTGGTGAAGTTCTTGATCTTCCACTTCATGCTTTGCGACGAATGCGGCGATCCGGAATCGCCGGGGCCGAACATTTCCAGACAGGGCCACCACCAGCGGTTCACCGCGTCCTGGGCCATGCGGCGTTGTTCTTCGGACCCGTTCATCAGCGCCACCATCGCCTCGTACCCCTGACGCTGGTGAAAGCTTTCTTCCTTGCAGACCAGCACCATGGCCCGCGCGTAGGGACCAAACGAACAGCGGCACAGCGGGATCTGGTTCATGATCGCCGCGCCGTCCGCCAGCCAGCCAATCGCCGCGACATCGGCCCAGTTCAGCGTTGGATAGTTGAACACGCTGGAATATTTGGCGCTGCCATCCAGAAGTTGTTCGGTCAGCTCTTCGCGCGACACGCCCAGCGTTTCAACGGCGGAATACAGATACAAGCCATGCCCGGCCTCGTCCTGGATCTTGGCGATCAGTTGCAGCTTGCGGCGCAGGGTCGGGGCGCGTGTCACCCAGTTGCCTTCGGCATACATGCCCATGATCTCGGAATGGGCGTGCTGACCGATCTGGCGCAGCAGTGTCTTGCGATAGGCGGCCGGCATCTCGGTCATCGGTTCGATGACTTCACCGCTGTCGATACGTGCCTGAAAACGGGCTTTGAAGTCCTCGTCCTCGGTGGGAGTATTGTCGTGCCCCATCAGACCTTGCGTGTACATTTCACTCTCCCGAAATTGCTTGCCGGAAACGACCATGAAAGGGGTCATCGCCGGTTTTTCTATCCTTGAACCAGCCGAAACAGGCGGGGGGCGCCGCAAAACAAATGCCCTGGCCTGGCACCCCGGCAAACCCTGTGTGTTTCCATCTGTTCCGCGCGAACTATTCGGGCATGTTATGCAACAGAATTGTCAAGCGCAACAAAATTTTGTCTTACATGCAGGCCCAGAACAAGGTTTAGGCCCGACTGGCCTCGCCACAGCCACCCGTTGATCTGGCAATGATGTTGCCGCTCGGTTGCGCGCGACGGGGGTATCAAAACTTCCATCTTGGCGCGAAAGGCATTAGTACACGACGGATGCATCATACGAAATTACCATCGCGGACATGAATAAAACCACGGCAGATGATTTTGCGCCCGGCAGTTTCGAAGGCGTTCTCGACAGGGCGCTAAGCCGCCGGCCGGTCAAGGCCAAGTCGCTGATCATGACCATATTCGGCGATGTGGTTGTGCCACGTGGCGGGCGTATCTGGCTTAGCTCACTGGTTAGCCTCGCGTCTGAATTCGGGCTTGGCGAACCGCTGATCCGGACATCCGCGTTGCGACTGGCCAACGAGGACTGGCTGCAACGCAATCAGATCGGCAAATACAGTTTTTACTCTATGAGCGAGCGGTACAGCGCCACCGACGCTGCGCTGCAAAGCCAGATCTACAACACCGCCGACTCGCTGCGCCGCAACGGCTGGACCATCCTGCGCACGTTCGGAGACCGCTTGGATCGCAGCGAATCCTATGTGCTGCGCAAAACGCTGGAGCGTTTCGGCTTTGGCCAGATCGCGCCACAGTGCTATATCCATCCCAGCCTGGCAAAACAGGCCGTGCACCACATCATCACCACAAGCAGCCGCAACGGAATGGCGGGCGTCGCGTTTTTCAATGCCCAGCATGATCAGGACCAGGACCGCATGCGGGAACTGGCGCGGCTGGCGTGGGATTTCGGCGACCTTCGCAAAGGCTATGACAGGTTCCTTGAAACCTTCGATGCGCTGCCCGGCCTGCTGGCGCGCGGCGCGCCGCGGCCCGATGCCGCCTTCCGCCTGCGCACGCTGATTGTTCACGAATTCCGCCGCCTCGCGCTCCGCGACCCACGCCTGCCGACGGACATGTACAGCCCCGGCTGGCCGGGCGAGGACGCCTATCAGCTGGCCGGGCACCTCTATCGCAATCTGCTGCCCGCCTCCGAGGCCCATCTCGATACGAAGTTCACCGTCGAGGACGGCAAAAGCCCAAGCGCCGATCACCGACTGGCTGAACGGTTTCCCGGCGTAACGGCCCCTACCCCGTCCACTCCACCGACCAGGTAGCGCCCGGGCAAGCGGTCGGCGATATAATACAAATTTGATGCTTGTTTCATTTTTTCTGTCGCGTATAGATTAATCCAACGCGCGATTCGACGGGCCGGGAGGGGCCTATTGAAAGCCGTGCGAGATGGGGAAAAGTCCCGCAGGGAGGGGTCTTTGGAAGTATCAACAATATCCGATTTCGTACGCGCGCATGTGATACGCCGCCCCGATCATACCGCCTATATCTATGCGCAGGGCCAGGTCACCTGGGCCGAACTTGATCGGCGGATCGACGCGCTTGGCACCGCTATGTGGGCACGTGGCATTCGACCCGGCGACACAGTTGGCGTTTGCACCACGGACGGGCCGGTGCAGGTCGAGGTGATGTATGCGCTGGCCCGTATCGGCGCGCGGCGCACCGGGCTCAACTACCGGTTTTCAGCCGAGAGCATTCAAATACTATCCGCCCATTCCGAGGCCAAGCTGATCATCGTCGAGGACGATTTTGCCCAGCTCATCGATGGCTGCACCCCGGAATTTGGCATCATTCGCGCCGGTGACGGTCAGGGCGCACGCGGCGAATACGAGGATTTCCTTGATTTCGACGCGCCCCCGCCCAAGGTCAGCGTGTCTGCGTCGGACATCTGCCAGATTTGTTATACCACCGGCTCGACCGGCAACCCCAAGGGGGCGTTGTGGCGGCATTCTTCGCTGGTTCATGCCATGGGCTTCACCCTGCTGGACGTGAATTTCAACGAGGATGACATCTATTTGCATTGCCTGCCCGCCGCCGGGGTCCCGTCGGTCCTGCTGACATGGAACGCGATGCTGGGTTTTACAACCGTTGTGATGCCAAAGTTCGACCCGGTCGCGGCCCTGGACCTGATGGAGCGGCACCGCTGCACCACCACCCTGTTCATCCCGACCATGCTGACCGCCGTCTGCGAAGTGGCCGAGAAACAGCCCCGCGACCTGACCAGTATGCGCAAGATTCTTTATGGGTCGGCCTCTACCCCACCGGCGCTGGTGCAGCGGGTGAATGCGGTATTTGAGGGCATCGCGCTGGAACAGGTCTATGGATCGACCGAAGGCATGGGCGGCTGGTACACCAAACTGTCCGCCGCTGACCACGCCTTTGCGCTGGAACACAACCCGAACCTGCTGGCCTCGTGCGGTCGGCCGACGATCCATGCCCGCGTGCGCATCGCAGACGAAGACGGCCAGGATTGCGCCCCGGACGAGGTGGGTGAAATCTGTGTCGCCGGCGGTTTTGTCATGGATGGCTATTTTAAAGAGCCGGAACTGACCAGCGCCGCGCTGAAGGATGGCTGGCTTTACACCGGTGACATGGGCAGAATTGACGAGAACGGCTATCTCTATCTGGTCGACCGCAAACAATTCATGATCATCACCGGCGGCTATAATGTCTATCCGATCGAGGTTGAAAACCTGATCGCAACGCATCCGTCCGTGTTGGAAGTCTGCGTGTTTGGCGTGCCTGACGAACGCTGGGGCGATTCCATCCATGCCGCTGTTGTGCCGCGTCCGGGCTGCGAAATAGATCCCAATGACCTTATGACCTGGTGCAAAGGCAAGATCACCAATTTCAAGGTGCCCAAAAGTGTCGAGTTGCGGGACGAGCTGATCCGGGGTGCCACTGGCAAAATCCAAAAGCGGGCCGAGCGCGCCCGCCGTATCGGAGCGTGACCAGCCACAGCATAGATAACCACATAATCCCGATAGGCGGGACATACAGGAAAGGCCTAAACCCATGCGAATGATGGAAATGTACTACGATGATCTGTCTGTCGGGCAGACCGAGACAACCCATCGCCGCACGATCACCGAATCCGACGTAACCATGTGGTGCATGTTCACCGGTGACTGGTTTCCGATCCACTGTGACAAGGTTTACGCCGCCGAGAGCATTTTCAAGGAACGCATCGCCCCCGGGGTCATGGTGATGGCCGTCGCCGGCGGGCTGGCGGTGCCGCCTCAGACGACGACGGTGATTGCCAACTACGGCACCGAGCGGGTGCGTTATCCCAACCCGACCCTGTTTGGCGATACGGTGCATGTGGTCGCCACGGTTGTCGATATGAAAGACCGCGACGACAAATCCGGCCTGGTCGATCTGCGCTGGGACGTCACCAACCAGAACGACAAGATCGTCTGCAGCATCATCATTCGCATCCTGTTCAAACGCCGCGCCTTTGACGAGGTCGCCGGCTGAACATGGCGAAACCGACGCTCATCGAATGGCAATTGCCGGGGGATAACGCCGATCTGGCCGAGATGCGCCGGCGGCTGCGCGCGACCCGCTATCCCTCCAGTACCTGCGAGGGCTGGTCACGCGGCACGGATGTTGACTATTTGCGCGGGTTTGCCGCCTGGCTGGCCGATGACTATGACTGGGAAAGCGACCGCCAGCGGTTTGGCGGCGAACATTTCATGGTGCATCCGGATGGCCCGGGCAGCCCCGGTATTCACGTCAATTTCCCGCTTGGCCGGATGGCCGATTGCCAGCCCCTTGTCCTGCTGCATGGCTGGCCCAGTTCTGGGTTCGAGTTTGTCCATGTGATCAAGCATCTGACCGGTCCTGCCGGCAAACCGCAGTTTTGCCCGGTCCTAGTTGATCTGCCTGGGTTCGGCTTTTCCGATCCCACGCCAGCCCCCACCGGGCCACGCGCCATTGCAGGCCTTGTTACGCGGGCGTTGACGGGTGGTCTGGGACTTGAGGACATGATCGTGCATGGCAATGACTGGGGCAGCACGGTTGCCTCATGGATGGCCATCGACGCGCCCTCGTCGCTGGTGGCGATCCACATGTCGATGATGGGCATGAAGCCGGGGTTTTCGGGNGGCGCGCCAAAACCGACCGACGCGGAAATGGCATGGATCAAGACGGTGCAAAAGCGGCTTGCCGCCGACGCCGGGTATCGGGAGATGCAGGGCACCAAACCCAATACGGCGGCCATCGGCCTGGCTGATTCACCCGCGGCCTTGTCCGCCTGGGTCATCGAAAAGTTCCATGGCTGGAGCGGAGCGGCTGACACCGCAGACCCGCCGGTCGCGCGCGATGATCTGGCGGCAATCGTCACGTCGTACTGGTTGTCGGGCAACATCGCCTCGGCCAACTGGATATATGCGGCCGTTCACACCCATGACGACACCGGCGCGCCTGCGGGCGGCACCGGCGATGTGCCGGTTGGTTTCTCGTTCTTCGACAACGGCTTTTTCCCGGCCCCGCCGGAAAGCTGGGCCAGACGCATTCACAACGTATCGACCTATCGCCTGCACGATTCAGGCGGGCATTACCCGGCACTGATCCGGCCCGCCGCGCTTGCCGCAGACCTGCTGGATTTTGCCTCGGCCAACGGCGGGCAGGATATGACATGATGCTAAAACTGCGGCCAGACCGAATATCCGTGTTAGGGTTTTTCCAGGAATACGCGGCCTGCGCCACCAAGGGAGAGTAAGAATTTGTCACAAACCGTCCAGACCGAAACAATGGGCCAATGCCGGATCATCCGGCTGAACCGTCCCGACAGTCTCAATTCCTTCACCATTGAGCTACATCAGGCGCTGATCGCCGCCCTGCGCGCGGCGGGCAAGGATGAAACCCTGCGCAGTGTCATTCTGACCGGTGCCGGGCGGGCCTTTTGCGCCGGGCAGGATTTGCAGGAAAGCAGTGCGGCCACCGGCAAGATCGGCGAAATCGGCGATCACCTGCGCAATCACTACAACCCGCTGGTGCGCACCATCCGCGAACTGCCGATACCGGTCATTTCCGCGGTCAACGGTGTGGCCGCCGGCGCGGGGATGAGTCTGGCACTGTCCTGTGATGTGGCCGTTGCGGCGAAATCGGCAAGGTTCATGCCCTCGTTCACCAAGATCGGGCTGGTGCCGGATTCAGGCGCGACATGGATGTTGCCGCGCCTTGTCGGGCCGATGCGCGCCCGCCTGATGGCGCTGCTGTGCGAACCGGTGGATGCTGAAACGGCACTGTCCTGGGGGTTGGTCACGGCCGTGGCCGAGGATGACAAATTGCTGGATACAGCGCTGGAATACGCGCAACGCTTTGCCGCGCTGCCGCCCTCGGGGATTACCCTGACCAAACAAGCGCTTGAAGACGGGATGGATGTGTCGTTCAACACGCAGCTTGAAAACGAATGCACCGCGCAAACCGAGGCCGGAAAATCACCGCATCACGCCGAAGCCGTGGCGGCCTTTATCGAAAAACGCCCGCCGGTATTCACCCCAGGCAAGGCATCGTGAGCGTGGCCATGCCAACGGACCCCGATTTGCTGGCGCAGGGTTGCGCCGACATGATGTGGCAGGGCGATATGGCCAGTCAGAAGCTGGGGCTGGTCATCGACGATGTGTCGCCCGGCAAGGCCCAGCTTTCGCTGACCGTCTCCGGAAACATGGTCAACGGGCACGACATGGCGCATGGCGGCTATATCTTTCTGCTGGCCGATGCGACGTTTGCCTATGCCTGCAACAGTCGCAATTCCTACGCCGTGGCGCAGAACTGCAACGTCACGTTCCTGAAACCGGGGCGGCGTGGCGACCGTCTGACCGCGCGGGCAGCCGAACGGCAGCTAAGCGGACGGACCGGGATCTATGACGTCGAGGTCACCAATCAGGATGGCACAACAATTGCCGAATTCCGTGGTTTGTCACGGATCGTTCCCGGCCAGTATTTTCCAGATGGCAAGGAGCAAGACCAGGCCGCTAAGGGCACTGCCCAAACGGCCCAATAATACAAAAAGCAAAACAAAACAACGCAACACGGAGAAGACAAAATGAACAAGCTGAAACTGTTTGCCGCCGCCGCTGTCACGGCGCTGAGTGCCGCGAGTGCCGCGCAGGCCGCGGATCCGATCCGCATCGGTGCGGTGATTTCCAAAACCGGCCCCGCCGCCTTTCTGGGCGAGCCGCAGGATATCACGCTGCGCCACTATGTCGACAAGATCAACGCCGATGGCGGGCTGCTGGGCCGTCAGATTGAGCTGATCATTTATGATGATGCGACCAACGCCAACAACGCGCGCACCTTTTCGACCCGACTGGTCGAAGAAGACAAGGTAGTCGCCATGATCGGAGCCAGCACGACCGGGGCCACGCTGGCCATCGCGCCGGTGTTCGAGGACGCTGAAATCCCAATGGTTTCACTGGGTGCCGGTCTGGCCATCGTTGAACCCGTGCGCCCATATGTCTTCAAAACACCGCACACCGACCAACTGGTCTGCAATAAAACGATCACACATATGAAATCGCAGGGCTATGACGAAATCGCCCTGATCACCGGCACCGGCGGCATTGGCAAATCCATGCGCAAGGAATGCACCGCAGCCGCCGAGGCCGCAGGCATCAAAATCATCGCGGATGAGACATTCAACCCCAAAGACGTTGATATGTCGCCTCAGCTGACGCGCATCAAAGGCACCGAAGGCGTTGACGCGGTATTTGTCGGCGGATTTGGCCAGCCCCTGGCCGTTGTAACGCGCAACTATGCCCAGTTGGGCCTGCCGTTCCCGCAGTATCACAGCCACGGGTCGGCCTCGAAGGTTTATGTTGATCTGTCCGAAGGTGCCGCCGAGGGCGTTCTGGTCACCGGTCCGCTTCTGGTAGTTGCCAGTCATCTGGACGATTCCAACCCGCTTAAGGCCGCCGCTGTCGAATATTCCGACACCTATACCGAACTGACGGGCGAAGTCGTGTCGTCATTTGGTGGCTATGCTTATGACGCGCTGCTGCTGATCACCAATGCGATCACCACCGCGGGTTCGGACGATCCCGCTGCAATCCGCGATGCGATCGAGGCCACGCAGAACCTGCCGGGCGTAACTGGCATGTTCAACATGAGCGCCAGCGATCATCTTGGCATTGATCAGGATTCGCTGTTCATGGTTGTGGTCAAGGACGGCAACTGGGTCATGGTTGAATAATCCGACACGCCCAAAAAAGTGGCCCCGTGGAAACCATCGGTTCCCACGGGGCAATGCAATAAAAGAATAGGGGCAGGCAAAGAAGATGTCAGAATTTCTGCAATTCGCCATTTCTGGTATTACCGTCGGGATGATCTATGGGGCTGTGGCCCTTGGATTTACCGTGATCTACAACGCCTCGCATGTGGTGAACTTTGCCCAGGGCGAATTCGTCATGCTGGGGGCGATGTTCACCGTATTTGGCATCTCATACGGGCTGCCCTATCCGGTGGCGGCCATTCTGGCGATCGGCATCACCTGTCTGGTCAGTATCGCGCTTTATGAACTGGCGATCCGCCCGGCCCGCAACGCGCCGGTGTTTGCGCTGATCATCATCACCATCGGGGCCTCGATTTTTCTGCGCGGCGTCGCGCAGATAGCGTTTGGCACCAGTTTCTTTTCGCTGCCCGCCGTGCTTGGCACCGACTCCATCGACATCGCCGGGGCAGTCCTGCAACGCCAAAGCCTGGTTGTGATCGTCACCACCGTCGCCATGCTGGGTGGTCTGTGGCTGTTGATGAGCAAGACATTGCTGGGCAAGGGCGTGGTCGCGGCCTCGAATGACCAGATGGCCGCGCGCATGTCCGGCATCAACGTCCGGTCAATCATCCGGCTAAGTTTCGTGCTGTCCGCCGCCATCGGGGCCATTGGCGGCATTGTCATCACCCCCATCGCGCTGGCCAGTCACGACATGGGCACCCTGCTGGCACTGAAAGGCTTTGCCGCCGCCATGCTGGGCGGCATGGGCAACCCGGTGGGCGCTGTTGTCGGCGGCCTGCTTGTCGGCCTCTCCGAGGCGTTTTCGGCCGGGTATCTGTCATCCGATTACAAGGACGCCACGGCGTTCATCATCATCCTGCTGGTGCTGTTTGCCTTCCCCAACGGGCTGTTCGGACGGGAGACCCACGAACGTGTTTAATCGCAACAGTGAACTACTGAAAACCCACGGCGGCCTGTTCGTTCTGACCGCGCTGGTGCTGATCCTGCCGCTGTTCATTTCGTCCAGCTTTCAACTGCGGGTTCTGGTGGTTGTCTGGGTGTATGCCCTGGCCGCCATCGGGTTGAACCTGTTGATGGGGTTTGCCGGGCAGGTCAGCATGGGCCATGGCGGCTTTTTCGCGCTTGGGGCCTATGCCTGTGCGCTTGGTCCGACACAACTTGGCCTGTCACCGCTGCTAAGCCTGCCCGCCGGCGTGGTTCTTGCCGCGCTGATCGCCTTTCTGGTCGGGCGACCCATTCTGCGGCTCAAGGGGCATTACCTGGCCGTGGCGACGCTGGGGTTCGGGATGCTGGTGTTCATGGTGCTGACCAACGAGGTTCAGGTCACCGGCGGACCGGACGGCATGCCGGTCAAGCGGCTGACCATTCTGGGCTGGAAACTGAAGGGCAGCACAACCTGGTACTGGGTGACCGGCGGGATGCTGATCCTTGGGGCCTGGGTTGCCTTCAACATCGTCAACAGCCCGACGGGACTGGCGCTGAGGGCGCTGCGCGACAGTGAGGTCGTGTCGTCGGTCATGGGCATAGATGTGGCCAGATACAAGCTGCTGGTGTTCGTTCTGTCAGCGGCTTACGCGGCGGCGGCGGGCGGGGCGCTGGCGTTGTTTGACGGCTATGTAACGCCGGGAATGTCCGACTTTCTGGTGTCGGTACAACTGGTGACGATGGTGGTTCTGGGCGGTATGGGGTCTATCATGGGTTCGGTCATAGGGGCCGCATTGTTGGTGGCGCTGCCGCAATTCCTGACGGCGCTGCACGATTACGAACATGCCATGCTGGGCCTGATCATGATGCTGACGATCATCTTTTTGCGTCAGGGCATCGTGCCGACCCTGACCAAAGCCCTGTCGGGAAAACGCTCATGAGTGACTACATTCTGAGGGTCGAGGATATCGGCATCGAATTTGGCGGGCTCAAGGCGGTGGACGATGTCTCGATCGCGGTACGCCCCGGCGAGATCCTGTCGGTGATCGGTCCCAACGGGGCGGGCAAGACAACGCTGTTCAACCTGATATCCGGCGTTTACCGGCCCGGTAGCGGGCGGGTATTCCTGCACGAACAGGACGTGACCGAATTGCCGCCGCACAAGCTGGCCGGGCTGGGGCTGACCCGGACGTTCCAGAACCTGCAAATATTCATGAGCATGACCGCCATCGAAAACGTCATGGTCGGGCGTCACCTGCACGAAAGCCGCAATGTGCTGGCGCATATGCTGACCCTGCCATCGGTGCGCCGCCAACGCGCGGCGTCCCGCAAGGTTGGACTGGAAATGCTGGACCGGGTCGGGCTGGCCGATCAGGCCGACAGGCCGGCATCCGCCCTGCCATATGGCGCGCTGAAGCGGCTAGAGATCGCCCGCGCGCTGGCCCAGGAACCATCCGTTCTGTTGCTGGATGAACCGGCGGCGGGCTGTAATCCGCGCGAAACCGAAGAGGTGGACGAGATCATCCAGCAGGTCGCCGAAAGCGGTGTTGCGGTGGTTCTGGTCGAACATGACATGCGGCTGGTGATGAAGATCTCCAGCCACATCATCGTGCTGAATTTCGGACGCAAGCTGTCGGAAGGATCGCCGGATCAGATCAAGGACGATCCGGCGGTTGTCGAGGCCTATCTGGGTCAGGATTGGGACAAGAACGAGGGCGAAACACTTGCTGTCGATTAAGGATTTACATTCACGCTATGGCCGGATCGAGGTGCTGCATGGTGTCTCGGTTGAGGTTGACAAGGGCAAGGTGGTGGCACTGATCGGGGCCAACGGTGCCGGCAAGACCACGCTGATGCGCACGATTTCGGGGGTTCAGCCGGTCACCGGCGGCAGCATTTCCTTCGAAGGCAAACCGCTTAGAGGCACCAGCGCCCACGCGCGGGTCGCCATGGGCATCGCCCAGGTTCCCGAGGGCCGCCATATATTTACGCCTCTGCCGGTCGAGGACAATCTGGCGGTCGGGGCCTGGACCCTGGACCGCGCCGGGCGGGCCGACAAAGCCCGTATCGACTGGATCTACGAGGCCTTCCCGATCCTTTATGAAAAGCGCAGGGTCGCCGCCGGCAACCTGTCGGGCGGGCAGCAACAGATGTTGGCGATTGGCCGCGCACTGATGTCACGGCCCCGCCTGTTGCTGCTGGACGAACCAAGCATGGGCCTGGCCCCGATCATCGTGACGCAGATATTCGGTGCGCTGCGCCAGTTGAAGGATGAAGGCATGACGATCCTGATCGTCGAACAGAACGCCAATGCCGCCCTGGCCTTTGCCGACCACGCCTATGTGATGGAAACCGGTGCGATTGCCCTAGAAGGGCCAGCGCAGACCATTGCCGCCGACCCGCGTGTGCGCGAGGCCTATCTTGGCATCTGAATGAGAGCCGGAAAACCGGAGCAGGTTTTTACGGTCAGGTTCTTACGGTCACGCCAGCGAGGTCGGCGTCAGGGAGCGGTCGCGCAGGGTGATCATCTCGCGCAGCAACCTGTGCAGCAGCCGCTGGCGGGTTTGCGCATGTTCGCCAACATCCCACAGGTTGGTCATTTCATGCGGGTCATTCACCAGATCGTACAGCTCTCCCCAGTCTGACCCTTCCCAGACCGACAGCCGCCAGTGATCGGTGACATAGCTCATCAGCCCGGCCTTTGCCTCGGGGTCTTTGAACACCGCCATGCCGTGATCGTCGATCAGGATGCCCTCGCGCGGGTCATCGTCGAACAGATCCTTGCCCTGCATGCCGAAATAGGATTGCAGCCCGGCCCGCGCCAGAATGGTGGCACCGATATCAATCGTGCCGCCAAGATCTTCGCGGGTGTCGCCCACGCCGCCTTCGGGATCCTGCCACACGAACGGCACCCGCACCACACCCTGAAAATGCAGGCCAAGTTTCAGGATCACCCCGTGATCGCCCATGTAATCGCCATGGTCCGAGGTGAAGATAACCACCGTATTGGCCCGCGTTTCAGGGCTCAGCGCATCCAGCACCTGCCCCACCGCATCGTCCACCATCGAGATCATGCCATAATTCAGCGCGATCGCCTCTTGCGCGTGACGCGCGCTGACCGGAACGGGCCATTGCGCGTGCGGTTCCTCGGCGCCTTTTTCATAGGCGAACCACAGTTCCGGCGGCATGTCATCGCTGGTCAGCGGTTGCCCGTGCGAGGCCGGCACCGGGATGTCAGCGGGGTCGTACATGTCCCAGTATTTGCCCGGCGGGGTAAACGGGTGGTGCGGATCGGGGAAAGAGCAAGTGACAAAGAATGGCCGCCCCTCGGCGCTGTCCTGATGGTATTTCAGATAGCTGATGGTCTGCTCGGCCACGTAAGAGGTGGGATACAGTTCCTCGGGGATCGAGGTGCGCCACGATTGCGTGACGCTGATACTGTCGTCGGGGATGGCATTATCCGCCCCGCGCAAGCTATCCGGATCGGGATGGCGGGCATTGAACCAGGTGGTGTAGTCGCCCTGTACCCGGTCGGAATGCGACGAGGTAAAGCGCGCGGTGTCAAAGCCGTAATAGGGCATCTTGGGAATGGCGCGAAACGGGTCCTTGTGCCACATCGGATTGACCTCGGCGTCGTAATCATCGCCCATCAGGCGGGTACGATTGGCCTGTTGCAGTGCCGGCGGCGGTGCCTTGCGTTCAGGGTGCAGCGGCGGGCGCGGTCCGGGCGGGCGGCCGGTGACGTTTTGCAGGTGCGACTTGCCGATCAGCGCCGTACGCCAGCCCGCCGCGCGCAGGATATCGACAAAGGTCACCGCATTGCGGTCCAGGGCGATGCCATTGGTACGCACCCCATGCACCATCGGCGTGCGCCCGGTCATCAGCGTGGCACGGTTGGGCTGACACAGCGGCGAGGACACGTAAAACCGTTCGAACCGCGTGCCCTCACGCGCCAGCCGATCGATATTGGGGGTCTTCAGCACGTCGTTGCCATAACACCCCAAGTGATCCCAGCGTTGCTGGTCGGTGACAAAAACAATGAAGTTAGGCTTTGGTGTGTCGGCCATGTCGGCCCCCTTTCGTCATGAAATTCCGTGTTGTCCGGCCCGTCCCACGTAAAGCCGCGCCAGTAGCCCCGCCATCAAGGCCGCCCCGCCCACGTTGATCCAGATCGCCACCGGGGCCACATCGGGCGGCAGCAACAGACAGGCCCCGGCCAGCCCGGCAAGGGCGCGTTCCCAGAGCACAAGCGCGCGGGTCGCCTGGCCGATCAGGGCAACTGAAATCAGCCATATGCCAAGGGCTGCCGTCGTCACGGACAGGACGATCTGCATCGGTTCGCCAATCATCAGCAGCGTCGGTGAATAGACAAACAGGAACGGCAGGATGAAGGCGGGCCATGAGAACTGAACCGCTGTCCAGCCGACCTTCATTGGCGGCGCGCCGCCAATGTTGGCGGCGGCAAAGGCCGCCACGGCGATGGGTGGGGTAATCAGCGACATCATGCCGTAGAAAAAGATGAACATATGCGCGGCAATCGGCGTTAGGCCCAGTTCCACCAATGACGGTGCGGTCAGGGTGGCCAGCAACAGATAGACCCCCAGCGTCGGCAGGCCCATGCCCATGATGATCGACAACAGCCCGGCGGTGATCAGCAACAGGAACAGGCTGCTTTCACCGATGCTGACCAGTTGCAGGGTGATGCCAAACGAAACCGCGGTGATGTTCAGCACGCCGATGATCGCCCCGGCGCAAGCCCCGATGATGATGATATCGGCCACAGTCGTGCCGGCCAGCACCACCGCCGCCCAGATACGGCGCAGATCCAGCCGCGTATCGCCATAGCTTCGCGCCAGTCCCAGCAGCAGTGTCACGGCAGTGGCGTAAGCCACGGCACGCTCGGCCTCGAGGTTGTACTTGAACAGACCCGCCACCAGCACTGCAAAGGGGATCAGGTAGTGCCCGCCCTTGACCAGCACCGTCGCGGCGCGGGGCAGATCTCCGCGTGCCAATGCGGTGATGCCGTTGCGCGCCGCCAGCAGGTCGGCCTGAATGAACAGGCAGAAATAATACAACAACCCCGGCACCAGCGCCGCCAGCGCCACTTCGGCGTAGGGGATGTTGAGGAACTCGGCCATCAGGAAGGCCACCGCGCCCATGACGGGGGGCAGTAACTGACCTCCGGTCGAGGCGGATGCCTCGATCGCCGAGGCTTCGGACGGGGAATAGCCCGATTTCTTCATCATCGGGATGGTGATCACCCCGGTGGAGGCGACATTGGCAATGGCGCTGCCCGAAACCGAGCCGAACAGCGCCGAGGCGGCAATGGCGATCTTGGCCGTGCCGCCACGATAACGCCCCATCGCCGCCAGGGACAGATCGGTAAAGAACGCCCCGCCCCCGGCTGCGTTCAGGATATTGCCAAACAGCACGAAGGACACGACGATGGTCGATGTGACCAATAGGGGCAGGCCAAGGATACCATTGGGATCCAGCGTCAGATAGCTGATCAACCGGCCCGGGCGGACCTGGCGCCCCTCAAGATGGCCGGGCAGGAAATGCGCCATCAGCCCGATCAGCAGGAACGTCACAAGGATCACACAAAGTGCGGTGCCCGCGACCCGGCGCAGCCCTTCGACCAGCAATGGGATCAGGATTGCGCCACAGATGATCGCCGGCATCGGTTTGACGATCATCGTTGGCAGCAAGGCCGGAAACCGCAGCGCCAGATAAAGGCAAACACCCAATCCGGCGATGGCGGCCAAGACGCCGAACCACCAGCCAAACGTGCTCGATTGCACCGTCTCCCTGCCCCCCGGCAGATAGACCAGCGCCAGCGTCAGCCCCAGCGCAAACGCCATGTACTGTTCCTTGAACACAGCCAGCGCCAGCACCTGAAACAGATCCAGCGCCCAGAACACGGCGCTGCCAACCAGCAGCACCGCGATCAGGTTTCTTACGGAAGTCATCACGACAGGCCGGGTCTAGTCGGTCGCCACACCGTTGGCCTTGTAATAGCCCCCTGCTCCGTCATGCAGCGGCAGGTTGGTGACGCTGTTGGCGATCTTTTCAAGGTTCATCCGCTTGAATGCCGGGTGAATGGCAATCAGCGCGTCCCGGTTGGCATGGATCGCTTCTGTTACGGCGGCAACCACCTCGTCCGGGGTGTCCTTGCTGGCCAGCAACACCAAGTTCGAACCCATCATCAGCGACGGGGCAATGATGCCGGGGCGGCGTTCGTGCGGCTTGACCGTGCGAATGACCGTGCCCGGAACGATACNGGTCGTCACGTCAAGCAGATCGGGACGATCCGGCAGCGCCAGAAAACGGATGCCCCCCACGGCGGCATCAGCCTGCGATGTCAGGCCCGAGCCAACGGTAAAGACAACCGCATCCGAACGGCCGGCCATGAAATCCTGAATGGCGGCCGGTGCGGCGGTGGCGTGAACCGGTACGATGTCATCTTCGCCCAGATCGGCGGTGGCCAGCTGCGCGCGGCCCCACAGCTCAAGGATTTTCTGCTGGGTGATGCCCCAGGACACCCGTTTGCCAGCCAGATCGGCGATGCTCATGATGTCGGAATCGGCGCGCACGAACCAACCGGCCTCGAACGACACAAGGTGGCCGACCAGGGCGATGTTGGGGTGCGGGTTGTCCTCGAACAACGTGGTGCCGGATGCGGCAAGGCTGGAGACATCGGCACTGGCCAGCGAAAACTGAATCTCGCCCGAGTTGAGCAGCGGCATGGTCACCTCTGGTCCACCCATGGGCACGGCGCGCATGGTCATGCCGGCCTCGTCCATCACCTTGGCCAATGCCGCGCCCAACGCCGAGCCAAGCGAGCCTTGCGCCGTGGTGCCAATAGTTACGGTCTGCGCCTGCGCCGTTGCTGACATCAGTCCCAATGCGGCCACAGCCGCCAGATTTCGGGTCCAACCAATGGCCCGTTTCAATCCAAGTGTTTTCATTTTGTTNTTCTCCTCCCAGAAGANTGATTTTTTGGTTCGCGCACAAAAACCGCCTGTTGNNGGTGAAAATTCAAGAGAATCAATCACTAAGGCGTTTCNGACCTGTTGTTCAGTAGCGTCAGTTCACGATTTGCCACCCTACCTTGTCAATGGGCACGGGGTATTCATTCACAGTGTGAACACCGCACCTAAAGAACGCTGCCCAACCACAAAGAGATNGCCGGAAACACCATCAACAGCGTCAGGCGCACCATGTCGGCGGCCAGAAACGGGAACACNCCGCGAAAGATCGTGCCGATCGACGCCTTNGCCCCCAATACGGATTTCAGCACAAANACGTTCATGCCGATCGGTGGCGTTATCATGCCGATCTCGACCAGGGTCAGNGTGATTACCCCCCACCAGATCAGGTCAAGGTCCATCGCGGCGATGATCGGGATGACGAACGGCACCGTCACNACCAGNGCGGCAACCGTGTCNAANACGCTGCCCAGCACCAGATACATGATCGCCAGACTGACAAGGATGGCCCAGACCGGCAGCANCTCGGGGTTGATGATCGCGACCACCACATTGGCCACCCCGGCCAGATTGAGGTAGGCNCCGAATATATTGGCACCGATGATCAGCAGGTACAGACCTGCCCCGGTGCCAATCGCGCCGCGCAGCGCACCGGCCAGTTCCGTCAGGTTGGCCCGCCCCGAGGCAAGCCAGAACACGAAGGTAATGCCGGTGCCGGCGGCGGCGGC
>JGI24723J26617_10001549_pt1 | contig 20063 bp, 13 predicted proteins | sample Cruoilmetagenom6_FD_26617 | JGI IMG/M metagenome (IMG submission 26617)
TTTGCCACGGCGCTGGCTGCAATCCTGCTGGAGGAACAGCAGTATTGCGACACTCAGGCGGCTGGAACGACTGGTGGATTCGGGCTCAGTACGGAGAGCGAAGATCGTGGCAGTCAGGGCTGGATGAACGAAATGTCCGTTGCAACCCTGATCTACGATTTGTGGGATACCGATGCGGACGGCGCCGACAACAGCTCCATCGGTTTCGGGCCAATTCTCGATGTCATGATGGGGCCGCAGGCAACGACGAACGCATTCACGTCATTGTTTTCGTTCTCGACGGCTTTGCAGGGCATGCTGACCGGTGCTGACCTGACTTTCCTTAATGCGCAGCTCGATAGCGAGAACGTCGAAAGGACAACCAATGATATCTGGGGTGCCAGCCAGGATTTGATACTGACAGCGCCGAACCAGTCGCGCGACGTCCTGCCCTTGTATACAGATATGCCGACCAACGGCACGGTGAGCATCTGCACCAACAGCGACTACGACTCCGGCCGCAATGGCAACAAGCTCGCAGAGCATCGTTACCTGCGATTCGAGACGCTGTCTCCGTCGGCCTATGACATTACGGTGACGACGACAACGCCCACTCCGCCAACCAATGATCCGGCGCCAACACCGCCCGACGAAATTCGAGATCAGAGCGACCCCGATATTTACATCTGGCGGCGTGGAGCCCTCGTGGGCCTTGGCAATAGCGGCGTCGACAATGTCGAGACACTTACGACACAATCCTTGCCTGCCGATACCTATGCGGTATCGATCCAGGAATGGCGTTACGAGGACGAAAGCGCCTCAAGCGATTTTCCGGAGCAGATTTGTTTCGACGTAACAGTAGCTCCTAACTAGGGGCGCAGATGGTGAATACTATGCACAAAATGACATTCCTTAGCCTTGCTGGACTACTGTTGCTTTCGGCTTGCGGAAACGATGCCGCGGCACCCGCGGAGGTTGTTGCGATCGACAAGTCGTCGGCCGGCGAAAGCAAACCAGCCTCACCGTTTGATGGAACGGTGACCAAAATCGGTTCGCCGTTCAGTATCAGTTACAAGATTATTGGTACACCCGTCGTCGGCAGTCCGCTCGCGGTGCAATTGCGGGTTACGTCAACGTTGGCAATGTCGCAGGCCGAGATCAGCTATACCATTCCGGATGATTCATCGATGGTCCTGCACGAAGCGCAACCGCAATCGGTCGCCGCAGAGTTTGCCGACAACGAGAAATGGGTCGACCAACGTGTGACGATCGTGCCGATGCGTGAGGGACGGATATACCTGAATGTGGCTGCATCAGCCCAGGCTCCCGACGGCAGGACGATGACCATGATGGCTGTACCGATCCAGGTAGGCGAGGGTGGCCGCGAACTCGACGAGCAGGGCGAACTGGCAACCGACGAGGACGGAGAGGCGATTCGGGTGCTGACCAGTGAGTAAACCCTGAAAAAGGGAAAATTTTCCCAAAATAAATCTCAGAATTGGAGTCGCGTCACAGTCTGTGATGCCCGTCATATTTTAAAGTAACAGGCCAGACTCAGGGAAGAACTGGCCGATGCACGGGGACTTACGGGATAAAATCAAGGCTGCGACTGAAGAGTCAGGGGTCACACGACCTGACTTTATAGCCTTGCTCAAGTTGATCGACGCGCATTATGATCAAATGGAAGCAACGATCACCCAGTCCTTCCAGACGCAGACCCAGACCCCGATCGAGGCAATTTTCGACAACGTGACAGACGCGCTGCTGTCCATTGGCAGCGATGGCACGATTCGCAATTGTAACAAGGTATGCTCCCGCTACTTCGGCCGACCGCGCAGAGATCTGCTCGGTGCGCCCTTCGAAACCGTGCTTCCGGATGCCAGCGGGTTCTCGCCGCAGGAGTATCTCGCGCCGTTCATGTCGAACCTCGACGATACGAGTCTCGATGTGCCGAGCGGCGAGGTCATCGCGCAGCGTGACAATGGTGAGACTTTCCACGCCGAAATCAATGCGAGCCTCCTGGACACAGCCGGCGGCGACGTTTTCATTATCAGCCTGCGCGACGTTTCTGATCGCATTCGAGCCGAAACTGCTCTGCGCGAAAATGAGGAACGCTACCGGGCACTCGTCGAGAACGCACCGGAAGCTATCATCGTCTTCGACGTTGACAATAATCGTTTCGCTGATGCGAACGATAAAGCCTGCAGCCTGTTTAATCTGTCACGGTCAAGATTGCTGACGGTCGGACCTGAGGCTATCAGTCCGCCGACACAGCCGGACGGCACGCCGTCGTTCGGTGTTCGCCGTGGCTTTGTTGACGCAGCGCTGGAAGGTGAGCATCCGACCTTCGAGTGGATGCATCAGGATTCTAACGGTCGACGTATTCCCTGCGAGGTGCGGTTCAGTGATATGTCGTCTGACGACCATCGCTTGCTGCGCGTCAGCGTCACGGACATTGAAGAACGCAAGCGGAATGAAGCGCAGTCGCATGCGCAGAACAAAGTTCTCGAGATGATCGCGGCGAGTACGCCGCACGACCGTACGTTGCGGGCAATTTGCCATTTCGCCGAGAAGATAGGCGCCGGATTCAAAGCCGTGATCATGGATCTCGATGCGGGAAACCAGACGTTGTCGGTCGATCAGGCACCAAGTCTGCCCGATGAGTTCAAAGTACGTCTCGATTTCGTCAACGTTGCCTCGGACAGCCTGACGTGCGGTTCCGCCGTGTATCACATGCAGGATCGCATCACGACGGACATTAACAACGAGTCCGGCTGGAAAGGCGCGAAACACGAAGCTGCAAAGCACAACCTGCAAGCCGTATGGTCATTCCTGATTTTCGGTGCCGCAGGGCGTGTCATTGGCACGCTGGACATCTACGTCAATGACACGCGTGCCCCTACTACGGATGAACTCGACAAGCTTGGTCGCATGGCACGTCTTGCCGGAATCGCGATCAAGCGCCAACTCGATGAAGATCGGCTGCGAAACAGCGAGGCTCGTTACCGCGGTCTTTTNGAAAACGTCGTCGACGGTGTTTACATCGCGTCACGTGACGGCGAGATCATTACGGCCAATCCGGCGCTGGTNGCCATGCTGGGATACGAGAGTGTCGAAGACCTGAAAGGCGCCGGCCACACCACCATCCTCTACGTGAATCCAATCGACCGCGAGCGAGTCTTTGCACGCCTCGAGGCCGAGGGCATTGTGAAGAATTTCGAGTACCGCCTGCGTCGCAAGGATGGTTCGAAAATCGTCGTCCTTGAGAACTCCCGCGCCATTTACGACGACGATGGCAACATTATCGCGCACGAAGGAACGATAACCGATATCACCGATCGCAAGCGAGCAGAGACGCGTGTGTTCGAGGAAAAAGAACGCGCACAGGTCACACTCCAGTCGATTGGTGATGGCGTCATCACGACCGATGCGGAAGGCAACGTCGACTACATCAACCCGGTCGCACAGGATCTGACCGGCTGGGATATGCGCAGTGCCCGCGGTACGCCGGTAAGCGAAATGATGATGATCGTAAACGAGCACACGCGCGCCACCTGTGAGAATCCGGTCGTGCGGTGTCTCAAAGAAGGTCGCACCATCACCTTGCCGGAAAACTCGGTGTTGATCACAAAGAACGGCGACGAGGTGCCGATCCAGGATTCGGCCGCGCCGATTCGCGATCGAATAGGCAACATTATCGGCTCAGTTATGGTGTTTCATGACGTGAGCAAGGAATCTCGGCTGTTCCGTCAATTGAGCTACCAGGCTTCACATGACACGTTGACAGACCTGATCAATCGCCGTGAATTTGAAAACCGGCTTGTAACAGCGCTTGACACGATTCGCAGCAATGCCGAGGAAACACATGCGCTGCTCTATATCGATCTCGATCAGTTCAAGGTTGTCAACGATACATTCGGGCACACTGCAGGTGACGCGCTGTTGCGTCAGCTGTCCGAACAGATTCAGAAAAAGATTCGCTCTTCGGACCTTATCGCCCGTTTGGGCGGTGACGAGTTCGGGGTACTGCTGGAGCGATGCAGCGAGGATCGCGCGGTGGAGGTTGCCGAGTCCATTCGTGGTTCGATCGAAGGTTACCGCTTTGAATGGCAGGGCTCGTTTACGACCGTGCGGTGCTCGATAGGTGTCGTGCTCGTTACCAGTGAGAATGCCGACGTGGCCGGACTGATGAGTTCAGCAGACGTTGCCTGTTATTCGGCCAANGACATGGGTCGTAACCAGGTTCATTTCTATCGGGATAGTGACGCATCGATGCGCCATGAAGAGATGAAGTGGGTTTCCAGGATCACGAGTGCCGTCGAAGAGGATCGTTTTGAGCTGTTCTTTCAGCCAATCATCGGCATCGGCAAAGAAAAGGGTGAGCGACGCGGTCACTACGAGCTGTTGCTCCGCATGCGCGATGAAAACGGCAATCTGGTGGGTCCCGACCAGTTCATACCAGCAGCCGAGCGCTACAACCTTATGTCGACGCTTGACCGCTGGGTCATCCACGAGGCGTTGTCAGAGCTGGCTGATCGCAGTACAGGCGGCCATGCCAGGTACACGCTCGCTATCAATCTCTCGGGGACCTCGCTCAGTGAGGACCGTTTCCTCGACTTTGTAATTAACGAGTTGGAGAAACGGAAACTCCCGCAGGGTGCAATCTGCTTCGAGATTACCGAGACGGCGGCGATATCCAACCTGGCACGTGTCGTACATTTCATGCAAGCGCTCAAGAAACTGGGTTGCAAATTCTCGCTCGACGACTTCGGCAGTGGCCTCTCGTCGTTCACCTACCTTAAGAATTTGCCGGTCGACTATCTCAAGATCGATGGCCAGTTCATCAGCAACGTGGCCGAGGACAATGTTGACGAGAGCATGGTCAAGGCGATTCACGAAGTTGGCAGTGCAATGGGCATCGAGACTATCGCCGAGCGGGTGGAGACCCGCAAAGTCCTTGAGAAGCTCGGTTCACTGGGCGTTGAATTTGCGCAGGGCTACTACATCGCCCGTCCGGCGTCAGTGGCTACCTTCGAGCCCTGTGAAGACGCCGCGGACAACAAGCGCCTGGCCTGAGCCGCATCGTCGAATGCCACGGGGTGGCGTCAGCGCTCGGTTTCGGTAAACTGGAGTAGATTCAGGTATATCGCAGACCAAGGAATGACGAGAGAGTCCCACCCAGGCATCGTTCACGCGTTGTTATCCCCCGACGAACCCGGGCCGTTCCGAGTCCTTAATCCTCTGGCCGAGCAGCCGGTACTGCTCATCTGTGACCATGCGAGCCACCGATTCCCGAAATCGCTCGGCGACATGGGCCTCGACCCGTTTGCTCGCCGCTGTCATCTCGCGGTCGATATTGGCGCGGGCCCCGTGACCCAGAGCCTGGCGAAGAGCCTCGGAGTTACTGCAGTAGTGCATAACTACTCGCGCCTGATCGTGGACTGTAACCGGCAGCTCATGGATCCCGGTGCGTTTCTCGAATACGGTGACGGTATCCTGGTCACCGGCAACCGCAAATTACACCAGGCCGACAAGGACTTGCGTGCAAGTGCGTTGTACTGGCCTTATCACTGTGCCGTGGATGAGCAGATAAAGCGCTTGGGCAAAGTGGGCCCGGCACCCGTGTTTATCGCCATCCACAGTTTTACACCGGTATTGAACGGCGAATCGCGCGCATGTCAGATGGGCGTGTTGTGGGACAAAGACGAGACGATGCGCGACATCTTCCTGAATGGATTTCGTGAGGCAGGATATCTCGTTGGCAACAATGAACCGTACTCGGGCAAGGCGCCCCAGGACTTCACTATCGACCACCACGCCGAAGGAAATAACTTGCCACATGTCGGGATTGAGATTCGACAAGATCTTGTTGATGACGTGGCGGGTGTTGCGGAGATTGCAAAGGTGATGCATGACATCATCGCGAAGATTCCTGAGCATCTGAATCAGAAGGAACAGCGCAACACTGCATAGGGACCAGGAACAAAAGAAGGGGCAGGGGATGGGGATCAAAGAGCCGTCATTTACGTTAGGCGTAGAAGAAGAATACCTGCTGGTCGACAAGGAAACGCGTAGCCTTGTCATCGACCCGCCGGACTCACTGATGGAAGAGGCCGAGGCCAAATGCGGATCGCAAGTCGCCTCGGAGTTGTTGCGATCGCAAATCGAGGTCGGCACCAAGGTTTGCAACAACATCCAGGAAGCACACGAAGACCTGGCGAGCCTGCGCAGGAATATTATCGAAGTTGCGAACAACCACGGGTTGGCACCCATCGCTGCGTCAACGCACCCGTTTTCATCCTGGAAAGAACAGAAACATACTGAGAAAGACCGCTACGACCAGCTGGCACTCGAAATGCAGGGCGCAGCGCGACGGCTCGTTATCTGTGGCATGCATGTTCACGTTGGCATCGACAATGACGAGCTGCGCATTGACCTCATGAACCAGATGTCGTACTTCCTGCCTCACTTGCTCGCACTATCCTGCTCGTCGCCGTTTTGGCTCGGCCAGGATACGGGACTAAAGAGCTACAGGTTGACGATATTCGATGCGTTGCCACGAACAGGTCTTCCTGAACGCTTTGCGAGTTGGGCGGAGTATGAACGGCACGTAGCCATTCTCACTGACGCAGGTTTGATCGATGACTCGACTCGCATCTGGTGGGATCTGCGCCCCAGCGGACGGTACCCGACGCTTGAGACGCGCATCATGGATGTGTGCACGCGACTCGATGACACGATCGCGTTGGCTTCGTTGCTCGCGTGCATTATGCGAATGCTGTATCGCCTGCGTACACGCAACCAGCGCTGGCGCCTGTATACACCCATGCTGATTCGAGAGAACCGCTGGCGTGCCATGCGCTACAGTTTTGACGAAGGCCTGATCGATCTCGCGAAAGGGCGGGTCGTGTCGTTTGAAGAGCTTATCAGCGAGTTATGCTCGCTGATCTCTGAGGACGCCAAGGCGCTCGGCTGTGAAAAGGAAATCAACGGTATTCACGACATCCTCTCGCGAGGGACGAGTGCTCACCGCCAGCTCAAGGACTATGAGCTCGAGCGAGCGTCCGGAGCGAGCGTTGAAGACAGCCTGAAAGCGGTCGTCGATACATTGATCACAGATACAGCTGAAGGCCTTTGATAGCGCCAATTAAGCGAGTTTTTGTGACCTGATCGACACTGCGTACGACGGAATGCGGCACAGGTCGCATTATGTTGCGCCGGTCCCCGATAGCATTACGATATGTCGTCGCTGACCCAATTCGTGCCTGCGTTCCTGGCGATCTTCGCCGCTGCCTATGCGTTTCTCGCTGTAAGGGTGGCGCGCTCGACGCCGCAGAACCCGAATAACACGGTCAGCTTCTTTCTTTTCCTTGTTGCGGGCATGATCGCGGGATCCGCTTTTTCCTACGGTGCGACCGACGTGACGTTGTACGGCATCGGCCGTACCTTGAGTTTTTCTGCGGCCGGATTCGTGCCGGTCGCTTTCTACCTGATCTATCGGGAGTTCACAGTTGGACGTGCGGGCACGCTCACAATTGTGATGCTGGCAATTGTTCCCGTCGCGACAACGATTCTTGCGCTGACAAACTCACAGCACAACATGGTGTGGTTGGTTACCGAAACGCCGGCGGGACTGCAGTTTTCAGGGATACTCGACCATTACTGGCTCAAGCGCATCTACGCGCCCTTCACGTACGGGCTGTTCGGGTACGCAACGGTGGCACTTGTCGCCCGCCTGCCGACGATTGCGCCGGCACACCGCAAGATGACCGTGATGTTGGTCTCGGTGGCGGCGGTCCCGTTCGCAATCAGTATTGCGAATACGTTTCTCGGTGTTGGACCGCCCGATTTTCCGTTCACAACGATGTCATTGGCGATCATGTTTCCGTTGATGGCGTATGTCAGTCTCAAATTGCGCCTGCACGAGTTCAGCCCACTTGCGTATCAGACATTATTCGATCACGTGCGTGATCCTATTCTCGTGATTGACAACGACCAGCGTATCATCTGCGCAAACGAGGCTGCCCAGCAATTGCTCGGTGCTGTTGAGCTTGAGCTTGTCGGACACAAGCTGTGGGAAGATTTCCCGGCCGCCCGTGCAATTCTCGAACAGGCCAAGGAGCTGGACCTCACGCAGACGCTGCGTATGAGTACCGACAATATATACGAAGTCAGTGTCGGTCCGTTGACGGGGAAGAAAGGACAAAACCTTGGCATGGTCGTGGTCTGCCGCGATGTTACGGAGCGGCGGCTGGCGCTCAATCAGCTCGCGGACAGCGAACACCTCGTACGCACCCTTATCGAAACATCGTCAAACGGTATCCTGCGATTTGCACGTGATGTGAACGACGTGGACCGCAAGTTCCGCTGCGTGTTTGCAAACCGTGCCGCCGAAGGATTTGCTGGCGACGAACCCGGCACTTTGGTCGGGATGCCGCTTGAAAAACTCGGGCAGCTTGACCCTGAGCGCTTGCTGCGGCATTTCGAGGCGACGGACCAGCCCGTATCACAGGTCAGCTTCGAGGTCGCAAATGAGACGCTCGACGGCGAGAGCTGGACACGCATTGTTGCCGAGCCGGTTGGTGAAGATTTTTCGGTCACGCTCGTGGATATCACGCAGCGCAAGCGCAACGAAGACAAGATGATGGCGGATGCGCTTTGTGATCCGCTGACCGGCGTATTGAACCGGCGCGGCTTCGAAAAAGGAGGTGCGTCGTGCATTCGCCGTAGCAGCATAGGCGCCGTGCTATACCTCGATCTCAACCAGTTCAAGTCGATTAACGATCGTTTCGGGCACCAGGCGGGCGATGCTTTACTTAAAGCATTCGGGCATCGCCTCGAGTTTTGCCTGCGACCCGAGGATGTACTCGGGCGCCTCGGTGGCGACGAGTTCGCGATTGTCTTGCCGGGTGTTGGCGTCGAAGACGTCAAGCACATTGCGGAGCGTCTCGTGCAAACAGCCTCCGAGGCGTACATCATCCAGGGTGAGGAAATCATTTGTACCGCCAGTGTTGGAATCGCGCTGATGCCAAAACACGGCGAAGAACTCTGGCACCTGCTCAGCGTTGCCGACGAGGCTATGTACGCCGCCAAAGCCATTCCGGAGGAAGAGGCTGCCAATGATCGCGCCGCCTACGTCGACGCGGCTACCGCCTCGTAGGAGGCTGCCTCCTGCGGTGTGCTTCGCGGCATGGCCGTATCCATACGAGCAAACCTACGGTGTTGTGATATCGGTGATTTGCACCGTCGACGGGTCGCCGATCGTGTCGGCAACCAGCAATTCAATGCTGCTCCCAAGTGTCGCGTCAAACTGGAAAGGACCGGCCAGGACCGTCTGTTCGCCGGATGCAGTGATGTAGATATCAACATCACGGGCAAGGAGAGTGATTATTGGCGCTGATGCGCCGTATGCGGCAAAGAACAGGGACGGCGAATCATCGGCGGTTAATGGCGCATCCCTATCCAGAAGGTACGCGTCAAACGTGGCGTGATTCAGCGCGGCATGGAAGAACCGAATCCTGGCGCTGGTCGAGTGCAGAGCCCTGGCCGGCGTGGTACGAACGCCCAGCCATGCGTCCGTATCGCCAAGAGCAAAGAGATGCGCATAGGTACCGGATGCAGGTGGAAAAACGCTTTGCTCGAACAGGATTGTGGCGGTACTGGATTCGGGCGTGAAGTAATACGTGGTCTCTGACGCCGGCGCATCGAAGTAGGGCGTCGCTTCCATGAAATTGAGGCCTGCATGGACGAGACTGGTCAACAAATCGTCATCATAGACATCGACCGCCGGTAGCGTGCTGGCACCCTGGACAATGCGCATCTGGGACGGAAAGTTTGTGTCGACCAGGGTCAGCGGATTGCCAGACGCCGTCATCGATCGCACCAGCACAGGAGCAGTATCATCCAGGTCGCCTTCGTAAATTGTAATGACATGCGCGAACCGGGGGAGCAGTGATGTTTGTCCTGACGTGAAATACACGGTGTTCAGATCATTCGCTGCGGTGACGGTCATGACGTAGTCGCCTTCGGCAAAGTCCGCGGCATCCGCTATCTGCCCAAAGGACAGGGTAGCCGCCGGTGGATTCACACCCGGCGCGATCGTCGGATCATCGAAGTACACATCGACGGCTCCAACAGCCGCATTGGCATGTGCGAAGCGCGCTTCGAATACGGTCTCGCTATCGTCAAAGTTGCGGGAAGTGCCGTTCCAGACCGTCACTGTCGGCGAATTGACGTCACCCGTCAGCAGCAGGATATGGTCCCCGTCAGCATCGATCTTCACGTTCTCGGTTGCCACGCGCGTAGAAAACGAGTCACCCGAAAACCGAATTTCAAAGTTGAAATCGTAGCTGAAATCATCGTACTGGGCAGGCGAGGTGGATGTCTTGTACGCGATTCCGGCGAGCAAGCGTTCCTCAATGAGAAAACCGATCTCGGGCGAACCCTTGATCGCATTAATCGCTCGAATCGAGCCCTTGCCAGTTGGGTTTGGCAGTTTCGAGTCGCTGGTGCAGGCACCAAGAAGCAATACACCGACGCTTGCCAGTACTACTAAAGTCCGTTTCATTTTCGCTGTCTCTTCTCGTAGCCGTAAACCGACTTCAGTTCCAGGAATTCGTCGATGCCATGGTGACCCCACTCGCGGCCATTACCCGATTGCTTGTAGCCGCCAAAAGGTGCGGCTGCATCCAGCCAGGCGCCGTTTATGTGCACCATGCCGGTGCGCATCCGTGATGCGATTCTGCGGGCATCATCGAGATTGTCACAGGACACATAACCGGACAAGCCGTAGGGCGTATCGTTGGCAATGCGAATAGCATCGTCCTCGTCATCGTAAGGAATGATCGACAAGACGGGTCCGAAGATCTCCTCACGTGCAATCGTCATGTCATTACTGACATTGGCGAACACGGTAGGTTTCACAAAATAACCCTTGTCGATGCCGTCTGGACGACCGGTGCCGCCGGCGACCAGTGTCGCACCCTCATCGATTCCAGCTTGTATCAGGTCCTGTATCTTTTGCCACTGTACGTCAGAAACCACTGGGCCAACATCGACGCCTTTGTCGCGCGGATTGCCGACAGTCGTATCGGCAACGACTTTTCTTGCTATCGCGGCAGCCTCATCAATCCGGCTTCGTGGAACCAGCATGCGCGATGGAGCATCACAGGACTGGCCAGTGTTCTGGAACATGTCACCGGTGCCCGACGCGACTGCCTTCTCGAAGCGATCGTCGTCACAGATGATATTGGCTGACTTGCCACCTAGTTCCTGCGCGACGCGCTTGACCGTCGGCGCGGCATTCTGCGCGACCAGAACGCCGGCGCGCGTTGAGCCTGTGAAGGACACCATCGCGATGTCAGGATGGCTGGACAGGGCAGAGCCGACGCCCGGGCCATCGCCGTTGATGAGATTGAATACGCCGGCCGGTACACCTGCGTCGTGCAGGATTTCGGCGAACAGCATTGCGTCAAACGGCGCAATTTCGCTGGGTTTCAGAACCATCGTACAACCGGCCGCAAGCGCAGGCGCAACCTTAACCGCGATCTGGTTCATCGGCCAGTTCCAGGGTGTGATCAGGCCGCAGACGCCGATCGGTTCCTTGACGATACTGGTCGTGCCGACTCGTTCTTCAAAATCGTAAGTCTTGAGTGCCTTGAGCGCGGCCTTGAGGTGCTGCGAGCCGCTTGCCGCCTGCGCATTCCTGGCGAGGCCCCAGGGGGCGCCCATTTCGTCCATTATTGCCTCGGCCACCTCGTCGTGGCGCTTGGCGTAATCATCGAGGATGGCCTGCAGCAGGTCAATGCGTTCTTCGCGGGTCGTCTGCGAAAACGATTCGAATGCCCGGCTGGCGGCAGCGACTGCAATGTCGACGTCGGCCGGCGAGCCAATACTGATGCGACCGTAGACTTCCTCGGTAGCAGGATTGACTACATCCATGGTGCATGGCTCGACCGGGTCGATCCATTGGCCATCGATGTAGAACTGGAGCTTCTCAGGCATTGACTATCCTCAATCTGGCAAGCCGCGAATAATAGCCTAATTTGCGGCTCTCAGGTGGCTGACTTTGGCCACGAAACCTGTCCAATATCGGGTATTCTTGGGCTGTCGAGCCTACACAAAAAGCATGTACAGAGGGTGGCGTGGATGAAGCACACACTGATCGTGGTGGCTGTGGTTCTTATTGCTTCGAGCTGCAGTGGGGGCGATGAAAACGCAGATGCGGGTTCACCACGCGGCATTAGCGCTACCCGTATCAAGATAGGCACACACACAGACCTGTCCGGGTCGCTTGCCGTCTGGGGTGTTCCTCTTGTATACGGCGGTACGCGATGCCGGATGGGACGGCATCGTCCTCACCAACATGGTGCCGTACCTTCCGGAAATGGCCCCGGCGGCGGACGGTGGCATGGAGGGCATGTACTCGGCAGCACCGTTCTATGTGCCGAACTTCACGGACCTGGAGGAAGGCTCGTGGGGCCGTGGCTGGTACGAAATGTACGTTGCTTCCCATGGCGAGGAGCCCGCGGCGCAATCGGTCGTCGGCTACGTTATGGCTGACTTGCTGGTCAAGGGGCTTGAGTCGGCCGGGCGGGATCTCACGGTGGAAAAACTGGTCGCCGGCATTGAAGGCATTGACCACTACGAGGATCCTTTCGGTGGTCCATCGTTGTCATTCAGCCCGGAGAAACACGTGGCCGGCAATTCGCTGAACCTCTACCAGGTTGTCGAATGGCGATGGAAGACCATCGCGAAAGAGTTGCCGTACTAACCTGGGCTCGCGCGTTTAGCGCAGGGCCAGAAATTTCTGCCTGTACTCCGCCGGGGGAATGTCGTACCAGGACTTGAATGCCGTCGTGAACGACGAGATGTTCGAATAGCCGAGCAGCATGGCGATCTCCAGCGATCGCAGGCGGGCATCCTTCAGGTAGTTGATCGCCAGTTCGGCACGGACTTCCTTGAGAATGCTCTGGAAGCTGGTCTTCTCCGCCTTGAGACGGCGCTGCAGGGTGCGACGGCTCAACTTGAGTGCACGACAGGCAGCGTCCGCATTGGCTTCCCCACGAGCCATCAGGTCTGCAAGCTTGCGTTTTAGCTCGCCTGCTATATCGTCCTGTTGGTACAGCGACCGCAGGTAGCGTTCTGCCTGTTCTGTGAGTTGCCGATACATAGTGCCTATCAACGATACAGAGTGCGTCGTCATTTGCAAAGGAGCCGTACATGACATCCCCGGTTAAATACACACTTACAGACAACATTGGGGTAGTCGCCATCGACAGTCCGCCCGTGAATGCGCTGTCACAGGCAGTTCGGCAGGGCATCATGGATGCGCTGGATGTTGCCGACTCGGACGCCTCGGAAGCGGTACTGATCATCTGCGACGGGCGCACCTTTATCGCGGGTGCGGATATTTCGGAGTTCGGCAAGCCGCTGAAAGATCCCTGGCTACCGGAGGTCGTCAATCGGATCGAGGCAACCGCGAAGCCCGTGATCGCAGCCATTCACGGTACAGCGCTCGGTGGCGGTTTCGAGGTGGCGTTGTCGGCGCATTATCGCTGCGCGATCCCGACCGCGAAAGTCGGGTTGCCCGAGGTGAAACTTGGATTGCTGCCCGGTGCTGGAGGCACGCAGCGAACGCCAAGGCTGGCTGGTGTCGACGCGGCACTGCAGCTTATGACGTCGGGTGTGCCGATTGCCGCGGCGCAGGCGATGGAAATCGGGCTTGTTGACGAGGTCGTCGACGGGGACCTCTATGAGGGTGCCATGGCATGGGCCAGGGAGCTCGTTGCCGATGGTGCTGCACCACGCCGGACGTCCGACCAGGAAATCCCGGCATTCGATGCGTCGGTGTTCGACGGGTATCGTGCGACGCTCGCGAAGCGTGCCCGCGGCCAGATTGCACCCCAGTACATTGTCGACTGCGTGGAGGGCGCGACAAACTTGCCCTTCGCCGAGGGCCTGGCGCTCGAACGCAGCAAGTTTGCCGAGCTCATGAACGGTGAGCAATCGGCAGCCCTGCGTCATTTCTTCTTTGCCGAGCGACAGGCAGCCAAGATTGAAGGACTGGCGAAAGACACACCGACACGACCGGTCGAGAGCGTCGGCGTCATCGGTGGTGGCACGATGGGTGGTGGCATCGCCATGAGTTTCGCAAACGCCGGTATCCCCGTCACGATGATAGAAATCAGTGACGATGCACTGGAACGTGGCTTGTCCATAGTCGAGCGCAGCTACGCGGGCAGTGTGAAGCGTGGCAAGTTGAGTGAAGGTCAGGCGGCCGCTTGTCGTGCATTGATTGCGGGGTCCACAGACTATGCATCGCTCGCTGAAGTCGACATGGTCATTGAGGCAGTATTCGAAGACCCGAAACTGAAGAAGAAGATCTTCGCGAAGCTCGACGGAGTGTGCAAACAGGGCGCCATCCTTGCAACAAATACGTCCTACCAGGATGTGGATGCGATCGCCGCCGCAACGCGGCGTCCTGAAGACGTTATCGGCACGCATTTCTTCAGTCCCGCGCACATCATGAAGTTGCTTGAGGTCGTTCGCGGGGACAAGACGGCCGACGATGTTCTTGCAACGTGCATGAATCTCGCCAAGCGGATTCGCAAGGTGCCGGTCGTGTCCGGCGTATGCTATGGATTCATAGGCAATCGCATGCTGCAACCTTACGGCAAACAGTCACAGCTGCTATTGCTCGAGGGTGCCACACCTGAGCAGGTTGATGGTGCCATGGAGGAATTTGGCATGGCCATGGGACCGCTGCGTGTATTTGACCTGGCTGGCCTCGATGTTGGTTACAAGGCGCGTCAGGCGTTGAGCGACGAAGAAAAAGGTGATCCGGCGGGTTACCGTGTCCTGGATCACTTAGTTGAAGCCGACAGGCATGGGCAAAAGTCCGGCTCAGGCTTCTATACCTATGACGAGCATCGCAAGCCAACTCCATGTCCGGAGGTGCACAAGATTATCGAGGAGACGGCAGTAGAACTCGGAATTGAACGACGTATTATCAGCGATGAAGAAATCGTAAACAGGCTGATCGATGCATTAGTTGATGAAGGACGAAAAATTGTCGAGGAGGGAATCGCCCAGCGGTCCAGCGATATCGATGTCGTGTACGTCTACGGCTACGGTTTTCCGGCACATCGAGGCGGGCCGATGTTTTACGGGGACTCTGCTTTACTCTAGGAAGCAGTGACTATTGTGCAGACGGCGGCCCGGAACAAGTGGCCGAACACGCTGCGCGATTTCTTTCCTTGTCACGTAGTTTCGTCGGTCTGCCAGCTCCGCTATGGATTCGGCCACTTGTTCCGAACCGCCGTCCTCACCACCGTGCCGTCCCGAAATACGCGCCAGCCGAGAACACCGGGGAAAACGTCCCCGAACACGCTGCGCGATTTCCATCCACGGCGCGTAGTTTTTTCCACGTGCCAGCTCCGCTATGGATTCGGGGACGTTTTCCCCGGTGTTCTCGGCAAGCTCAGTGATCGTGGCCGGCAATAAAAAGGGCCGAACGCAGATGCGCCCGGCCCCGCTTGGTTCAGTTTGTGGAACGCTGCGCTCTAGCGCACCGCAACCTGTACCAGTTCCTCGCCATCCGGATCCGTTACATGGACGGCACAGGCGATACACGGGTCAAAGCTGTGAATCGTGCGCAGGATCTCCAGCGGCTGCTCCGGGTCGTGCATGACGTGCGCATCTTCGAGTGCAGCCTCGTAGGCTCCAGGTTTGCCGTTCGGATCGCGAGGGCCTGCGTTCCACGTGCTTGGAACGACTGCCTGGTAGTTCGCAATCTTGCCGTCCTCAATCACGACCCAGTGTGACAGTGCGCCACGCGGTGCTTCCATCACACCGACGCCTTTACACGTCTTCGGCCAGCTTGAGGGCTCCCACAGGGTCTCGTCAAAAGTCTTCGTGTCACCGGCTTTAATATTGCCGATGAGCGAATCGAGCCAGCCCTGCATGCCGTCGGCGAGAATAGCCGTCTCTAGTGTTCGGGCCGCGGTGCGTCCGAGCGTCGAGAACAGTGCTCGCGTAGGCAGTTCGAGTTGCGTCAGTGTGCTGTTGACGAGATGTTGCGTCAGGTCGTGGCCTTTCGCGTACAGCATGAGGACGCGAGCCAACGGACCGACCTCCATCGAGTGACCTTTCCAGCGTGGCGATTTGAGCCATGAATAGCCCTGCTCGACATCCAGCTGATCATACGGCGGTTGCGGACCCGTGTAGTTCAGGTTCGTTTCGCCAATCCACGGATGCAGGCCGACTTCTTTGCCGCCCGAGTAGTCGTACCAGGAGCTGGATACGAATTCCTGGATGCCATTCTCGTCCGCGAAGTCGATTTCGTGAATCGTGGAGATATCACGATTCAGGATGGCGCCGCGCGGGAACAGGAAGGAATCGGGATCATCCATGCTGGTGCCAGGCAGGTCGCCGAAGCACATGAAGTTGCCGAGGCCTTCGCCGCGATAGAACCAGTCCTTGTAGAAGCTGGCAATCGCGATCGTGTCGGGCACGTAGACCTGCTCAACGAAGGCTTTCATCTTGCTGATGATGTCCTGGACTTCGGCCAGCCGCTTCGAGTTGATTGCAGAGTCGGAGTTCAGGTCGATCGGGCAGGGTACGCCACCAACGACGAAGTTCGGGTGCGGGTTCTTGCCGCCAAAGATCGCGTGCAGGCGTGCAACGTCGCGTTGCCATTCAAGGGCATCGAGATAATGCGCGACAGCCATCAGGTTGGCTTCCGCAGGAAGCTTGTATTCCGGGTGACCCCAGTACGCTTTCGCGAAAATACCGAGCTGGCCGGCTTCAACAAACTCCTTGACCTTCTTTTGTACATCGCGGAAGTAGCCTTCCGACGAACGCGGATAGCTGCTCAGAGACTGCGCCAGTGCGGCTGTGGCCTTGGGGTCGGCACTGAGTGCAGACACGACATCGACCCAGTCCAGTGCATGCAGGTGATAGAAATGCATGACATGGTCGTGGATGTATTGTGCGCCGATCATCAGGTTGCGGATCAGCTCCGCGTTCGCTGGAATCTTCGCGCCGACCGCATTCTCGACTGAACGGATCGAGGCCACGCCATGTACAAGGGTGCACACCCCGCAAATGCGCTGAGCGAACGCCCAGGCATCGCGAGGATCGCGGNNNTCGCAAAATGATCTCGATACCGCGAACCATCGTGCCGGAAGAATAGGCCTGGCCAATCTGGTTGCCGTCCATCTGCGCCTCGATACGGAGGTGACCCTCGATGCGCGTAATCGGATCTACTACGATTCGAGAGCTCATGATTGACCCTCCTCAAGGTTTTCGGCAACCATTTCCATGAGGCTACCCATTGTGTAATCCCAGTTGAAATGCTGCTGAGAGTCGTCGAAGCTCTGCCGGCAATTGGCGCAGCTTGATATAAGTTCGTCGGCCTCGGTCTTCTCAACCTGGTCCATCTTCAGTTTGAACACCCGGTGTCTCAGTGGGTCGGCACGTTTGATCGTGACCACGCCGCCACCGCCACCGCAGCACCAGTTGTAATCGCCGCCGTATTCCATCTCGCGGAAGTCGACGCCAAGGTGTTTGATGACGTCACGCGCGGCCTGCGTTGCGCCGCCACGCCGCGAAACCTGGCAGGGATCGTGATAGGTGACGCTCTTATCGAGCTTCTTGACCTTGATCTTGCCGGTGTTCAGCGCGTCAGCCATGTACTCGGAGATGTGCAGTACCTTGAAGGGCAAGGGTTTGCCGAGCATGTTCGCACCCATCCAGCGCAAAGCCATGTAAGCGTGCCCGCATTCCGGTAGTACCAGCGTCTTGGCGCCGATCTTGATGGCCGCATCAATGAGCTTCATTGACGACTCTTTCTGCCATTCCGGGTTGCCCGAGAGCATTCCAAAGTTGGTGGCTTCGAAACCGTCCGTTCTGAAGGTCCAGCTTTCGCCGGCAGCGTTCAGGATTTTCGCTGTGGCTGCCATCGACTCCGGATACTTGTTGATCTCGATCGACGACATCACTGCGAGAACGTCCGCTTGCTCAACGTCCATCGGTATCTCGACGTCGTGCTCATCCGCCATCCAATCGGCGCGATCCGCAAATCTCTCTCCCGAGATGCCCAGTGGGCTGCCGGTTTCGGCTGCTGTCTTGGCAACTTCGTGCAGTTCGTGCGGAATCAGGCCGGCCTTGAACATACCGTGGCGGGCCATCGATACGAGCCCTGCGATATCGATGCCCATCGGGCACACGAGCGAGCAACGACCACAGACAGTGCAGCTGTCGTACAACAGGTGTTGCCATTCCTCGAGGTCCTCGATCGAAACTTTGCGCTTCAGGCCAAGCAGGCGATAGAAGAAGGCGAACGGTCCGACATTGCGCTTGTAGGTACGCTTGAACAACTCAAGCTTCCAGATCGGTGTGTAGCGTGGATCATCGGTGCGTACGTGGAAATGACATGCATCGGCACACATACCGCAATGCAGGCAACCATCGAGGTAGGAAGCCGTCTGCGTATTGAAGTTCTTGAGGAAGTTGTACATCGCATTGTCGATGCGATCATTCGGTTCCATGTCTCCTTGCTTGTCGTGCCGGACCTCGGGCGGCTTGTAGGCAACCCGTTCAGCTTCNCGATCAAGNGCGTGTCTTCCGTCTACAGTGGTCATGTCTTGGCCCCCCTGCGTTCAAATGCAATTCCGGTTGTTCCACGAGTCAGGAAGACCAGGAATGTGTGACCCAGCTTGCCGAGCGGCAACCAGATCATGAGTACGGCGACCGACAGTAAATGAATAGCCAACAATGTTTCGTAACGGACTCCCAGCCTTACCGGGATAAGCAACCCGGTGAAGAGTGGCAACATCGTAACGAACCAGCTGAAGTAGTCGTCGAAATTCGAAATTAACCTCAACACCGGGCTGGTCAATCGGCGAATAAGCAACGCAACGCCGGAGGCAATCGTAGCAACACCAAATACGTAGATGACGCTGTTGGGCAGTCCGGGCCAGTCAAATCCCAGGAATCCCTCGAAGAACACGATATGGGGCACGAAAAGGAAAACGACTGCGAACAGACCAACGTGCATGAAATATCCCATCATCTTCGCGTACAACGTCGCGGCCTTGAAAGGCTGTGCGGTGAAGCTACGCGTGTAGATAACTTTGAGTGCGGACATCAGGCCGGCGCGCTTGCGCGGCTCGGAATGATCCACTTTTTCCTTGAGCATGAGGATGCCGACGAAGCGCCAGATCGATCCTGCCACGAGAATATAGGCCGCTACCTGCAGGGCGGGGCCTCTTGCGAACTCCAGAAGGTCCATGTCATCCCTCCTTAGCGAATTTGGATTGTCGGCGACGTCCGGCCGCAGCCGCTGCGACACCGAGTGCTGCGCCAGCGACGGCGGCACCAGCNAGTTTTTCGCCGCTGCCGAANTTGCCGGTTGAGAGCGGCTCGTAGAATCCGCCCAGGTCCCAGAAGTTCGGTTCTGAACAACCGAGGCACGGGTGACCTGCCTCGATCGGGAAACTCGTTCCGCTGTTCCATTTGGCCGTGGCGCAGGCGTTGTAGGTTATAGGTCCCTTGCACCCGAGTTTGTACAGGCACCAGCCTGCCTTCGCACCTTCGTCGTCAAAGGTCTCGGCGAACTTGCCCTGCTCGTAGAAAGGGCGGCGGTAACAGCGGTCGTGAATCGTCGTGCCGTAGAAGGCAAGTGGACGTCCGTGCTTGTCGAGTTCCGGTAACTGACCGAAGGTCAGGAACTGCGTCAGGACTGCGGTCATGACCATCGGAATCGGTGGGCAGCCAGGCACGTTAATAACCGGCGTGCCGGTGACAAGGTCCATCACGGATACGGCGCCTGTAGGATTGGGATCGGCGCCCGGAATACCGCCAAATGCGGCACAGGAACCGATCGCGACAACGGCCGCGGCGCCGGCCACGGTTTCCTCAAGCATGTCGACGTTGCTCATACCGGCAATCGTCGAGTAGCCCTTATTGGCAAGAGGAATCGAGCCGTCAACCAGGACGAGGTACTTGCCGTCGTTTTCTTCCATCGCAGCGTGGCGGGCGGCTTCAGCCTGGTCGCCGGCAGCCGCTTGCAACGTATGATG
>JGI24723J26617_10001550_pt1 | contig 20057 bp, 16 predicted proteins | sample Cruoilmetagenom6_FD_26617 | JGI IMG/M metagenome (IMG submission 26617)
AGCATCTGCTTTTCTGCCCAAGCCTTTGAGAAACGTTTGCCTTCTATTTCGGTAGTGGAAACTTCAGACCAGGATGTTTCGAGTACATAATCACGATGATCAAGATCTAAAATAACGACTTGATCTTCCGAAGAAGGGAAAACATATTTATGCATTCCCGCGCGTGGGGTGACGGTAAGTTCGACTTCAATATTTGTGTTGTCTAATTTTACCTGATAGTATCCCGGACTTGCACTTTCATTCTCATGGGAAAAGTGGGCACGATAGCCTTTTTTTCCATCAGCTCCGTTATTGAAGTTAATTTTGTTGGTGGGCATCAATAGGATATCGCCGTAGTCACTAACACCCGTTCCGCTGAGGTGGGTATGCGAAAAACCATAGATATACGAATCACTATAATGATAGCCGCTACAGCCGTCCCAACCTTCAAGACGTGTATCTGGGCTCAATTGCATCATACCAAATGGCATGGTTGCTCCTGGATAGGTATGTCCGTGGCCACCTGTACCAATAAAGGTATTTACATAGCTTGTTTTTGAGGATTGGTTTTTTTCTGAAGAAGTATTCGTGTTATGGGTACACGCTGCGACGAGAAGCAGTAAAATAAGGAGCGCTGGTATTTGTTTCATTCTTGGTGATTAGCAGCTCAAAAGATACAAAAACAGTTAAAAAAAAGTGAAGATTAGGAACAACATTTTAAAAGGGGGCTATCTTTATGGATTCTGAAAAAAACCGCTCATGATCCGTTGGATTATTTTTATCTCTATTTATATTTTAATTGATGTCTATGCTTTTCAGGCATTTAAAACATTATCAAAAAATACGTGGCTTCACGGAACTTATTTAATAAGCTCTTTAGTGGTTCTGGGTCTGCTTATTTATCAGATTTCACAAACGGGTGGTAGCAGGATGATGACACCGTCAGGCATGTATGTTTTTGGTCTATTTCTTGCCTTTTTCGTTCCAAAACTAATTACGGTAATTTTTATGTTCGGGGAAGATGTCATTCGTTTCTTTGTCGCTTTGTTTTCTAAAATAGGTGGTGGTGATGAAAGTTTCTATTTGCCTTCGCGCCGGAAATTTGTGAGTGCCATTGCGCTTGGGATTGCGGCGATTCCCTTTGCTTCGCTGCTCTACGGAATGATTCAGGGAAAATATAATTACAAGGTTTTAAAGTATGCACTCGAATTTGATGATCTTCCAGAAGAATTTGATGGATATACGTTAACCCAGATTAGTGACGTACATAGTGGTAGTTTCGACAACGAAAAAAAAGTACGCTACGCGGTAGATCTGGTCAACAAGCAGGCAAGTGATTTAATTCTCTTTACGGGTGATTTGGTAAATAATGTAGCTGATGAAATGACGGCTTGGAAAGATATCTTCGGAAGCTTGCAAGCCACTGATGGTGTTTTTTCGGTATTGGGAAATCATGATTATGGTGACTATGTGCAATGGTCTTCCGAAGTAGAAAAAGAGCAAAATCTCGACAGTTTAAAAGAACTTCAGAAGGAGATGGGCTGGAACCTTCTGCTTAATGAACATACTACTTTTCAGCGTGGAGAAAGCGAACTTAAATTAATAGGTGTAGAAAATTGGGGTGCTGGTGGATTTAAAAAAGCAGGTGATCTTGAAAAGGCGTGTGAAGGTGTGTTGGCTTCCGATTTTAAAATATTGATGAGTCATGATCCTTCGCATTGGCAGGAACAAGTGAAAGAAGATGCTAGAAATATACAATTAACATTGAGTGGACATACCCACGGGATGCAGTTTGGTATTGAAATTCCAGGTTGGTTNAAATGGAGTCCGGTAAAGTATCGCTATGAGAATTGGGCGGGAATCTATGAAGAATTTGGACGCTATATTAACGTAAATAGAGGCTTTGGTTATTTGGGATATCCCGGGCGCGTTGGAATTTGGCCTGAAATTACTGTAATTCAACTCAAAAAGAAGCGTAAGACCGCATAATGCTTATTATTACAGCGGAAATGTTATATTTGTAGAACGATTATTCAGAAAAGCATCACAACGTATGTCAAAATTTGGAGAATTAATTGAAACGCCTGTTCCGGTTCTATTGGACTTTTACGCTGAATGGGACGACGCTTGNAAAGGGATGCATCCAGTTCTTCGGGATGTGGCGGCGGCTTTAGGCGATAAAGCGAGAGTTATAAAAATTGACGTNGAAAAGAATAATGAGCTTGCCGAAGCCCTTCGTGTAAAGGGACTTCCAACACTTATGATCTACAAAAATGGCGAAATGAAATGGCGCCAAAGTGGTGAGCAAGACGCAAACACCCTTATTGGGTTAGTCAAAGAATACGTCTAGGATTTTCACAAGACATACTTTTTAAATATATCTTCTAACTCCTGATTTGGATCAAGACAAAGTCCGGGATGCGTTTTAGAGCTCTGAATTATAGTGCTTCTGCACGCCGTTAGCCATCGAAATCGATCAGGTTGTTCCATTTTTCCGATGGGACCTGCAGCGACTTCACCATCGCAAATTAATTTCCAAGCCTTTAAATAATCATTCAATACGTCCAATTCAATCTCGGGTGCAAGGGCTTTCAGCTTTTCCGTGTTGATGTGATATTTTATATCGAGAAATTTTTTCCGCTTAGAAAAAAGGATCACGCCTACATTGAAAAACTCTTCGCGTTCTACTTTAGGAACAATTCTAATGATGGCGTATTCAAATGTAACTCTATCTTGCATCTTTCGCTTCTTTAACTAATAATGCAATCATTGCAAGTTTTGCATCTAAAAATTCAATATAGGCAGCTCTCATCGCGTCTGGACTCAACAAATCTGACTCACTTTCTAACCAATCTTCTGGAATTTTTGAAATGATCTGAGCAATTGTATCCTGACTTAAGGCGTGTTGGATCGCTGCGGCGGCTTCCTCTAATTTGGACGCTTGCGGTAANAGCACATGATCTTTTATAAGCGGAAATGTTCTNCTNAGATGGTTTCTCCAATTTTTCCAATCATGGTGAAAATAAAAACTGGCGCCATTGTCAATCACCCAAAGTTCATTATGCCATTGTAATAAGTTTGTATTTTTTGCGGTTCGATCAATATTGCTAATAATGCTGTCTAGCACAACTACTTTTGAAGCGGTCATAGCATCAACCGTTGAAACCAACGGATCAAAGGTAATGGCGCCCGATAAGAAATGTAACCCAAGGTTTAAACCCACACTAAATTTAAGCAAGTCTTGAATCTCTTCATCGGGTTCTGTTTTACTAAAAGAATCATCGAGATTCATAAAAACCAATTCAGGAACATTTAAACCGATGGCTCTGGCAAGTTCTCCACCAATAAGTTCGGCGATCAATGCTTTTTTTCCTTGTCCGGCTCCTCTAAATTTTAGAACGTACAAAAACCCGTCATTCGCTTTAACGATCGCAGGAAGAGATCCTCCTTCTCGCAAAGGATGTACATATTGTACCACATCTACTGTTCTAAGATCCATTTTCTTCATACCCATTAAAAATACTAAAATGTACTTTGTAAGTCTATCTTAAACTAAATTATTATCAATGGCGGCGCATTTCCAATGTTGGCTGTCACAATATTCTAATACTTTCGGAAGCGCATATCTAAGGTTCTTTTCTGCCTTCAAACTGTCATGAAAGATCACAATACTTCCGGGTTGTATATTTTTTAAAACATTTTGTAAGCATTTTTCTTCGGAAATTTGCTGATCGAAGTCGGCGCTAAGTACATCCCACATCATAATTTTATAACCTAGACCGCGAAGACGTTGCGCTTGTTTTCCGTTTAATCGACCATAAGGCGGTCGGAATAGTTTGGTGACTGGTGCTTGGTGATTGGTGTTTGGTGTCTGGTAAGCAATTTCGAACGTCGAACTAACACTCGTCATCATCTTTTCAGCTTTTATAACATCTTCCACATAGTTCTCTAAAGCTATTTTTTTACCATTGACATGATGAAAGGTATGATTTCCAACCGTGTGTCCTTCAGAAAGAATCGTTTTAAAAACATCGGGATGTTTACCCACATTATCGCCAATACAGAAGAAAGTGGCCCGAGCCTTGTGTTTTTTTAGTAATGATAAGACCCAAGGTGTTACTTCAGGAATGGGGCCATCATCAAACGTTAGGTAAACCGTCTTANTTTTAGATGGAAACGCCCAAACTCGCTTCGGAAAGATCCGTTGTACAAGCTTGGGCGTTTTGACCAAATACGATTTCAACATATTTTTTTATTCGGGAACCATCTCGATATTCTCAGGCGCTGTATCCATTGGGATATTCGGGTCTAATAATTCTTGCTGAATATCTTTATCTAATTCCATGTTTTCATCTTCAGANTAAAAATGACGGAAAAGCTTTAAATAATCATTGAATTTAGTGGCTTCTGCACGCGCAAATTCCTCGTCATCTTTCATGACTACAATGTCTACAAGGTTTCGATAATATTCCATCGCGCTGATGATCTCATCGGGCATGGTGTATTGTCGTTTCAGTTTTAATCCACTGAAGTAAACCAACTTCTCTTGATATTTTTTAGAGACCGCTTTAAACACTTCGCGNGCTTTTTCTGGTTTATCAACCTCATAATAACCCAAGACATATGCGTCGAGTAGGGAGTAATATTCAAAATCATCTACGGGCATTTTTTCCATAGCCAAGTCGAGAATTTCTTCTGCGCGCGTAGGATCACCGTCGTTGATCAAGTTTTCGGCTAAACGTGCAAGATTACTTCTATAGGTAATACCATTTCTTCGTGTTTCCACGTCGTGATAGATGTCTGGACTACCACTATTACCCCAATCCCATTTCTTGACGATACTGTACATCTTTTCGGTATCTACACGTCCCATATCAAATGGGTTTCGTGGATTAACAGGNGTTTTAATAGGTACTAACTTGTATACAACACCGTCGAGCTGCAAGTAATCTTTCATCCAAAGGTAATCATCGTCACCAAAGCTTCCGCCACTAAAGTATATNGGACGTTCCCAGTTATTGTTTGCAATGATATCAAGCATAAGCAGACGGTTTTTATATATAAAATCGCCTTCTAATTCAATATCGATATACGGCACAATTTTGTCTGCGTCTTTCTGCGGAACGATGCCGTTACGAAGCACGGCTTCTTTATCTACGGGAATACGAATGATTTTTGATGGAAAACTATTAACTAGTTTACCGCTTCCAAGTTCCACCTTGGTAACAGGGCTATCGTTAGCGACAAAATTCATCCAAGTTTTAATATCAATGGTATCTTTTTTTGTTTGCTGAAAAGCAATGAAATCGCGTGTTCCCCATTTGTATTTATCGTGTGTAAGTTGAGAAGGAATTGGATCACTGGTATATGCCTTTTTCTTCATGTCATCGATATACCAATCGGTTGCAAAAAGACTGGTATTTACAATACGTACATCTTGGCGGTATTCCTCAATACCTTGCGCATACCACAGCGCGAAGGTGTCGTTGTCTCCAATGGTAAANAGAATTCCGTTTTCATCGACCGAATCCAGATACATTTTACCCATTGAATTCGCTGTATAGCGACCTGAACGATCGTGATCGTCCCAGTTTTGCGTAGCCAATAATACGGGAGCAGCAAGCAAAGTTGCCGTTAATACAATTGGAATAGCAACTTTTGGTTTGATATATTCCTTGAGAATTTCATAGAGCGCATAGACGCCAAACCCTATCCACATGGCAAAAACGTAGAATGATCCCACCAAGGCGTAATCGCGCTCTCGAGGTTCAAACGGTCGTTCGTTGAGGTAAATTTTAAGGGCAATTCCTGTAAAGAGGAAGAAAACGAGTAGGACCCAAAAATTCTTGTGATCATTTTTAAAATGGAATACGATCCCTAAAATACCCAAAATCAGGGGTAAAAAGAAATAGGTATTTCTAGCTTTGTTATTGGCGGCATCGCTCGGGAGATTGTCTTGCGATCCTAAGCGTAATTCATCGATAAATTTGATGCCACTAAGCCAATTTCCGTGTAAGTCGGTATACTGACCTTGAATATCATCTTGCCTACCCGAAAAATTCCACATAAAATAGCGCCAATACATATAACCAAATTGATATTCAAACATAAACTCCATGTTTTGCCAAAAACTAGGTTTTTCAATATCTAAAAACGGACCAAAACGCTGTAAAAAGTTATGGTAATCATCACCGTCAACAAGACCGTTGGCGTAAGCTTCTTTAAACTTTGAGACTTCATCAACAAGCCTTTGTTCGCCACGATATTCACGTTTTATGGTAAAGTCTAAACCGCTTGTAAAGTCGAGATAATTTACACTATTGTCAATACTCCACATCCGTGGAAGAAATGCTTTATGGGCATCATCTGTATTTTGAAGCGCATTTTTATAATCGTTTACGATCACGTACTTTTTTGTCGCTTCGTCTTTTTCGTATTTAGGTTTTTCATCGCGATACGGATTGTCTTCGTCGAGTCCGGCATAGATTTCTGTAAACAAGGGACCGTAAAAAAGGTGTGTTTCTGGATATTGCTCACGATTATAATAGGCGAGAAGTTCTCTTGCGTTGTTCGGGTTGTTTTCATTAATCACTGTACCTGCGTTGGCGCGTACGGGAAGCATTAGCCAACTTGAAAATCCAATAAAAATAAAAAGTACGCCTAGAATGAGTGTGTTGAAATTAACCAAGCCTTTTTTGCGAGTGTAATTGAGTCCGAAGTAGAACAAGGCAATAAAAAGTATTCCGGCGATGATAGAACCCGAATTGAACGGTANCCCTATGGTGTTTATAAAAAATAATTCCGAAGCACTAAAGAATTTCATGGTCCACGGAAGTAACAATTTAAAGATAACGAGTAGTACGGCAACAACAACGATGTTAGCGACTATAAAATTTTTGAGGGTAACTGTTTTGTAATTTTTAAAGAAGTAGAGGAAGCCCATGGCGGGGATCGTTAGCAGTCCCATAAAGTGAACTCCAAAGGAGAGTCCGATCAAAAAAGCGATCAAAACCACCCAACGGTTACCGCGTGGCGTGTTCATTTCACGTTCCCAGCGCAAAGCGGCATAAAATAAAACCGACATCATAAAAGAGGATGCTGCGTATACTTCGGCTTCTACGGCACTATACCAAAAACTATCGGTAAATGTGAACGCGAGCGAACCTACGNCTGCACTACCAAGAATGGCAATAGCATTGTATTTGTTTAGTTCTTGTTTTTTTGAAACGACATTCCGAAGTAAGATGGTAAGCGACCAAAACATAAAGAGAATGGTAAATGCGCTTGCAAAAACCGACATCAAGTTGATGGTGAGGGCGATATTGGAAGGCTCCATAGCGAAAATAGAGAAAAATGCTCCTAAAAGCTGATAAAGAGGTGCTCCCGGCGGGTGACCTACTTCCAGATTACTGGCGGTGGTGATGTATTCTCCCGCATCCCAAAAACTCGCTGTTGGCTCNACAGTAAGCCAATAGGTGATTAAGGCAACGGCAAATACAAACCATCCTAAAATATTATTCCATTTGGTGAAGTTAAAGGAACCCATATAGTGTGTCNTTTTATTGTGGCGAAAATACTAATAATATGTATAGTGGTCTTATAAAAAAATACTAACGTAACCGAAGTAGGATATATTTCAAAGATTCTAGGGGTGGAATTTAAGTACTAGTCCTGTTTTTTGAAATGAAAGTTCGTTTTTGTTCTATTTTCGAGATTTTTTACCAAAAAATGTTTGCGCAGAAGAAACTTTCTTTTAAATTTGCGCCTCATTATTGTATTGGCCCATGGTGTAATTGGCAACACGTCTGTTTTTGGTACAGAAGAGTATAGGTTCGAGACCTATTGGGCCAACAAAATGTTAGAAAGTCCTTTCCTTNCGGTTAGGACTTTTTTTATGAGGTTTCTTTGAGTACACATTTTGCATGTCTAAAAATTAATATATTTGAGTAGTGGTTATTTCCTGCTTTTTAAATACTGGAGTAGTAGCATGGTATTATTAAAAACATTTATAGAAAAACAGTTTAATTATACGGTAGTTGTTGCCGCGTTTTTGCTGTTCTGTTTGTCTTGCACCACGGAAACCAATGAGGCTCGCGCGCTTATTGTTCGAGAAGAAATTATTTTATCAAATACAGAGTTCTACACCTATAACTTAGGAAGTTTTGGTGATGAAGAAGGCGCCGGAATTAAAACTCAGGCAGCACATTTTGAATTGAGCGAAATAGATCAGGATCTAAATTCTGGAGAACAAATTTATCGGTATCAACCAGCGGAGGGCTATACAGGACCAGATTTTGTTGAACTCACCACTTCGCGGGGGTCTGACGGTTCAAGTCCAAATACCGATGTTCGAAATATTCGAATTTCCTTTACCATCACTCAATAAGGTAGCGTCCTCTTACATGGCGTTAGCTATTTTACGCGTCTTTGGCCAGCTGCAATTGGTTGTCAAATTGCAATGTTCTAATTGGGAACGGAATATTGACACCTTCTTGATCGAAGGCCTTTTTAATGGCGATCATCCCTTTGCTTAACGCACGATGACGTTCTATAGCACTGGTGCTTTCAACCCAGTAACGACATATAAAATTGATCGAGCTGTCTCCAAATTCTTGATAGAAAAACTCTACATCGTCTGCGTTCTCAATATGCGTAAATGCATTTTTAATGGATTCTTTGGTAAGTCTTTCAACGGCTTCGAGATCGCTTTCATAACCAACACCACAGGCGATGACTATGCGCATCTTTTCAGTTAAGGCGTAATTCTTTATCGGGCTTTCAATGATCGTTTTATTCGGAATGATCACTTTGTTATTATCGGCTTCGCGAAGTACAAAATAGTTCAGATTGATATCGGTTACATGACCTGCAAAACCGTTAGTTTCAATCCAATTTCCTACTTGAATATTTTCACGGAATGATAGCACAATTCCGGAGAACACATTGCTTAAGGTTCCTTGTAATGCTAAACCAATAACCAATCCTGAAACTCCAGCTGCAGAAATAAGAGCCGTAAGGGTTTTTCCAAGATTTAGGGCACCGAGTGCAAGAAAGAGTCCGAGGAGCACCACAACCACCGAAGCTGTTCTAGCAATAAGTCTCGTGACTGAAGTTTGTCTTGTCTCGCTAGTTGCAATTTTCATTACACCACGAAACACAAATTTTGACACGAAGTAAGCGAGTAATAATACGCCGATCGCGATCGCGATGTTGGGGAGATTCAGTAAAAATAGATCCCACCAATTGCCTAGTTTTTCTGTGATGGCTTCGAGCGCCGTTTGAGATTTTTCTATTTGCATGTGTGTTGTTTTTAGTTTTACTTTTTTCCGAAGGAATACAAACTAAAAAATAAACGAAAACAGCGCTAATGCAAGTCTTTTAACGGGTTTTAACACTTTTGAAAAGTCACATCCACTTTTTTCTTTTGAACAGAATAAAGAGTACAACCGCGATCACGGCCATGACAATAAGTAAAATATGGTATCCATTTTCGTGGTGAAGTTCGGGAATATTATCGAAATTCATTCCGTAGAGACCTGCGAGAAATGTGATGGGAATAAAGATTACTGAAATAAGCGTTAGCAGTTGCATTACTTGGTTCATTTTAAAGCTTACTTCGGAAATAAAGAGGTCCTGTAAGCCGTTTAAAATGTCGCGATATGATTCTACCGCATCAACCACTTGAACGGTGTGTTCGTAAAGATCTCGAATATACATTTGGCTGTCTTCTTGAACAAATGGGCTATCGCTCTTTGAAAAATGCCCAACCGCCTCACGTAGCGGTGCAACCGATTTCCGNAGTNCCAACAGTTCTTTTTTTAACGTATGAATGGTGCTTTTGTCCTTTATGTCAAGCTCGTCCATCATTTTTTCTTCGAGATCTTCGATGACAATTTCCATTTCCTCTAGGGCAACGTAATAGTCGTCAACAATGCTATCGGCGAGCGCATAGGCCAGATAATCTGAACCCCGTTGTCTAATTCTTCCGCTCGAAGAGGTAAGTCGCTTTCTCACCGAAGCAAATAGATCGCTTTCGGTTTCTTGGAAGCTTATGAGGAATCCGTCGTAAAAATACATGGCAACGTGTTCTTTACGAACTTCCAGTGCTTCTCTGTCGAACGAAATGGCGCGGAGTGATAGAAAATTTCCGTCGGTATACTCATCAAAGGTGGGTCTTTGATTGATATCGATAGTGTCTTCCAGTACCAATGGATGAATATTAAATGCTTTTCCGAAGACTTCAATAAGCTCGGTATCGTGCATTCCGCGGATATCATACCAATCAACCTTATCTTTTGGCGAGACGGGCAAATGAATTTCTTTGTGGCTATCGATTTCAGTTTCTTCTAGCGTATCACCATTGTATTTCATGTAATGAATAAGAACCTTGTCAACTTTCTGGTTTCCTGTAAAAACAATAGTTCCGGGGGCTAAACCTGTTTTTTTATTACGTTTTGCCAAAGGTTTTTTTGATGTTTTCTTTCTACGCATGGAAGGGATTAAATTTTCTAATAGTATCTAAATGTAATAATTGCTGCATAAGGCAGCAATTTATTAAGAAGGATTTATCGATTTTCAATAGGAACGCTTTCGGTCAAAAGGAGCCAACGATAGCCTTTTGAGTCGGTTTCATCAATATTAAAGACAGAGTAATGTCGCTGTAATCTATTGGGGTTTTCGGGATCGATCCAGATGGGACGCACTACGTCTTTCATATTACTCTTGTGAATGGCAAAACCATTAGTAACGAGCTTCCAGGTGTTATTTTGAAGGATATATAAAAAGTATTTGTTGAAATTTGGATCCTTCAATTTCGTTGTGATCAGTAGGAGGTCTCGATCAAAGGTAGGTAAGGTAAGATCTAACACTGTTGCGCCGTATGCGTCTGCTAAGACGATATTAGGAAGCTGGCTGTTTTCAAAACTGACGGTGGTTTTTGACCCTCTAACTTTTGAAACATGCGCGTAAAAAGGTCTGCTATCGCCTTTAAAATTTCCGTAAACGGTACCCTTAGGCGCTTTGGGCGCTGGTGATTGAATGACGGGCGAATCGTTATTCATCTCTATTTCGGTGGTTGGGGCTTCACCAATAATGGTGCGTGGTTTTTCTGAAGAACTTCCGCAGCCTTTCAGAAAAAAAAGAATACATACTATGGCAATGATCCGCATTAAATCTTAAACGTTATCACGGGCATGTTGGCGTGGTTTACAAGGTCTTCACTGATGCTGCCATTAAAAAAATGCGAAATACCTTTGCGTCCGTGGGTGCTCATACCTACGAGGTCTGCACCTGTATCTTTGGCAAATTGTAAAATTCCTTTTTCAACACTGGTTTCGTTATAAATGTTTAATGAATAATTTTCAACGCCCATTCCGCGAATAAATTGATTCATAATATCTTTCGCTTGTGATGTTGTTTTAAAGTCGTTTGGCGTATTCACAAACAATAAATGCATTTTGGCGCCAATATCTTTGGCAAATTTTTGAGCATCATCAAAAGGTTTTCTGCATTCTTCGGAAAAATCTGTGGCAAAAACGAAATCATTTACCTCAAAATTTTGATGCGGATTTTTGATCACAAGCACAGGAATTTTGGAGGTGCGAACTACTTTTTCGGTGTTACTTCCAATAAACATTTCTTTAAACCCACTAGCTCCGTGTGATCCCATCACAATAAGGTCAATATTGTCTTTTTCTACAGATTCGGCAATGTCGTTGTAGATTTCGGCGTGACCAATGGCTTGATGTAGTTCAATATCAGCTAGGTATGGTTTTTGTAGAAGTTCTTCAAACTGTTTTTCTGCTAATTTTATAAAGAACAGGGATTCTGGAAGNGCCCCGCTATTAATGTTGGCAAGGTGTGTAGACATTTCCATGGAGTGCAAAAGATAGATGACACCCTTGTTTTTTTGAGCAATTTGAACGGCTACTTTCAAGGCGTTTTCAGCTTGTGGCGAAAAATCTGTGGGAACGAGTATTTTTTTCATGTAAGGGAATTTTAAGGTTCGCTTTTCTAGTAGGAAATTACAAAAATTAATGGTGGCAGAAGCATTTTTATAATTTTAAAAAATATAGTATATTTGCACCGAAATTGATTCGTAATTAGTTGAGGGGACAAAAAAGTCCCCTCTTTTTATAGCCAAAAATGATGCGAGAGCGCGTAGTAGAGTTGTTAAACCAGGCTTTGGATAATAATCCGTCACTTTTCTTAATAGATTTAGATATTACAGAGAATAATCAAATTCGTGTCATTATTGATGGGGATGAAGGTGTAACAGTGTCAGATTGTATTTCTGTGAGTCGTGAAATTGAACATAACTTAGATGAAGAACTTGATTTTTCTTTGGAAGTGATGTCGGCTGGCGTGTCTGAACCTTTAAAAGAGGTTCGACAGTATAAAAAGAACTTAGGACGAACATTAAAAATTAAAACAAAAGCAGGGGAAACGTTTGAAGGAAAAGTAACAGCCGTGGAAGATGAAGCGGTAACTTTATTTTGGAAAGCGCGTGAGCCAAAACCGATAGGAAAAGGGAAAGTGACCGTTGAAAAAGAGGCGGTAGTGGCTTACAAAGATATTGTTGAAGCAAAAGTTATGGTAACATTTAATTAAGAATGACATGGAAAATTTAGCGTTAATTGATTCATTTTCTGAATTTAAAGATGATAAGCTGATAGACAGAGTAACGCTTATGGCGATACTTGAAGAGGTTTTTAGAAACGCTTTAAAGAAGAAGTTTGGAAGTGACGATAACTTCGATATTATTATAAACCCAGATAAAGGGGATTTAGAGATTTGGAGAAATCGTGTCGTTGTGGCAGATGGAGAAGTGGAAGATCCAAATGAGGAAATATCACTTAGTGCAGCACGTAAGATTGAGGATGATTTTGAGGTTGGTGAAGATGTTTCAGAAGAAGTGAAGTTGATCGATTTAGGAAGACGTTCTATTTTAGCGCTTCGTCAAAATTTGATCTCAAAAATTCACGAACACGATAATACCAATATATACAAGCAGTTTAAAGAACTTGAAGGAGAGATTTATACAGCTGAAGTACATCATATTCGCCATCGTGCGGTTATTTTGTTGGATGATGAAGGTAATGAGATTATCCTTCCGAAGGACAAACAAATTCCTTCAGATTTCTTCCGTAAGGGAGATAATGTACGTGGTATTATTGAGAGTGTAGAATTAAAAGGAAATAAGCCATCAATATTGATGTCTAGAGCGAATCCAATTTTCTTAGAAAAGTTGTTTGAGCAAGAAATTCCAGAAGTTTTTGACGGTTTGATCACTGTTAAGAAGGTAGTTCGTATTCCAGGAGAAAAGGCAAAAGTTGCTGTAGATTCTTATGATGATCGTATTGATCCTGTTGGTGCCTGTGTAGGTATGAAAGGGTCTCGTATTCACGGAATTGTACGTGAATTAGGAAATGAAAATATTGATGTAATTAATTATACAAATAACTTGCAGCTTTATATCACCCGTGCTTTAAGTCCGGCAAAGGTAACTTCGATCAAGATCAATGAAGAGACGAAGCGTGCTGAAGTAATTTTACGTCCGGAAGAGGTGAGTAAGGCGATTGGTCGTGGTGGTCATAATATTCGTTTGGCTGGTCAATTAACAGGTTATGAAATTGATGTGCTTCGAGAAGGAGCTGAAGAAGATGTTGAATTGAGTGAATTCTCTGATGAAATCGAAGGATGGATCATTGATGAATTCAAGCGTATTGGTTTAGATACGGCGAAAAGTGTGTTGGAACACGATCTATCAGATTTGGTAAAAAGAACCGATTTGGAAGAAGAAACCATCACAGAAGTTATCAATATTTTAAAAGAAGAATTTGAAGAGTAGGCTCAAGATACCTACTTTTACATATATTATTTAGAGAAAAACAGGAAAAGCATTTATGGCTGAAGTAAAATCAATAAGGCTTAACAAAGTACTCCGCGAATTCAATATATCGCTGGATCGGGCCGTGGAATTTTTAAGTTCCCACGGTTATGAAGTGGATGCACGTCCTACTACAAAGATATCCAACGATGAATATCAGGTGCTTTTTGACGAGTTTCAAACCGATAAAAGCAAGAAGGTACAGTCTAAGGAAGTAGGCGAAGAAAAGCGTAAAGAGAAAGAAGAATTACGTCTGGAACGCGAGCGTGAATTAGAGGAAAAGCAACAAAAAGAAGCTTCAAGAGTCATAAAAGCCGAAGCTAAACTTAACGGTCCAAAAAAGGTGGGGCAAATCGATCTCAATGCCGATAAGAAGAAAGCTGAGCCGAAAGCTGAAGAGCCAAAGCCAACCGTTAAAGAAGTTGTTAAGGAGGCTCCTAAAAAGGAAGTTGCTAAAGCAGAAGTTCCTGCCAAGGAAGCTCCCAAAGTTGAAGTTTCGAAACCTGAAGTTCCTGCCAAGGTAGAAGCGAAAAAGGAAGAAGTTGCTCCTGCGAAAGTGGAAGTAAAGAAAAAAGAAGCTGCTCCTGCTGAAAATAAAACCGATGCGGTAAAAGACATACCGGCAAAAGCAGAAACAACAACCCCACCACCGGCTGTAGCAACAGAAAATACGAATACGGTTGTTGAAACGAATTATCAAAAACTGGACGGTCCTAACTTTACAGGTAAAAAAATTGACCTTTCTCAATTTAAAAAACCAGAAAAGAAGAAGACAGAGAAAAAACCAGGGGATGAGAAGAAAGGGCGTAGACGCCGAATAAGTAAAGAGGCGCCAAGATCTTCAGGCGCTAGTCGCGATCAACGTGGTCCAGCTCGCAAAGGAACCGGACGCACTAATGTGCCAAAAGAAGAACCGAGCGAAGAAGAAGTACAAAAACAAGTACGCGAAACCTTAGAAAAACTTCAAGGAAAGTCTTCTAAAGGTAAGGGTGCGAAGTATCGTAGAGAAAAACGAGATAGTCACCGTCAAAAAACGGAGGAAGATCTTGCACAACAAGAAGTTGATAGTAAGCTGTTAAAACTAACCGAATTTGTTACGGTTAGTGAAGTAGCTACCATGATGGATGTTCCGGTAACTAATATTATTTCGGCATGTATGTCGTTAGGAATGATGGTAACCATGAATCAGCGTTTAGATGCTGAAACATTATCTATCGTTGCCGATGAGTTTGGTTATGAAGTAGAATTTATCACGGCAGATATTGAAGAAGCGATTCAGGAAGATATAGATGCGCCAGAAGATCTAAAAGATCGTGCACCTATTGTAACAGTAATGGGTCACGTTGACCACGGTAAAACATCATTACTGGATTATATTCGTCAAGAGAATGTGATCGCAGGAGAATCTGGAGGAATTACACAGCATATTGGAGCTTATGGAGTTACGTTGGAAAACGGACAAAAAATAGCGTTTCTTGATACACCAGGTCACGAGGCGTTTACCGCCATGCGTGCCAGAGGTGCTCAAGTAACCGATTTAGCAATTATTGTAGTGGCTGCAGATGATAGCATCATGCCACAGACAAAGGAGGCGATCAGTCATGCGCAAGCTGCTGGTGTGCCAATTGTGTTTGCAATAAATAAAATAGATAAGCCTGATGCAAATCCTGAAAAGATTAAAGAAGGATTAGCACAGATGAACTTGTTGGTTGAAGATTGGGGTGGAAAGATCCAGTCACATGATATTTCAGCAAAAACAGGTGAAGGTGTTAAAGAATTATTAGAGAAAGTATTACTCGAAGCTGAGTTATTGGAATTGAAAGCAAATCCAGATAAACCAGCTAGTGGTACTGTTGTGGAAGCGTTCTTGGATAAAGGGCGAGGCTATGTTTCAACTATTTTAGTGCAAGCGGGAACACTTCGTATTGGAGATTACGTTCTGGCTGGACAGAATAGCGGAAAAGTAAAAGCCATGCACGATGAACGAGGGAAAAAGATCAAAGCAGCAGGTCCTTCGACACCTGTATCGATTCTCGGTTTAGACGGTGCGCCACAGGCGGGAGATAAATTTAACGTGTTCGAAGATGAGCGCGAAGCGAAAGATATTGCGAGTCGTCGTACACAATTACAACGNGAACAATCGGTTAGAACGCAACGTCATATTACACTTGATGAGATCGGACGACGAATTGCACTTGGAGACTTTAAGGAATTGAATATTATTCTGAAAGGGGATGTGGATGGTTCTGTTGAAGCATTGACAGATTCGTTCCAAAAACTTTCTACGGAAGAAATTCAAGTGAATATTATTCATAAAGCGGTTGGTCCTATTACTGAAAGTGATGTATTGCTAGCCTCAGCTTCCGATGCGATCATTATAGGTTTCAACGTGAGACCGATGGGGAATGCACGTCAAATTGCTGATAAGGAAGAAATCGATATCCGTACTTATTCAATCATATACGATGCAATCAATGACTTGAAAGACGCGATGGAAGGCATGTTGTCTCCAGAGATGAAAGAAGAGATCACAGGTACTGCGGAAATTCGTGAGACCTTTAAAATCTCGAAAGTTGGTACCATTGCAGGTTGTATGGTCTTGACTGGAAAAATTCTACGCAGCGCTGGAATTAGATTGATTCGCGAAGGTGTTGTTGTCTATACAGGTGAACTTGATTCGTTAAAACGATTTAAGGATGATGTAAAAGAAGTAGCTAAAGGATATGATTGTGGTATTCAGATCAAGAACTACAATGATATTTACGAAGGCGATATTATTGAAGCCTTCCAAGAAGTAGCTGTGAAGAAAAAGCTGAAATAAATTTTCAGTGAATTAATAAAGTAGATTATCTACGTATAGAAAAAGCCCGAACTCCATAATGGAATTCGGGCTTTTATATTTTGTTTACTGTTCGCTACTTCTTTCGTTCTGGCTTCAAAATAAAGGCAGAACCAAAGTTGCGTTGTACTTCCAATAAAGCACGATCTGCTTCCAAACGCGTGCTGAAGTTTCCTACCCAAACTTTATAGTTAGGAGTTTCGTATTCAATAGATGCAGGCCAGCTTCCGTAGAGGCCACGATACTTTCTAATAATGCTATTCGCTTGGTTTAATTCACCATAATACAATTGAATGGTATATCCATCTGTGAGTTTGTTTTCTTTCTCAAGTGCCATTTTAAGATTGAGCAATTTTGTGATTTTGCTATCTTGGTTTACAGTAACGGTGCCTTGCTGCGCGAAAGTTATTTCCGAAGAAAAATTCAGTAAAATACTGAAAATTAATATTTTAAATGTATGTTCGATCTTCATTGTAATGTTATTGAGGTGCAAATGTAAATCTTATAAACTTTATTCGAGGTAATTTTATTATTTAGAATAGTTATAAATTAACAGTTAACACTTTATTTAGATTTTTCAAATCGACTTTAAACCGTACTTTTGTGCCGTTATTTGTGGCTCGTAAAGACGTGTTAATCGTATTAGAAATAATAACCAATTACGTGCCAAACTATTGACAATAATTAACCATTACTATGCAAAAGGTGAAGTTAAAAAATCTACTCTCAAATTTGTCACTTGTCTTGTTAGCTTGTATGCTGACAATTTCTACCGCCAGTATTGCGCAAGATGCGNCTGTACTAACGGCCGAAACTGAGGCAGCTGCTCCAGCGCCTGGTGTAGGTGACGCGCAAGCCGGTGAGTCTTTATTTAAGGCGAATTGTGCAGCATGTCATAAATTGTATAAAAAAGCTGTTGGGCCTGCTCTTTTTGAAGTTGGCGACAAGTACGAAAAGGAGTGGTTGTACAAATGGATCGCAAATAGCGCCGAGATGGTTAAGTCTGGTGACGCTAAAGCGGTAAAGATCTTTGAGGAGTACAATGGTTCTCCAATGACGGCCTTTCCACAGTTGTCTACTACAGATATCGATAATATCATTGCTTACACATATACTGAAAAAACCGTTCCGCCTCCTCCAACAGGTGGAACTGATACGGCGAACAATACTACTGGCGGCGGTGTTTCTAATAATTTAATTCTTGGTGCGCTCGCANTGGTTTTCTTGTTGTTGGTGGTAATGTTGTTCTTAGTGACTAAAACATTAAACCGTATTGCAGACGCAAATGGAGTTACTTATGAAGAAGAAGAAAAGCGTACGCCAATTTGGAAGGCTTTTGCTGAGAACCAGTTCTTGGTTTTAGTCTCTTCTGTGTTCTTATTGCTGGCTTCTGCCTACTTTATGTATGGCTATTTTATGCAGGTCGGTGTTGATCANGGCTATGCNCCAGTGCAGCCAATTCATTATTCTCACAGGATTCACGCGGGAGACAATCAGATCGATTGTAACTACTGTCACTCTTCGGCAAGAAAAAGTAAGCACTCTGGGATTCCTTCTTTAAATGTTTGTATGAACTGTCATAAAAACATTGGAGAAGTAGCCGCCGAAGTNCAAGCTGAAGGTATGGCTGAATACGGGGTTGATTACAACAAAGAAATTTTAAAATTATACGATGCTGTTGGTTGGAATGCCGATGAGCAGAAGTATACAGGAGAAACGAAACCTGTCAAATGGGTTCGTATTCATAACCTTCCTGATTTCGCATATTTCAATCACTCACAACACGTTACGGTTGCTGGTGTTGAGTGTCAAACCTGTCACGGACCGGTAGAGGAAATGGAGATCATGTCTCAATACTCTNCATTGACAATGGGTTGGTGTATCAATTGCCACAGAGAGACAAATGTAAATATTGAAGGTAACGAGTACTACGAAAAAATTCATGAAGCACTTTCCAAAAAATACGGTGTAGACAAGCTAACGGCTGCACAAATGGGTGGATTGGAATGTGGAAAGTGTCACTATTAAAATTAAAGCATTAAAAATTGAACGATTAACGTATAGATCTTTTAATTTTTGAATCAATAAATAACAACTGTAAATGGCATCAAACAAGAAATACTGGAAAAGTGTTGAAGAGCTAGACGAAAATAGCTCTATTGTTAAGACGCTTCAGGAAAATGAATTTGTGGAATCGATTCCAACAGATGATTTTTTGGGGGACAAAGAAACGCTTGAGGCTTCTTCTACCACGCGTCGTGATTTCTTAAAATATGTTGGGTTTACCACAGCGGCGGCTTCATTGGCTGCTTGTGAGGGTCCAGTGATCAAATCGATTCCTTATGTAGTTGCTCCAGACGAGATCGTTCCTGGTGTAGCTAACTACTATGCTACAAGTATTGCAGATGGTTTTGATTTTGCAAATATATTGGTAAAAACACGTGAAGGGCGTCCTATTAAAATAGAGCGTAATGACCTTTCAGAACACAATAGTGGTGTTAATGCGCGTGCGCAAGCTTCTGTATTGTCTTTATATGATACCAACAGGCTTCAAAGTCCGATGGTGAGTGGAAAGGATGTAACTTGGAAAGAGTTTGACACCGAAGTTGCTAAGAAAATGAACGAAATGTCTGGTAAAGACGTCGTTTTATTAACGCAAACTTTTGCGAGTCCATCGACTGCTAAACTGATAGCAGCCTTTACAGCCTTACATCCTAATGTGCGTCATGTAGTATACGATACAGTATCTTCATCGGCTGCATTGGATGCTTTTCAAAATAANTATGGTGTTCGCGCCATGGCTGATTATGATTTTTCTAAAGCTGAAGTAATTGTTTCTGTTGGTGCCGATTTTATTGGTGACTGGCAAGGAGGTGGTTATTCAGGTGGATATGCGAAAGGACGTGTTCCGAAGAATGGAAAAATGTCACGTCATATTCAGTTTGAAGCAAATATGACACTTTCTGGTGCTAATGCTGATAAGCGCGTGCCTGTAAAACCATCAGAGCAGATGGCAATTCTTCGTGCCTTAACGGGTGGAAGTACTTCAGGTTTACCAANTCATGTTGCTACAGCTGTTAGTAACGCGAAAAAACAATTAGATGCTGCAGGAAGCAAAGGGGTTCTAATCACAGGACTTCCTGATGTTAATGCGCAAACAATGGCTCTTAATTATAATGCAAATAGCGTTGTAATGGATGTTGCGAAACCTCGAATGATACGTCAAGGAAGTAATTCCGAAGTACAAAAAGTACTTAATGATGTTATTAGTGGTAGCGTAAAAGGTATGATTACAGTAGGTGTTGACCCTGTGTATTCGTTCCCAAATAATAAAGCATTTTCTGAAGCCTA
>JGI24723J26617_10001551_pt1 | contig 20050 bp, 15 predicted proteins | sample Cruoilmetagenom6_FD_26617 | JGI IMG/M metagenome (IMG submission 26617)
ACAGTTGAAGCTGATAGCGACTATAAAAAACGCATGGTTGACAGAAAATTCAAAGCAGAAAAAAACACACCCGATGCTGTGTCCTCGGCTGCTTGTCACATTGCAANAACTCTNTCAGCCAAGGTTTTATGCTGTTTTTCCTGTTCCGGTGCCACCGCCTTAAGAGTCGCAAGGAATCGCATACCTACTGATGTCATTGCAGTTTCTCCGTCATTTAAATCATGCTGCCAACTGGCTGTCTCATGGGGTGTCAATCCCGTGTTGAACAATGATGCCACCAGTTCCGATGAAATGGTTGAGATCGCCAACAAGGTCATCTGTGAACAAAAAATGGCCAGGGCAGGTGATCAATTTGTGGTCACTGCCGGCGTTCCCTTTGGTTATTCAGGCACCACCAACTTAATTCGAGTAGAGACCCAAAATTAAGTGACTGCCACACCGAGTTATCATTGACCAACCAATAATCGACTCAGAACAATGAATCACTGACAGGCAAACGATCAAACCTGCCTTTGACCATAATCGGTGTTTGAATGCCTTCAATGGCTTCACTGGTATAGGTATTGCGACAAGTTTCTAACTCGATAGTGAATGAGCCAGAACTGGACATGTCATCATTGATGACTCGCTTAATTTGACCCTTCGGCTCCTTTGCAGCTTTGCAACTGACAGGAACACGTTGTTTTTCATACTCATACATAAAAGCCAGATAGACATTATTATGAATCAGCTTGGTACTGGGTTGTTCAGTGTTTATTTTTTCATCTGCAAAACGACCAGATATTCTTAACTGATTACCATTGCCTTTAAATTCCCATAATTCATTTTGATAGTTATGTGCTTTCACTCGTTTGGCAGCCTCATCAAAACTTACCAAACCTTCAACTGTGACCTGAAAACTTCCTATCACGACATCATCGCTGACTTTTTGATCAGTTGCTCCTGAGTCACCACCACAAGCACTCAACGCACAAACTGCTACCAATAGTGTCTTTATCTTCAGGTTGTTCATCATTCTCGCTCCTGTTGTTCAATTTCTTGTATTTTGTTTTCAAGTAATTTTCTAAAATCAGCTTGGTCATTACCTAATTGATTTAAAGATGCCTGATACGCAGCCTTGGCCATAGTGAAATTATGCATGGCTTCATAGGCCCTGCCCTTGTCGTAATAGGCGCCTGCAGCTTGATTCGGTAAATTGGCAGCCAATTGATCGGTAATTATCAGCACAGCCATATATTGACTGTTTTTCATATAATGGCTGATCAGTTTTAAATAGACACTGAGTTCTGTTGTTTTTAAATTGACAGCTTGATTAAAATCTTTGATGCCCTGANTTAATTCACCCATNCCAAAGAAACTCAAACCTCTATGATGAAAATAATGAGGCTGTTGATTATCAAGCGCAATGGCCTGAGTAAATAATACAGAAGCTTCTACCAACAAGCCAGCCTGGTTTTTATCCATAGCTTGTTGATAGAGTTGCTCAGCCTCAAATACAAAATCTTTGGATTTGGCTCTTGAGTTTGCAACAGAAACACACAAACATAACCCCAATAACAAATACTTCATGGCTGCTGTATTAATTCAAAATCACTGAAAAAAATGATATCCAAGATTTCCAACTCGCCCACTTCATCTGCAGATAATTCAGTGTCATAAATCGTTATACGGGCAATACCTCCACTGGGGTTTTCGNTACCCGTTGATGTGTCATCTTTGAAAAAATACAAATTATTACTAAAACACAAGCTGGTTCCATTGGCGTCATCCATGAATTCCAGCTGCAATTCTCGATCCAAATATACTTTCACCTCGCCGCTGGGGGCGCGGGTCATCACTAATTGAAAATAAATGCCATCAACCAGAGAAGTATTAAGTGCTGTCTGGCCAACTACNTATTCAAGTTTACCTGCATTGTTATACAAACCGGCATCGCCAAGTCCCTCCCTAAAATCTATTAATTTTTTATACCCAAATATGTCATCAAGGTAACCATGCAATACAATTGTAAATTCATCACAAAGGTTCCATTGACTCAAATCCAGACGTAAACCACTGCCCAGTTCAATCTCTATTGCATCAACTGAAAAACCATTTATCAGACCCATTTCANAATTGACCGGGCTACCCAGAAATTCAATGTCTGGTGCTTCTGCGATGTTTCCAGTTAGACTTCCAGTAAAAATATAATCTGCTTTTATTTCTGCGTGTGCGGTNATTTGAACACTCAAAATAAAGGCAGTAAAAAATAAGATGTAATTCTTCATTTGCTTTCCTTAAAAAATAAACCTGCTCAACCCTACGAAAGACAGAACAAAAGACTGTCAACTTTTATTAAATAAATCCAACTGCAATCAGTTTAATCAAACAAATGTTTATCCAAATAAAAAAATAAATGACAGTCAATTTCCAAGCAATGCGTAAAGGCTGATAATCAATTTATTAAAACAGAGGATTTATGAAGAACAAATATTTACTTATTATGCTGATTTTTACGTTTAACTACTCAGAAAAAAGTCAGGCAAATTTAGAATCAGGAGTGATGAACAGAGGTGGAGGAATCGCCACAGTTGGGAACGACAATGCATGCGATTTTAGAATTGGAAATACCAGAATACAAGATGCGTTAGATGATTTTAATGATTATACCGAGTTGCGTTTAGCTGACAACACAACTTATACAGAAAATATTGTTATAACAGATCGTACGATTACTATTCGCGGCGGTTTTGCCAATTGTACGGATGCTGCTAATAACATTCAGACCAGTAGTGCCAGAACTGTAATCAGCGGTGAACTTAACAGTAAAGCCACTGTANCGATAAGAACCATTGATGAAACGGTGGTTTCATTGGTTACTTTGGAAAATTTAGAAATCACAGAAGGCGGGGGACTGGAAGGTGAGCAAGAAGTCGGAGGCATTGGTGCATCTGATGCTAATTTGGTGTTGAGTTTAGAACGGGTCGATATCAAACAAAATGATGTGACCAATCAGGTCAGCGCAGGCGGCATTAATGTGTTTAACAATAATCCAAACAGCAGTTCAGGTGTGCTTATGAATGATGTGAAGATTTTGAACAACACAGGATCACAAGGAGGGGGTATTCACTGTTCTGGCCAGAACAACAGCATAACAATTGAAGGTATCAGTTCAATCGCTTTCAATGAAGCTCAAAACGGTGCTGGCTTATTCCTGGATAACGGTTGTACCTTGAACATGTATTCCGGTCAGGAGGTTGGGAATGTTGGCACTTTATTTGATGGTGTAACTTTAAACGAAGCCAGCGAGGATGGGGGCGGTTTGTATGTGAGTGGTGGTGCCAAAGCACATTTTTTAGGCAGCAAAGTCTGTGTGAACTCTGTTTCTGGCCAGTGTCTGATTTATGCAGGGAGTAACTCCACTGTTGCCAACATCAGTTCCAACACCGCTGGAAATAATGGCGGTGGTGTATTTATAACAGATAACGGATCGGAAGTGATTGTTGACACCGGAGCCCTTGTTGCCAATACAGCAATGAGTAATGGTGGTGGTGTATATGCCAAAGATGAGGCTCACTTTGTGATGCAATGGCAAGATGATGATGCATTCGAGATTCAGCGGAATTGTGCATTACAAGGAAAGTGCAGCTTAATCAATGGTAATTCGGCTGAAACCTTTGGAGGTGCAGTGATTGCTGTTACTGGAGCCAAAGCAGAGATATACCGTACTGTTATAGAAAAAAACAATGCAGCGTCAGGTTCAGTGGCTTATGTTTCTGGTGAGGACACTGTGTTACAAATTGATGGTGCAGTAATAATTGACAATGGCAGCAGTGATGGCAGTGATAATTTTCTATTCAGAACATTCAATGGAGTAAATTCAACCATAGGGTTACAAATCAGGAATACCACGATTGCTGATAACCGGTTCTTCGAAGAGCTTTTTGGCAATCAGAATTCAGCAATCAATATACAAGGGTCAATCATCAGTGAACCTGGTGTTTCTAATCTTTATGAATCACTGGGTGGAAATGCAACATTTATTTGTGTGGTAGTGAATGAAGCTGGCAGCTTATCCGGTGCCAATTTTACACAACAAATCGTTGAAGAAGACCCTCAATTTATTGATCGAGCCAATGGCGATTATCATTTGAATGCAGCTGTTTCACCTGCAGTTGATTTATGTTCGATCAGTGATAATTCTTTAGATTTCGACATTGATTTAGAGTTGAGAGGATTTGACGACCCTTTAACCTCCAACGTGAATGGGGTATATGATGCCGGTGCCGATGAAACTTATAGTTCGGATATAATTTTTAAAGATGGTTTTGAATAATTTTTTAAACTCAGACACATGGACGTGTCTGAAGTTTTCTAAACCCATGAAAACGATTTACTTCAATTGCGCATAAAGCCAGGCACGGGCTTTTTTCCAATCTCGATAAATGGTGCTTTCAGATACATCCAAAATATCAGCAATTTGAGAAAAGCCATAACCAGCAAAAAAATGTAGCTCCACAATGTGAGCCAAATTTTCATCCATCAATTTAAGCTCATCAAGCGCCTTATCAATGGCTACCAATTCCAACGCTGTGGTACCAGGCTTTTCCATCAATGTGATGGTGAATTCATCATCCCAATCGATCACTTGTGCTTGTCGTTTGGCAGTTAATTTAGCCCGTGCTGCATCAATCAAAATCTGGCGCATGGCTTGAGCTGCCAAGCGATAAAAATGCTGTCTTCCCTGCACATTCAACTGTCCATTCTTTTTTATTTTCAGGTAAACATCATGAACCAATGCGGTGGTATTAAGGGTTTGACCTGAGTGGTGATTAGATTTGACTTTTCGAGCCAGGTGTTTAAGTTGCTGATATATAATCGGCAAAATTTGTTCCCAAGCACCTGAGTCTAGTTCTTGCTGATTAAGGAATCGGGTGATGTCAGCGTCTGTATCCAATTTCATTATTTTGATTAAGTGAAGAAGCCATGATACCAATGATTTTGTGGCAATAACAACATAAGCTTTGAAATGGCTAACTTAAGTGCTTCGCTATCAAACGTATGACCAAGCTCTTTTTGTAATTGTAAAATACCCGCAGCAATCATCCAGTAATTCCATTCTTGTTTGAATGTGATTCCTTCAAGAGTTCTCATGGCTTGTTGTAAATCAGACAATGCTTGAGTGTGTTGACCCAATGACCAATGGTAAACTCCTTTAACCATCAATGTATTGACATACCTTCTTTTGATGTCATTGGAGTCATTTAACAAAGCAGTCATGTTTGCGACTAACGAATCCACAGAATAATTTAATTCATCAAGACGATCTGACTTAATTAACAAATCCAACCAATATGTCTTTAGCGTCAACATCAAAATATGATCTGCAGCAAACCTTGTTTCAAAATACGCCATGGCCTCAGACAATAATTCTGATGCCTGTTCATACTGAGCCAATTCCAACAATGCCCTGGATTGAATCACTTTGGCCGCCATCATTGAGAACCCTTGACCTAAATTATCCTCTTCAATGATTTGTATGGCTTCATTGATTAATTGATTGGTTTTTGAAAACTCGCCCAAATAGTAATAAGCATCCGCATGATTGATGAGCTGATTGTGATTTTTCCTGCCATATAGTTCTATGTGCTCCTGATGAATAACGTCATATAAAGTAACGGCTTCTTGATATTTTCCAGCCACTTTATTTTGAATGGCTATCGAATTTTTTGTGGCAATTAAATCGGGATGTATGCCCTCATAAGCTGCTTCAAAAAATGTAAGCGCTTCTTTTAAATAAACTTCTGATTTTTCTGGCGGGAGTTGATATTGTAACAACAAGTACTGGTAATACCTGATTTGACCCATGTTCTGATGGTCGTTATTTTGGCTGGCCAATTCTTCGGCTTTAGTGAGATACCACAAAGCCTGTTCAACATCATCAAAACTGCGATAAAACTCAGCAAAATTCACAAAAACCTGTGCCAGTAAACTGCTGTCAATTTGATATGATTCTACCCTCTCATAAGCATTTTTCAATTGTTTAAGGGCAGCTTCATATTTATTTTGATGCCGGTAAGCAATGGCGATACTGAGGTGACGCGATAAGTAATCTTCCGCATGCTCAGCTAAATTAGTTTCATAATATGCCAATGCTTGTTGATTGTATTTTATTTTTAAATCATGGGCAGACAACTCACCATAAACTTCAGCCACTTGTCCGGCAATATCGGCTTTTAATTTAGGGTCGCTGATGGCATTCAGCTCAAATTTTTCACTGTTTCGCTCAAACATTTCCTGAACTGTGATTTGTGTATTACCACCAGCTATGGGTGATGCTGTTTTCATCATGGTTTTAAAGAAATTAAGCATCTGTTGGCTTTTTTGTGACTCTGTTTGTGCCTGTTTTTTGGCAATTTCAGCCTTTTTTCTTTGTGAGTCTGAATAAAGTAAACCACCAGTCAGTGAAACCAGTAACAACAAAGCCATCAAGCTTGACCAAGTGTTTCGTTTAAAAAACATTCTAGAACGATAAATCAATCCATCACCAAGTGCCTTGATGGGTAAGTGTTGTTGATACCGCTTAATATCATTGATTAACTCATGCACTGAATGATAACGCCGATAGGGATCCGGATGCATGGCTTGATTGATGATGGTATCCAAAGCACCTTTAACTTTGTTTGCCTGCTCCCGATTATTTTGCACCATCACTTGGCTGGCATATACAGTTTTAGGTTGGATGATGCTTTGAACTTTCTCTGCCACAGAAACACCATCACCAATAAAACGTTTCTGTCCTGTAAACAATTCAAACAACAACACACCTAGAGCATATATATCTGTCGCCGTTGTACACAAATCACCATTCATTTGTTCAGGAGCTGCATAATCAGGTGTGAACACTTGAGTTTGAGTCATTTGACCTTCTTGCATATCAATCAACTTGGCAATACCAAAATCCAATAATTTGGCCTGATTGTGATGATCAATCATGATGTTTGCAGGCTTTAAATCTCGATGGATAATCAGGTTGTTGTGAGCATAAGCCACTGCTTCACAAACTTGTAAAAACAGCTGCAAAATTGCCTCAACACTTAACTTATTGTGATTAACATACTGATTAATGGGCTCACCATCAACCCATTCAGTGGCGATGTAAGGCACTTGATCAATCACCCCAGCATCAAACAAAACCGCAATATTGTGGTGTTTTAGTTTACCTAAAATTGCTTTTTCATTGTCAAACCGCCGAGCTAAATCCTTGTTCAACAACTCCCGTCTAATCAGTTTTAATGCCACAAAAACTTCTATGTCTGATATTTTACTGCACGCTTTATAGATTCGACCCATACCGCCCACAGCAATTTTTTTGATGATGCGAAAGTGCCCAAAGACCTGAGTATCACTGAGGTCGAGTTTTTCATTGACATCGATAATAGGTTGNGAGCTCATGAATCCATCATCTGCTTCTGACANAATCATGCGATCCAGCAAAATCTTTAACTTCTCATTACCAGCAGTAAATTTCTCGATAAATAATGAACGTTCCACATCATCCATAGTCAATGACTGTTCATACAAATCGCTGGCCTGTTGCCACAATGTCATATTGTTTGAAAAATTCACAAAATTGCCACCTATTCCAGTGTTAATATATTAGACCTTAACCCTACGAATTTATTATACTTTAACTGTCACTTTAAAATATTATAACCATGACCAAACAACAAACCATACCCACAAGACAACTGAATCAAAGCAGCGCTGAGACCATTCAGCAAATTATTCAAGTGGTAGGACAAAAAATATTAGACAAGCAAGATGCCATAGAACTTGTGGTCGCAACATTGATTGCCGGCGGTCATGTTTTACTTGAGGATTTGCCTGGACTTGGTAAAACCACATTGGCAACCAGTATTGCACAGGTGTTTGGCATGGATTACAACCGCATTCAACTCACATCGGACATGATGCCCAGTGACGTGCTAGGCGTCAGTATTTATGACGCACCTAGCCAATCATTTAGTTACCACAAAGGGCCAATATTCACTCAGTTTTTATTGGCAGATGAGCTAAATCGTGCCACTCCAAAAACCCAAAGTGCTTTGCTTGAAGCAATGGCGGAAAATCAAGTCAGTATGGATGGACATACTTACCCTTTAGATGACATATTTTTTGTGATGGCCACCCAAAACCCAATTGATGAAGCAGGTACTTACGCTTTACCTCAATCGCAACTTGATCGCTTTCTGGTGAGCCTTTCTTTAGGGTACCCAAATCAACAAAGTGAAAGAAAATTGTACCAAACAGCTTATATTGAAGCGATGAAAAAGCCAGTACATGCCATCAGTAATCCTGAGCAATTGTTGGCATGGCAACAACAAGTTAAGACCATACATGCCAGTGATGAAGTCTTGGATTACTTACAAAATTTAGTCAACAAAACCAGAAAACACAGCAACATACAACATGGCTTGTCACCTCGAGCAGGACTCGGCTTGTTTAAATTATCACAGGCTTTTGCATTTATTGATTCCCGTGATTACATAACACCTGCCGACGTACAATCAGCTTTTTATCCTGTGTGCCGCCATCGTTTGCTGTCCCATGACAGTCATGCTATTGATAAAATAATTGAAAAAATACTCAATGATACGGTCATTATTTAAGCGTAAACTCAATCAGTTCTTTAATCGCAGAGGGCGTGAAACGCTACCATTGATTTTTGACTGGCGAAGAATTTATGTGCTGCCCAGCAAACCAGGCTTATTCTTTGCTGTGATTTGGTTCTTAATGATGTTAGCGGGCTTGAATTTTAATAACAACATGAGCTTAATGTTGGTGTTCCTGCTGTTTGGATTGGCTCAAGTTTTGTTATACCAATGTTTTTTCAACCTTAAAAATTTACGTCTTGAACAAATCAATGCAGAACCGACATTCTTGGGTAACAACATTCATCTTCAAATACAAGTTGGCTCTGATGACATCAAATGGCAAATACAAACTGAGAACAAGCTCAGTCATGACACTTGTAACATCACCAACCAAGTGGGTCAATTAAAGTTGATAATGGTCAGTAAAAAAAGAGGCTGGCAAGCGGTTGACAGGATCAAGTTATTAACCAGGTACCCCNTAGGTTTATTTACAGTTTGGGTCTACTGCACCCCCCATGCTACCGTGCTTGTTTATCCTAAACCCGAATCTCCTTGTCCCGATTTTCCAATGCATGGTGGCCAAGAAGGAGAAAAAAACACCCTCACAAAAGGTGAGGAACTCAGCGGCATCAGAACATATCGACAAGGTGACCCAATCAGAGACATTGCTTGGAAAAAATCCGCACAAAGTCACCAAACTTGGGTAAAAGAATTTCATCAAACTCAAGGTAAACACTTGTTATTTGATTACAGTCAAATGCAATCTGGGCACAATGAATTCAAGATATCACGTATAACNGCATGGGTTTTGGCAGCTGAACAACAACAGTTTGAATATCAAGTGATTTTACCTGGTTTCAACTCCGGAATGTCAAACGGAGATAAGCACAAACACCATTGTTTAAAAGCTTTGGCAGAATTTAATTCAGGAGGTGGGGCATAGCACGCATACGCTCACAAATAAGCACCAAACAATTGTTTTGGATCACTTTTGCTGTACTTTTGGCGGTGTTACCTCAGGTTTATCGCTTGCCAGTTTGGTTTGCCCCCATGACTGTGTTGGTAGTGACTTATCGGTTTTATGCTCAGATGCACCACATCAAAAAAACATACAACCTGATATTGATGTTATTTGCTGTCATGGCATTGCTGTTGATTGTGTACAGTCAAGGACTGGGCTTATCCAGAGAAATCAGTGTCAGTATTTTAATCACNATGACGGTACTGAAACTTCTTGAAACATATGCCATGCGAGATGCTTTACTGGTGGTNATGCTCTGTTATTTTGTTACCATGACTCGTTTTTTGTATTCTCAAGACCTGCTGTTGTTGTTTTATTTATTGTCCGCTGTGTTTGTCACTACTCACGCGCTGTCAATTCTCAATTTTGAAAAGTCCACACATTGGTTTGAACGCAGCCAACTCAAATCTACCGCCTCATCTTTGGCACTTGCTATTCCATTTGCAGTACTGTTTTTCTTGGTTTTTCCTCGATTGGGTTCACCAATTTGGGGTTCTCCCGATATCTTTGGAGAAGGGAAAACAGGTATTTCAGATACCATGAGTCCCGGCTCTATCATTGAACTTTTTATGGATGACTCACCCGCATTTCGTGTGACATTTAAAAACAAAACCATACCACCCAAAAACCAACTTTATTGGCGTGGCCCTGTGCTATGGAACTTTGATGGATCCACCTGGAGCCGCAAAAAACACAACAATTTACGTCAAAACATACGTCAATACCCTATTGAGGATGTCATTGAATACCAAATAGAATTAGAAAGTACCGGGCAAAATTACATGTTTGGTCTAGACTACATTGTTGCACCACCTACTCATGTTTTTTTGTTGCCAGACTCAATTTTATATGCACCCTCAAAGATTAACCAACTTAAACATTATGAACTTAAATCATTGTTGTTAGATCGTTTTCATCAAAACATTTCAAATAATGACAAACAGTTGTTGCTGGCATTTCCTGAAAACCAAAACCTCAAAACATTAAGAATGATGCAAAATTGGAAAGAGCAATCCAATAACCCCTTACAAATTGTAAGACGTACACTGGAATACTTTAACCAACAAGAATTTTATTATTCATATACGCCTCCACCTTTAGAGGGTGAAATTATCGATGAATTTCTTTTCGAGTCTAAACGTGGTTTTTGTGAACACTACGCCTCTACTTTTACGATTATGATGCGCATGGCAGGCATTCCTGCACGTGTAGTTACTGGCTACCAAGGTGGTGTAAACAATGGCAACTACCTGTTGGTTAAGCAATCAGATGCGCATGCTTGGTCAGAAGTTTATATTGAACAAGACAATGAAAAGTCTTATTGGTTAAGAGTAGATCCAACATCAATGGTAGCTCCAGAACGCGTTGAAAGTGGAGCAAGACAAATTATCAATGAAAAACGCAGCATAATTGACTACCAGTGGCTTATCAATTTTAAAGAATCAATGGATAAATACCGCTACCAGTGGAACCAATGGGTCAGAGATTTCAACGTCAGCAAACAACAAGCTTTATTCAAAGCCATTGGCATTGATCACCGGGATGGAAAAACATTGGCCCTTCTTATGATCAGTATCTTAATCATAACAGCCTCACTTATCATGTTGTCTTTGTGGTGGATGAGCCGTAAAAGATATCATTCACTACAAAGGGTTTACATTCAACTTACAAAGCTCTTTAAACACCAACCGGCTCTGTACAACCAACACACTAAAGGCATTGAATATTTTGCTCAACAGGTGACTCAACAGCACCCGGAAATCAAGACGCTAATGACTCATTTTGTGCAAACATATGTCAATATGAGATACAGTAAGCAACAACACAAACAACAATCTTTGCTTCATTTGACCCAAACTTTACATAAAATAAAAGCTCGATTACATATAAAATAAATGGATACTCATTTTTGTTCTGTAAGGTTAAAATTAAATCATGCAATATCAAATCAATCAAACCATTATCAGCCTATCAGAAGGTCATATAGAGTGCTCTGATAAAAACATATCCATAAACGACAAAACCGAACTTGCCATGGCTTTGTTTTTAAATTCAGAGAATGCCATCATAAGCAAAGACCACCTGTTGGAATCTGTTTGGATGGGCGTGATAGTAAGTGATGCTTCAATCTTTAAACAAGTTCAAATTCTCCGCTCATTATTTATTGAGATAGGATTACCTGAAGACACCATCGAAAATGTCTATGGTAAAGGTTATCGTTTGAAATATGCAGTTGAACAGGTGACTGAAGACAAGTCTGATAACCAAGCTCCAGCTTCTACTGTTAATAAGGATACAAAAAAGAATAACCGACCCATGCTTTATGGCATCATTTCTGTGGTTTTGATCACTGCTGTATCATTGTATTTTTGGTTTAATCAACAGCAGCCATTCGATAAACTCAAAAAAGAGCAGAAAACCTCAATCATCAAGCTTTCAAAAAACAATTGGCAAGATGGACTTGATAACATCAACAACTTGTTGGCCAATCCACAAACCACTTATTCCACCGCTGATTTGGCCTTTCTGTATCACCAAAAAGGCCAAGCTGAACAAAACCTGCAATTGATAGATGAAAGCCTGGTGTCTTTGAATCAATCGCTGGATTACTACCAATTACAAAACGACCAGGATGGGATGGGAGATGCACATTTATTATTGGCACGTCTTTATGATTATATTGATAACCCAGAAAAACAATTGAATCACATCAAAACCGCCACTGATCTATTTAAAGCTGTTGGTAATCACAGTGCTGAAATTGATGCATACCTTGAATTGGCCTATTTGGAAAAAAAATCAGGAAAAATGGATGCTTCTATCAAGACATATGAAACCGCTATCGAAAGAGCCAAAGCCGTTGAAGACAAAACCGGTGAAATGATAGCCATCAACAACTTGGCAGCAACTTATTTAATCATTAACAACACTGAGAAAGCCACTGAATTGGCAGAACAGGGGTTGGCCATCAACCTAACCTTGGACAATGGACAAAATATTGCCAATTCCTATAGCTTTTTAAGTCAACTGGCTTTACAAAATGGTGACACCAGCAAGGCATTTAAAATGATTGAACAGGCTTTGAAGTACCAGCTCCAAACTGAAAGTCACAAAAACCTGAGCCCTAAGTTGATGGGCTTGAATTACCTGTTGCTTGAAACCCACCAATATCAAGTCACCAATGAAATATTAAGTCTTACGGATGCTTATGCCAAGAGTCTTAACATCAAAGGAGGCTCTGCCATCATTGACTTATACCAAGGCATGCTGCTGGCTTACCAGAATGATTGGCAAGGGGCACAAACTGAATTAGCCAGCGCCTGGGAAACCGCTACCAAGAAAAATTTTAATTATAAAAAGCCTTTGACCATGTCTTTTCTCGCCGTCTCCTATGCACAAACCGCCAACCACTTAAAATCCATCGAATTGGCTAATCAAGTGCTTGCTGAAAAAAGGAAAAGTCCAAGAGAAGCCCAATTGGCTCATTTGGCTTTAGCAATCAGCTTTACCGCATTGGAGAACAACGAACTGAGCCAAAAATGGTCCAGCTTGGTTGCAGAAAACTCACGAATTGATTGGCCAGTTGAACATCTGATTTGGTTGCGCTTTAAATTATCAACACTTTCAAACAGTGAAATCATTGCCAGAAACCAATTACAACAACAAATCGCCGAAACAGAAAGCTATATCACAGCATTGGCACAAAACAACCAGATAGACTCAAACCTACTGGAACAAATCAAGACCCAGGTTTCTCAATTGATTGCACAAAAAAATGAATCATTGGGTTAAATTTTCAAGACATCTTTACCCATGAAAAACTGACAAGTTAACGCATAATAGAGATTATCACCTATAGACGCCTTATTTTTACTGATTACAGCGTTTACAGTTTTTTNTGTAGATGAAAGGGTGATGTGATTGTTATTGAAACAGTTGATACCACCTCCGGCATGAACNGCCTTATTGGCAAACACTTCTGAATCTATCAGATTAATCAGATTACTGTTACCACTGACAGCAATACCACCACCATCAATCATTGAATGATTGTGAAATATTTTTGAATTCAGAAGATTAAATTCAATCACATCGCCCATCAAATGAATACCACCACCTGAACCCAAAGATATATTTTGATANATCCAACTGTTGATAACCGTTAATGACTGGGCATTAATCACAGCTATACCACCTGCTTCTTTGGAATGACCACCTCTGATTTCAAAATTTTCCAAAGTAACAGATTGATTAGACTGGGCATTGATTGCTACCGCAACTGACTCTTGGTTACCTGATATGATGCTTCTTTGTTCACTCAATATACCGTTGTTGATATCTGTGCAATCATCATAACCACCAACTAAATGGGTCTGTGCATTTTTTACTTTAAGTGACTGGATAACAAAATCATTACTTAAGTATAATTTTTCATGTTTTTGCATGGCGTCGTATAACTGCTCAGGTTGGTAATGACAATTAAAGTCACTACCAACCGAAATCAGCTGCACATCACTGGAATCAGTACTGCTTAACAAAAACGAAAACCAAACCAACCAAAACCAGTTACTCAAAGCCATTGGTGAAAATCACATCATTGTTNTATTCAAATGCACCTGCATCATATGGACCGAGGAAATTATTCACCTGTGGGTCATCAAAACCTCGAGCATTCCCCATGATGTCGTTATAACTTGAACCTACAAATGTTTGCTCATCACACAAGTCAATGGCATCTGAATTTGAGCTCAATGAATAATCACCATTACCCACCAGGCCGGGATCACTTAACAAAACAGCACCTATGTTACCAGTCAGTGAATTTTCCTCAGACAGAAAAACACAATCGACTTCAATCAAATTATTGGTGTTTTGATTCTGGTCTAAGGTAGTCTGATGTTGNATGATGGAGTTATGAATGCTTAACCAGTGTTGTGAATCACTGTCAAGAAACACCACTGAATTAGACGTATTATCTGCTAAGGTGTTGTAGAAAAAATCCAGACCAGCAGCTTCGCCAACCATTCTCATTAAAGTTGTATCAGTGTCATCATTCCAATGTCTGTTATCAACAATCAGGTTACCTTCCAGACGCAAGTATGAGGCTGAATCGACATTAAATAAAGCAGCTAAATTGGCCTTGTTATTGCTTATATATGTTTGCGAAATATTGGCCACTGCTGCATCATAGATGTCTGCGGCACCACCTTTACCATCAGCTGCCATTAAAATATTGTGTGACAGACTTGAACAGCTCACATCATCCCAACAAGGGGTGTTTAGTCTGCTCAATTTAACCACCGCAAAATCATATACCGCAAATCCAGCACCGTATTCTTGTGCTACATTCAAATCAATACGAGCATTCACCCCTGTTAACTTCGTTCCTTGTCCCTCAAGGTAAATACCACCACCATCGCCATCAGCGATGTTAAAAATTACTGATGCTGGATGTTCATCATTACCTTCTAATTGCATGGTTGCACCATCTGATAAGTAAACCCCCCCACCAAAATCAGCCTCATTACTCCTGATACCAGTTGTTGATTGTAGTGCTGCCAGGGTATCGCCACTGTTGCTGGTGACATCACATTGCTCTGTCGCATAAATACCTCCACCAGCTAAGTCAGCAGAGTTATTATTGATTGAAGAGTCACCCAAAATTGAAACCGTAGCCTGATCTGTACAAAAAATACCACCACCGTATACATTGGCAATGTTGTTACGAATATTAACATCAGTCAATATCACGACAGCATCACTGCCTGACACCTGCAGACCGCCACCATCTATACCGACATTGTCATAAACTTCTGAATTGCTGAGCAGCAGAGAACTTTTACCCGAAACTTTAATCCCACCGACTTCACCAACGGTTAAATTTTCACCGCCAAAAATTTCAAACTGATCAATCACAACGATTGATTGAGCGGCTTGATTGGCATCAATATCAACAACAGTACCACCATTTAATCGCCGCCACTTTGTTTTGTTGTTGCCAATAACTCCATTTTCAGCATCAGCGCAAGTGTCATAACCACCGGTAAACCATTTAGCCTTGGTGATGGTAAAGACATCATCAAATGCAGATTCTGACGTTACCCGAACAAATGGATCTGCTGATAAATAGGCTTCCTCCAAATTGTCATAGTCGCAATCAACACCTTGGCCAACAGTTACAAACGCATGACTTTGTGCTGAAAATCCCATTACAACTACAATCCACCAAATATACATTGTATTAAATTGTTTCATTTCATTTTCCTCGCTTTAATAATTAAGCCCATTAAGCAATTCTAAAGTCTGAAAATCTTGAAAACATTCTGAAACAATCTGAATACGTACTGTAACAGTTGAGTAAATGACAAAGCATGAATAGATAAAATAGCCCATATAAACATAACAAGAAAACTTAATTTATATAGAACATATCGATGATGAGTTGATGAATCAAATGTGAGAGACAAACGAAAAGACAATATAACAACAAGCATTTAATACAGTTTTTATGACAGCTTTAATTATGCTGCTGAATTTGGAACCAGAACCGCTTTCAACAATCGATTTGAATTGATTACACTGGCAGGCTACACTCAGATTGATGAAATCGGTGATGGCTTTCTGGAATTGGGTGTCAAAGGACTGTTCAATTTTTCTGAAAAACAAGCCATTACCGCAGAAGTTAAAAGTTTAGATGGTAATATTGGTGCCGTGTTAGGATATAGATTTTCTTTCTGAAGGTAAAATAATCATGGCGTCAGATCATGCCTATATGATGGCGTGGTCACTTCAATTTGATGTTACTTAAACGTGATTGGTTGACAGTTAATTGCAACACATCGGGTCGTGAATAATGGCCAACGGAATCAAAATTTTGGCGCTCTTCATAAACTTTTTGATGTTCGATCTCTGCCGTATAAATGCCCTCTTCTCCCACTTGTGGCTCAATCAAAAATGTGCCATCTGGCGCACACAAACACGATCCCCCATCAGTTAAATAATCGCTTGGACAATTTTTTAATATAGCTTTTAAATGAGGCGTGCTTTCAGGGAAGTCTTGGGGTCGCATTAAAGCACCTACGGACATAACATAAGAACGACCTTCTTTAGCCATCATTGGCGTGATGTCATGTGTATTACGCACACTACCAGGCCAATTTGCCACATGTAAATCTTCACCTTGAGCATACAGTGCAGTTCGAGCTAAAGGCATCCAGTTCTCCCAACAATTCAAGCCACCCACTGTAAAAGCCCCCAAAGAATGAGTTACCAGTCCATGACCATCACCAGGTGACCAGGTTAATCGTTCCTCATAAGTTGGCTGAAGTTTTCTGTGTACTGATTGAATGACTCCTTGTTCATTAATATAAACGATTGCACAATACAAACTGTGCCCGCCACGGTCTATCGGTCTTTCAACTATACCTAAATAACAGGCCATTTTATGTTTTTTTAACGCGGCACAAATTCCATCTAAATCTCCCCTTTCAATTTGAACGGCTTGTTGACAATAGTGAGCATGAAATTGTTTTTGGTCTGATGCATTAAACCGCGCTCCCCCAGTAAGCTCAATCCAAAATGGGTATCCAGGTAATAACGCTTCACCTAAGGCCACCAATTGGCAACCCTTTGCACCGGCTTGATGAATATAATCTATAATTTTAGTTGTTGTTTTTGCACGATTTAACCAAACGGGTGCCATCTGTATCAAACCAACATTCAGCATTGAATTCATTGATATTTAGATTAATTTAAGCAAGCAATATCATAGCATAATGCACTGACATGATAGTTTTTCAACGCCTAATAACTTGAATCTGCTAAGATTAATGATTTCAAGAGGCAAACACAATCTATGAAAATATACCATCCAATATATCTCATCATTTTATTATTATCTTCTTTTTGCTCCCAAGCTGAAACCACAGTAATCTATGCAGGTCAATTGTTAACTGTTCCTGGAAAGGCTCCATTAGAAAAACAGACCTTATTTATTGAGAACGGTGTGATTACAAAAATTGAAAATGGCTATGTTGAATTTAAAAACAGCGAAGGCATGAAACTCATCCAGCTTAGGGATTCATTTGTGATGCCCGGTTTAATGGATATGCATGTGCATTTACAGGGTGAACTGGGACCAAATAATGATCGGGAAACTTTAAAAATGTCGGACCAGTTGATGGGCATGCGCACAGTACACTATGGCATGAAAACATTGTTGGCTGGGTTTACCACTGTCCGTGATGTCGGTTCAAACTCACAATACATGTATGCTTATCGTGATGCCATAGAAAAAGGTTGGATTGATGGTCCTCGTGTCATTGCCGCAGGTGGTGTCGGTATCACAGGTGGCCATGCTGACGTCAGTGGGATGAAACCAGATTTAATGGAATTTTATACCGACCGTTCCATTTGTGACGGNCCTTATGATTGTCGTCGAGCCACTCGTGATGCCATTAAATATGGTGCGGATTTGGTCAAAATAACATCAACAGGAGGTGTAATGACCGACCGCGCAACAGGCACAGGCCAACAAATGGAAATGGATGAATTAAAGGAAGTGGTTCTGGCTGCCAAACGCATGGGTAAAAAGGTGGCTTCTCATGCTCACCAAGAAGACGGCATCATCGCTGCTCTGGAAGCTGGCGTAGACAGTATTGAGCANGGTACATATACAGGTCCCAAAGCCATCAAGTTATTCAAAAAAACTGGTGCTTATTTAGTTCCCACATTATTAGCTGGCGCGACNGTGAAAAAAATGGCTGAGGAAACCGATATATTGCCACCGCCTGTTGCTGCCAAAGCCATTAAAGTAGGCACCGATATGCAAGGAAATTTCTCAAAAGCTTACAAAGCCGGAGTGAAAATTGCTTTTGGAACAGACAGCGCCATATCGAAGCATGGCACCAATGCAGATGAAGCCGTTTTAATGAGTGAAGCCGGCATGCCAAACGCTGAAGTCTTGGTCAGTGCCACAATCAATGCAGCCGACTTAATTGGCATGAGTGACCAGTTGGGCACACTTGAAGTCGGCAAACAAGCTGACATCATCGCCACCAACAGTTCACCGATTGAGGACATCAATCAGTTAAAACAAGTCAATTTTGTCATGAAAGGTGGCAAAATTCATAAAAATGAAAAGTATTAAGACATTATTGTTTATTCTATTTGGGCTGGCAGCTTGCCAGCCNAAATACAGCTATTTATACCAATACCCCAAAATCGAAACACACCCAATCAATCACATGATGGTAGTGATTGATTTCATAAACCTCAGAGATGATTTGGGTAAATATTGGGATTTTGACAGCTATTACCACCAAAAGGTATTGAATCAATTGCTGCATAAAATCAACGAACAACTGAGCAACGCCGGCTATCCACAAGTAGATTCATACCTGCTCAGCAGTGGCTTGTTATTCAAAACAGATTTTAGGGTTGAACATTACATTCAGGACCAGCTACAAAACGAGTTGTTACACCCACCATTTATTCTTGCCAAAGCAAACATCACAGAAGAACAAATTCCTCAGCATCAGGAGATACTTGGCATTCTGGTGAAATACATCGCCCCAAGACGACATCATGACAGTGATGAGCTGTCCCATCGTGGCATGCAACTGGGCTACCAGCTTGAGTCAATGAAAATCCCTGATGACAGCGCCATCCTCTATATACACATAGACCTGTCGGCTCCCGGAATCATCAAACAAATGGGTACTTTTTTGCTGTCAGGTGCCATCGCCAGCCAGGCAGACTATGCCCACGTACATCTGGATGCCACGGCTACACGACACGCCAGTGCATTCTTGCTTCACAAAGGCAGCGGCCAAATTATTTGGAAAAATTACAGCAATCGATGGACACCTGAACAACCAATAGAAAAGTTACTTAAGCAACTGCCTGTCCAAACAAGCCATTAAAATCCACAAGTCCCATCAAAATCGGCATAAAACACTTCATCACTGTAACCCTGAGGAATAATCTCTGCATGNGGAATCTGCTGATACCAGTTATCGATGGCAGGTGGAATCACTGGGCTGCTGAAATCATTGTTATTGAGGTAGAACTCATTCATTAAACTCATGTCACCAAAACCCAAAGGAACCAAACCTGTTAAACGGTTGCTGTTCAAATAGACCGCTTGCANCAAAGTCATATCACCCCATAAATCAGGAATCAAGCCTGACAACTGATTGTGGCTCAAGCCAATGAATTCAAACCCAGTCAAAGCCCCCAGAGAAACCGGTAATCGGCCAGAAAGTTGATTGCGGCTCAAATCAATTTGTCTCAGCGCAGACATGTTTCCCATACAAACAGGAAGCTTACCTGTCATCTCATTATCCCCCAGAAATAAATACTCGAGTTGAGTCAAGTCAGTGATGCGCTGAGG